>Ga0307966_1001768_pt1 | contig 16851 bp, 18 predicted proteins | sample OrgLakmetagen646_FD_203141 | JGI IMG/M metagenome (GOLD analysis project Ga0307966, IMG submission 203141) | Saline water microbial communities from Organic Lake, Antarctica - #646 | ecosystem: Environmental > Aquatic > Non-marine Saline and Alkaline > Saline | place: Antarctica: Organic Lake... | reverse complement strand
AAAAGCTTTTCGAATCCCTCGTAATAGTCCCCCGGGACTATTTCTTGTCCTGGCAGCTCAAAAGCAAAATCACCCTTACGGGGATTTTGTGCTAAGTGCTGCCGGACAGGGATTCGAACCCCGATTGACGGTACCAGAAACCGCAGTCCTACCATTAGACGATCCGGCAAGGGATGGATGGTTGCAAAGGAAGTATGACCTCCCCTGTCTCTTCTTTGCTCTGGTGGCACTATAGTGCCAGAATTCTTTGAAGATTCAAGTGATACTTATTCACCGAATGAAATCAAGCGCCATTGGTGACGCGGGTCTGCTGATGCATCATATTGCAGCGTCGTGATACTGCCATTTTTGATAAGGAGAATCTTGGTAAAGATAAGTGCTGCCCGGATAAAATTCATTGGCGTATCACTGTGCAGATGAGCTACGAAGAAATTAATAAAAATCGAATGTGACACCACTACGACCCGTGCATCAGCTGGCTGTGATTCTAGCAAGCGCTGAGCGGCTTTGATTCTCTGAAAAAAGTGATTGTATGACTCTCCTTCGTTTGAACAGCTGTCTATACCCACCTTTCCACGATACCACTGGTAAATGTACCAAATAGACTTCAAACTTCTATGATGGTAGCCATAGACGGTACCTGGTCGACACAGTTCGGTAAATATTCCGTTGACTTGCGGCATTAAATCCACTGTCTGTGCAATCTCTTGTGCGGTCTCTATTGCACGCACACGGTCACTCACCAATAAGTGCGTCGGGTGCAATGATGCTATTTTCTCGGCTGCTTGGCTGGCTTGTTGTTTCCCCAGCGGAGTCAGATGAGTTTCTTCTGACTGGTGTCGCTTGGCAATGTTGCCCCCAGTCTGGCCGTGTCGTACTAAGTATATCTCCATAGCCTACTTCTCAGTCACTTCAATGATGGCTATCTCTATGGGTGCATGTGGAATCGGCGACCGACTGACAAGGTCCACTGTCTGCAAAAAGCGCAAAAGCATATGGGAATTGAACGGGGATGCACCGGCTGCATAGGTCTCCAATTTCTCTTGCGTTTGCGAACCAAACGCTTTGAGCAACTCTGCTTTCTTGCTCGGCATGTTTCGAATAAGCATCACTGCTCGGATATGCTCTAAGAGCACTCGAATAAACAGTTTCATGTCCACATTTTGCGAAACAGCGTCTTGTACGGCCGACAATGCAGCTGCTTTGTCTTTGGAGTGCAGTGCATCAAGGAGAGTGAGGAGTGTGCCTGTTTTGGGTGCGCCAATAATCACAGCCACTTCATCTGCACTTCCAATCGTGTCTCCAGAAGCTAAGATGACCTTCTGTGTCACCCCCAGGGCATCGCGAAAAGAACCATCAGCTGCAATTGCAATCAGATCAGCTGCTTCTGGAGCCAAGGTAAATCCCTCTTTTTTCGCTACTCCAGTCACTACCTCTGCCAACACAGCGCGCGAAGGTGAGTGCATACGAAACACTTGGCAACGGGACAGTATAGTATCGAGCAGCTTGTCTTCTTCTGTGGTTGCCAAGATAAACACCACATGAGCTGGCGGCTCCTCCAGCGTCTTGAGTAGCGCGTTGAATGCTTCCTTGGTGAGCATATGCACCTCATCAATGATGTATACCTTTTGTTCTGACTCATACGGCATGGTGTGTACTGCTTCTTTTAGCTCACGAATATCATCAATCCCACGATTGGAAGCGGCGTCGATTTCGTACATATCCAAGTCGGCGGTGCCGATAGCTTTTGCAAACAAACGTGCAAGTGTGGTTTTCCCGGTACCTCGGGTACCAGAAAAAAGCATGGCGTGCGGAATCTCGCCTTTTTTAATCGCTCCTTCCAAGACGGTTACTATATGATCTTGATCTTTTACATCAGCAAAAGATTCGGGTCGGTATTTTCGATATAACGCAGAGGTGGTAGACATAACTGACAGTATAACAGAAGCCACGTAGTGGTGACACTCTTGTCTGGAAAAGAAAAAACCGCGGCATTTTTGCCGCGGTTTTTTCAGTTTTTTATTTCTTTGTTGTCTTCTTGGCTGCCTGCTTTACTGCTTTCTTGGCTGTTTTTTTAGCTGCACTGGTTTTTTTGGCTGCTTTGGTCACTTTTTTGACTGACTTCTGTACATCTTTTTTCTTTTTCGTGGCAGCATCTTCAATCACGTCCCAGTGATCTTTCATTTCTGCAGCAAATTCTACCAAGTCTTTTTTGGTAGCACCTTTCACTCCAGCATAGGTATCAGTCACTGCGTGCACCATGTCTTCATACTCTTCTTTGGTCATTTTCTTTGCGTCTTCCATCCGCTCCAATACTTCTGCTTTTGCCTTTAAGGCCCAGCTTTTGACGGTATTGCGGTTTTTGGCTGCATCCTTACTGCCGTAGAGGAAATACGCCCCTGCTGCTGCTACTGCAGCTGCAGTCAACCCAACACCAGTCGCGATTTTTTGATTATTTGAGATTTCTGGTTTTTTCTTTTTAGCCATAATTATGTTGTATTAATCTTTCTTTGAACGATTACGACGTCCGGCGCCCATTGCACCGACCATAAACGACATTACCCGAGACACCACTCCCCCATTACTTACTAGCGATCGTACGTGTGCAACATCTTGAGCGATTTTTTCGCTCCCAGCTTCTATTCGTTCCAATATAGAACGAATAGCTTTCACTATTTTAATGACGTGAAATAAGATAATGCACGTTAAAATACAAAAAACTACAGTCGCAATGCTCGCAATCAGGAAGAAAATATTTGCGTGTAAAACCTCGTTCATTAGATACAGTGTATCAATTTTTAGTTGCTCTGCGTGTGCTTTTGCAAGAATGAGTGGACAACCTGCTCTATTTCGGCAGCGGTATTTTGTTCCATCAGCTTGGCCCGTAATTGAGCTGCCCCAGGAAAGCCGTTGACATAGCCTTTGTAGTGTTTTTTCATGGTGTTGAAGTTTTTGAACGGCAAAATCTGAACAAACAGATAGGTATGCTCCACGAGCACCGCGAGCCGTTCTTCCAGGGTGATGTACTCAATTGCACTGTCGCTTTGATTTACTTCTGTGATAAGTTCTTCACGATTAACCCCGTGAGTCGGTAGTGCCAGAAGCTCGTGCGGTAGCCGTTTAGTCGGATGAAATAACCACGGGTTTCCAAAAAGCGCTCGACCAATCATTGCCCCATCCGCTCCAGATTGCGCAACCTTACTTTGTGCATCGGCCAGCGATAAGACGTCGCCATTACCGATAATTAATGTATCGCTCCCGAGCTGGTCACGAATCTCAACTATCCGAGCCAAACGATCCCATTTGGCCGGAACTTTACTCAGCTCCTTACGAGTGCGCGCGTGCACGGTTAGCACCGCTGGATTTTCAGCCAATATTTCGGGTATCCAGGTTTCGACTTCATCGACGTTGTACCCCAAACGGGTCTTCACTGAAACTGGAACGTTACCAGCACCGCGTTTGGCAGCTCTAATCACTGCCCGGGCGTGGGGTGGATTTTTAATCATCGCACTACCACACCCTTGCTTCATGATTGCTTGTGCCGGACAACCCATATTAAGATCAATGCCATCAAAACCAAGTTCAACTGCTAATCGCGCACCGGCTTCCATATACTCCTCATTACTCGAAAATAACTGGGCAACTATCGGTCGTTCTTCTTCAACGTAAATCAAATCTGCCAGCAATTTTTCGCGACCTTCGGGAGTAGCGCGCATCAATCCATCAGCCGCGACGAATTCAGTCCACATCACATCAGGACCGCCAACTATACCATCAGCCCGCGTGTGTGCTGAGTATTTTGCAATCATCCGCCGAAATGGCGCATCGGTGACGTCCGCCATCGGTGCCACCACCATCATTGGTTTGGGAATTTGTTGCCAAAAGTTCATAGTTGTGGCATTCTACCGGAAGACGTCAACAACGCAAGCTTAAACAAGGAGTAAGGAGTACCGCATGACCTTTTTCATCATTATGAACATGGTAACGTTCACCGTAACTGCAATATTCTGCTTTCTTTTCATCAAAATCCTAAAGAAAAAAAACGACTTGGAACGTAGGCACTACAAACTGCTCTGCATCACGGGGATACCCTCTTACATCCTCGGATCTGGTGTCATCGTTTTTGCCGAATATGGAGATGATTCGTGGGGTACAGTTGTGATTATTTCCGCTATGCTATGCTTCATTACTCTCAGCCAAGCGTTCTCTGTAAGGTGGAGGCAGATGTCTTCTCGAGAATATACCATCATGGTGCTGTGGGGACAGGCCGCTTTCTCACTCGTCATCCTTGGTCTTTCGGGAGTAGAGCAGCTATTCAGCTAGACCATTTGCCCTGAGTGTTTGATCATTCACCCGCCGCATCATCCGATGCGGCGGTTTCTGTTGTCACATCATCCTCTGGCGGTGCCGGCGCGGCTTCGTCCTCAACAATAATCTCATCGAGTGTCGATGTCGAAACGTCTTCTAACACCTCATCCTCTTCATTCACAAACACTTTGTTTCCAAACCGTAAATCGATGTACTGGAAATTACCTGGCTGCACATCTTGAAATTCTTCAGACGTTAACACCACATTGAGATTATTGACCGTCACTTGGGGATCTTGAGTAAGCGTCACCTTAAACTCGCCCCCTGCAACAATATGCAAAAATGCATCGCGTGCTTTATCTATCTCAACGTGGGACACAAACCACTCTTTGGCTGCCAACAAATCTACCAGTTGCTGCAATAACTGAAAGTCTTCAGGCGTGGTGAGTTGTTTTTGTATTTCCGGGGTTTGTGATGTATGAATATAGCGAAGCATGCTTCCACCAGCCAAATCTGGTGAAGTCCCGTACGCCCGTCCAGAGTCATTGATAAATACGCACTCTTTAGCGAGCAATGTTTGGCACCATAGTGCAGCGGGCAAATACTCTTCAAACGTCACCGACAGGGTCGAGCCATTTGTTCTGTCCACCTCAATAGAATGCATCCGCTCAATAGTAGCCAGCGATGAAATGATGTCTTTTTTGGGATAGGTCCACGCAAATGTCCGGGGAATAAACCCTACATACTCTCCATTTAACTGCTGCAAAGCCAAGTCTGACACCCGCTCATGACTAATAGTCTGTCCTCCAGTTACCTCGACATGCTGTAAGGTCAAAGACTCAATTCGCGCACCGTACCATATCGCCACAAACACCAACGCTGCTATCGCAATCACCAACACTCCCCACCCGATATGCTTCAGCATGACCAGGGTATTCGTGTCCAGTTTTTGGAATCTTCGACGTTTCATATGTTGCTATCGTAGCACAATAAAAGCGGTAGCAGACTCTGTCTGCTACCGCTTTTATTGTGCTTGTTATCCTATTGTGTCTTTACCAAAGTACTGCACCAAAGCCTCGGGGATCTTCACTGTTCCGTCGGCTTGCTGGAAGTTTTCCATGAGCGACACCAAAATTCTCGGCGTCGGAATAGCTGTACAGTTCAAAGAATGTGCATACTGCACTTTCCCATCCTCGTCTCGGTAGCGGATATTGAACCGGCGGGTTTGAAAATCATGAAAGTAGGAAGCGGAGCTAATTTCGCGATAGGTTTTTTCGCCCGGCACCCAAAGCTCTATATCGTACTTCTTTACCTGTCCTTGCCCTAAGTCTCCTCCGCAGTTGAGCACGGTGTGGTACGGGATGCCAAGTGATTCAATAAATTCTTCAGTGTTGCGATTGATTTCTTCGTGATACTTCACACTCTCTTGGTGCGACGCCTCACACAAAACAACCTGCTCCATTTTGTAAAACTCATGCACGCGGATAAGACCCCGCGTGTCTTTCCCATGACTGCCTGCTTCCCGTCGAAAACACGGCGAAAATCCCAAAAACTTCACGGGTAGCTCTGATTTGTCCAAAATTTCATCTGCGTGATAGCCCATCACCGACACCTCACTCGTACCGATGAGGTAATCTTCATCTTGCGTTCGGTAGATATCGTCTGCCTCATTGGGTAAATGTCCAGTACCGTAGAGATTGGCTTTACGCACAATCAATGGCGGCAAGATAGGGGTAAATCCTTTCTCCAAGAAGAAATCATTGGCGTAGTTCCAGATAGCCCAACTCAACCGCGCGCCATCTCCAATCAAGTAATACCCGCGAAACCCGTGCACCTTGGTACCTCGCTCAAAATCCACCATTTTGTGAGTTGTCATCAAATCGACATGATCTTTTGGCTCGAATGAGAAGCTAGTCTGTTCACCCCACGTCTTTATTTCTTCATTATCAGCATCACTATCGCCAACAGGCACGGACATATCTGGAATATTTGGTACTTGTAGCATGAGCGCCTGCCACTCTTCCATGGTCTTCTTGAGTTTTTCTTCATCAAACTGCATCCCTTCTTTGAGCGTAGTCATAGCATCGATCAGGGCTTGTTTTTCCTCTGGAGTAGCTTGAGGAATACGGGCTGACACTTCATTTTGTTCGGCTCGCTTGCCTTCTAGAGTGGTCATCAGTTCACGTCGTGCATCGTCAACAGCCACGAGCCGATTTAGGTCGATGGTAATTTTTTTCTTCTGAGCGGCCATCTTTACGATTTCGAGATTTTCTCGGATGAATTTGATGTCTAGCATTGCAAAATATTACACGCGTAGCGACTAAATATTTTATACATCAAGATTTGTTCTGCCCTGATCCAGATGTAGAAATACTGTCTCACTACTTAAATAATGAATAATAAAAAGTATACACGAAAGCAGCTATTCATCATACTCATGTCTCACATGCTAAAATAAATCATGTCCTTTCCTATCCACGAGCTTCCGGCCGCAAAATTTCCCTATCGACTCCGGGAAATACCACAGCCGCCACAGAAGCTCTTTTATCGCGGCACGCTGCCTCCTCAAAATCTCAAACTCCTGACCGTCGTTGGGAGCCGGAAGTACACTACATACGGCAAACAAGTGGTGGATGAGATTATTTCTGGTCTTGCTGGCTATCAGATTGGCATTGTCTCTGGACTGGCGATTGGCATCGACTCACTTGCTCACGAAGCAGCGCTCCGAGCAGGGCTGTATACACTCGCCGTACCGGGAAGCGGTATAGATGACAGCGTCATGTATCCCGCCACGCATAAGCAACTAGCGCACAAAATACTCGCTGCTGGTGGTGGGCTAATGAATGAATTCGAGCCAACGTTTCGGGCTACCAAATGGTCGTTTCCCCAGAGAAATAGACTAAAAGCCGGCATCAGTCATGCCACGCTACTTATAGAAGCCGGAGAAAAGAGCGGCACCCTTATCACCGCGCGTATGACCGTCGACTATAACCGTGAGCTCTTGGTCGTGCCAGGTAGTATTTTTTCAAGCAATAGCAAGGGAGTGCATCAATTTCTCAAGCTAGGTGCAACCCCCGTGACGTGCAGTGCAGACGTCTTGGATGTATTTAATATTGACACAAACACCGAACCCAAAACCATCGCGCTACCAGACCTATCCGCAAACGAGCAGTCGGTTATAAACGCACTCCACGAGCCAACCCACCGCGATGAACTCATCCGCACCCTCAAACTCCCCATAGCAGAAGCCTCGCAACTTTTGATGATGATGGAACTAGCCGGACATATCCATTGCGACAACAACATCTATCGAGTAAGTATATAAAATAAAAGTCAATATATCACGTAAGCCTCATCGGGCATGGCATGCTCATCAAAATCTGCAGACACCGGAGCGTGGGAAGAATCAGCCAGCTGGGGCTGAATCTCGCTCACCACGTTGACATTTACCACCTGTGATAGTATTCATACATTCAATATTCATATTATGTCAGCAACAAAAGCAAAAAAGACGTTAGTTATCGTAGAGTCACCAGCCAAAGCAAAGACGATTGAAAAATACCTAGGAAAAGACTACAAGGTGCTCTCAAGCATTGGGCATATTCGCGACCTCCCAAAGACCAACAAAGATGCGGTAGATATTGAAGGTGGCTTTATCCCCCGCTACATCATTTCTCCTGGGAAAGAAAAAGTCATCGAAGGACTGCAGCAGGCGGCGAGCAAGGTGGATGAGGTCTTGCTGGCATCTGACCCCGACCGTGAAGGAGAAGCTATCGCTTGGCATGTAGCCGAGGTTATCAAAGGCGTCAACCCAAACCTCAAACGAGTCGCATTTAATGAAATTACCGAGGATGCAATCAAAACAGCCATTGAAAAGCCGCGCACTATCGATCTCCATCTCAAAGAAGCACAAGAAGCACGACGCGTGCTTGACCGTCTCGTAGGCTACGACCTGTCTGGTCTCATCTGGAAAAAGGTGCGTTACGGGCTTTCAGCCGGGCGCGTGCAATCACCAGCCATGCGCATCTTGATGGAGCGCGAGCGTGAGATTCGTGCTTTTATTCCTGAAGACTTCTTTGTCCTTACAGCCCACCTCAAGAAAGGGAGTACACAGATGCCGTTTACGTGTACCAAAGAGCCGAGCGAAGAAGCTGAAGCCAAACGCATCCAAAAGATTGGTCAAGCTCATGACTGGAGCGTGCAGTCTATCAAGGAGACAGAATCAAAACGGTCACCCCGGCCGCCATTTACTACCTCTACCCTCCAGCAGACTGCCTCTACTCGTCTAGGCTTTTCTCCGTCGCGCACCATGGGAGCAGCCCAAAAGCTCTACGAAGGTGGGTATATCACCTACATGCGTACCGACAGCACCAACATGAGTGCGCAGGCACAAAAACAAATAGTCGCACTGTTGCATAAAGAGTTTGGCACAGACTACGTGCAACCTCGCTCGTACAAAACCAAAAGCAAATCAGCCCAAGAAGCTCACGAAGCCGTACGACCATCTAATTTTGGCAAAAAAACTGCTGGTGCCACGGGCGACCAAAAAGCTCTCTACGAGCTCATCTGGCAACGGGCCGTATCGTCACAGATGGCTGACGCTACTCTAAAAAGAACTAAACTGCTGACCAATGTGACAGGCGCAAAAGAAACCATTCCCGACTTTAGCGTCAATGGTTCACGCGTGATTTTTGATGGGTGGCTCAAGGTAGACAAACGAGCCCGAGGAGAAGATACTGAAGTACCCAAGATTGCACAAGGTGATACTCTGAAGTGTAAAGAGGTGGAAATCGAAGCCAAACAAACCCAACCACCCAATCGCTACACCGAAGCCGGTTTGATTAAAGAGCTGGAGAAGCGAGGCATTGGCCGCCCATCTACCTACGCAGCCATCATGAACACCATTGTAGCTCGTGGTTATGCTGAAAAAGACGGTCGCACCCTTACCCCAACAGACACGGGAGATGTGGTCTCTACATTCTTAGAAAAACACTTTATCGACTACATTGACGACGACTTTACTAGCAACATGGAGGACCAACTCGACGAAATTGCTACCGGTGATAGAGACTACAAAAAAACCCTGTCAGATTTCTACACCCTATTCCATAAAGCAGTCGAGGCCAAAGAAGATATCGAAAAACTCACCACGCTCGGACCTGGTCCAAAAGAATTTCCTTGTCCTGAATGTGGCGCTACCATGGATAAAAAACTCGGTAAAAACGGCACATTTCTGTCCTGTTCCCGCTTCCCTGACTGCAATGGCGCTCGACTGATAGATGGCACCATCCCAAAACCAGAAGAACCAATCGGTAAGCACCCCGAAACTGGCGAGCCGGTCTTTGTAATGACCGGTAAGTTTGGACCGTATGTGCAGCTCGGAGAGGCGCCAGAAAAAGTAAAGGGTAAGAAATTGGAAAAACCGCGGCGTGCTTCTCTACCACCAGAGGTAAAAGCAGCAGACGTAACTCTCGATGAGGCCGTAAAGTATCTCCTCCTGCCTCGTGAGCTTGGCACACACCCCCAGACTGGTGAACTAGTCATGGCTAACTCAGGTCAGTACGGACCATACATTGCGCACGCCGGTGATTTTCGGTCGCTCAAGGATCCAAAGAAAGACAATCCCTACGACATTACGTATGAGCGAGCCATGGAAATATTGGCAGAACCCAAAACGCTAAGAAAGGGAGAGAAAATGATAGCGGAGCTCGGCATCCACCCCAAGACGCGCAAACTTGTCAATGTATTTGAATCAAAGTCCGGTCGGTATCTAAAAAAAGGCTTCAAGCGCATCGGTATCCCTGACAATATAAAAACTAAAGATATTACAATTGATTTGGCGGTTGACTTATTGAAACAAAAATAAAACCCGAAGCGCAATTGCGCTTCGAGCAGGTACCTTTTGGGTTCGTTACATGAATTCAGGTCCGGGCGAGAGCATTCTTCATTTGTTCCACCGTTAGCCTCCTTGGCTGTTTACGCGTCTCTTGTGCTGGTACGAGGCGACAACCTGAGGGATAGTTTGGCCCCTGAAGACTTCTCAGGTAGGCCTGCTGGTCTGCCAGGGGTGCGGTGGAGAAATACTCCATGTTCAGGTTTTGCCAGAACAGTAGCGACAGTTTTCGGTCTCAACATCATTTCCTCACAGGATTTTGCCAATATATATCGGCAGGGCACAAAGAACGCTCCAGTCAAACTGGAACATAACTACTCTATCGCGCATTTTGATTCTACGCAACACATTTATCAAACTTGTCAATTTATGAATAGCGCGTAGAATGACTAGTATGTATTCTGCACAAGATATTACTTCTCACCTCCACAATCCCAGCAAGCCAGACGCTGAGCTTATCAACCGTGCGTATCAGTATGCGAAAGAAGCGCACAAAGACCACAATCGCTACTCTGGTGAACCATATATGGTACACCTTGCGGCTGTGGGCTACGAGCTAGCTGACATGGGAATGGGTCCACGCACTATTAGTGCGGGACTGTTGCACGACACTATCGAAGACACGAAAGTCACTTCTGAAGACATCAAAACAGAGTTTGGTGAAGAAATTCTTTTCTTGGTCGAAGGAGTCACCAAATTAAGTTCGGTACGTTATTACGGCACCGATCGACACAACGAAAGTTTGCGCAAGTTGTTTGTCGCCACCAGTCAAGATATTCGTGTGCTTATCATCAAGCTGGTGGACCGCTTGCACAACATGGGAACTCTCAGCCACATCCCTCCACAAAAGCAAACCCGTATCGCCAGAGAAACCCTGGAAATCTACGTCCCAGTCGCTCACCGACTGGGAATGGGTAAAATTCGCAAGAAACTCGAAGACCTCGCGTTTCCCTACGTCTATCCAGCCGAGTCTGATAAGGTGAAGGAGATTTTAGAAAGTCGGTTTGGAAAGGCCGAAACAGTGCTGGAACACGAACGAAAAATTCTTCAGAAGCGATTGGCGGAAGTAGGCTTTTTAGGATTTTCCACCTCGTTTCGAGTAAAAGGTTTATACAGCATGTTTCATAAACTGAAACGAAAAGAGTGGAATGTAGACGCGATTTATGACTTGCTGGCGATGCGTTTGGTGGTCGACTCGGTCGAGGATTGCTATCGAGCACTCGGTATCATCCACGAGCTTTGGCGACCGCTTCCCGGGCGAGTAAAAGACTACATTGCTTTTCCAAAACCAAATGGCTACCAATCAATCCACACTACTGTCACTACTCCCAATAGTGTGATTTTGGAGATTCAAATCCGTACCTCACAGATGCACCGCGAGGCTGAGTTTGGAGTTGCTTCACATATTTTATACAAACAACCAACCAGTAGCGACGTGGTCAAAAAACCTTCTGTATTCTCCTCTCTCATCCCCAACCTTTTCCGACCATTCTCAAAACGAGAAGAAGTGGCAGCAGAAAACCTCGAAGTAATGGCGTCAGATCCGCACTACCAAAAGATTCCACGCTGGATATCCCAAATTGGGCACGCGTATAACAGTGACTCTGACAACCCGACCAGCGACTTTGTCGAGGATGCTGAGAGTGATTTTTTCTCCAACCGTATTTTTGTATTTACCCCAAATGGTGACGTGGTAGACCTCCCGGTAGGTGCCACACCAATCGACTTTGCGTACACAATTCACTCCGAAATCGGCGGACACACGTTTGGCAGCGTTGTAAACAAAAAACTCGTTCAGCTTGATACCGAATTGAAAAATGGAGATATCGTAGAGATACAAACCCGAAAATCGGCCAAACCAAGTCGAAAATGGTTGCAATTTGCCAAGACTTCCGTAGCTCGTAGAAAAATCAAAACCACGCTCGAAGAAGCTGGTGAATACTAAACGTTAAAATTTCGTATCGAGTACAGACTACTATCGTCCTCCACTGGCTTTTCTGGAGCGGACTGAGGCGCAGGAGTTTCGACTTCTCGCTGCTCATTCTCTTCGTTGTTTTGCACTGTTTGCTGGTGGGTATTTTCACCTGGAGCTGGAGTCGCTGGCTGCGGACTTTGAAATGACTGCGGAGCATACCGAGCTGCAAACGGCTGATGGTGTGGGTGCGCTGCTGGCGGGACTGGCTCTGCTGCCTGAGGTGTCGGCTGAGGCACTTCATTAGGAGTAGTTGGCTGTGGCTCGGGTGCGCTTTGTGGCACTTCAGGCTGGACCGTCTCAGTATCTCTGCGTAGAGGATATTGATACGCCGACTCAATTTCTTCCGAAGGAGCCATTTCACGCGCCTGAAATACGCTTTTAGGGGCGGTGACCTCTGACGGATACTGAGCTGGTTCGGGCTTCATTTGTACCCCCTCCACTTCCTCAACCAAGTCTTGCGGTTGATTGGTTACCACAGATTCCTGTGGCGCAGTAGCTGGAGCAGGAAACTCATCAACAGACTGCTCTTGCGCTTCTTTGACCTGTTGCAGTGGTGTATGCTCTGCGAGCTTATCAACTATTTCTTGCGCCGGAGTCAACTCAGCCGCTTCTTTTTTCATGCGTTCCAACATCCCTTCTAAGTCTTCCACTGAGAAGTAATCAATGGTGAGCTTGCCGCCAAAATCAGTCTTTTGTATCTGCACCCGGGTACCAAGAGTCTCAGTAAATTGCTTCTCGTACTCGATGAGATTGCTATCCAAATCCCCAGCTGTCTTTTTGCGCACCTTATCGGTCGCGATTTTTCGTACAATCCGCTCAACTTCACGAACTGACATTTTCTTTAGTAAGATTTCTCGAAAAATAACATCTTGCTCTTCAGGCTTATCGCTCAACATCAGAAGCGTGCGTGCGTGTCCTTCGGACATTTTTCCTTGCTTCAGTGCCTCGAGGATATTATCAGGCAATCCCAGCAGACGGATAGAGTTAGAGACATACTCACGGCTACGACCTACCTTTTCTGCCACCTGAGTGTGCGACAACCCAAACATCTCCGCTAGTTGCTTGAAGGCCAGAGCACGATCAACTGCATTTAAGTCTTCGCGCTGCAGGTTTTCAATAATCGCAAGTTCGAGCTTTTCTTGTTCACTTTGCTCGCCTTCACGAATAATGACCGGCACTTGAGCAGTACCAGCAAGCTTACTAGCCCTAAGACGCCGCTCCCCAGCAATCAATTCGTACTCTGTATAGAATGTTCCATCATCTCTTTGCACCTCAGTGCGCGTCACTGTCAGTGGCTGCAGTACACCATACATACGAATAGAGTCTGCCAATTCCTGCAGCTTCTCTTGATCAAACTCCCTTCGTGGTTGAAAGGGGTTTGGGACTACTTTTTCTACTTCTACCCAATATATTGAATCACCTTGAAATGCCATAACGAAATACCGTTTATTACCTCCGAGTCTACGTACTCGATTCACTCCATTTTAGCACAGTTACAAATCTCCCCTGGGGAGAACTTTTATTAGTGAATTTATTTGTATTTTCTGATAGACTCTTGTGCACACACAGATATATATGCCTCGGTGGCGGAATTGGTAGACGCGTACGACTCAAAATCGTATTTCGCAAGGAGTGTGGGTTCGATTCCCACCCGAGGCACACAGAACAATGTCCAGCTCAAACTCTGGACATTTTCATCAAAAATAGTAAAGTAATACAATCTGTCGTGAAGGATTTCACGCACATCAACTCCACAAACAATGTAGGGAGGAATCGAAATGTCAGAAACATGTTTTGTCCTTGATGTTGAAACCGATGGTCCAAACATCACAAATAACTCAATGTTTTGGTTCGGTGCAGTGGTGCTCACTGAAGACTTGTCGGAAACATTCGAAGGCAGAATGTGCCCAGTCTATGACACCTATTGCCCAACTGCGCTTGCAGTCTCAGGGAAATCCAGAGAAGAAATCCTCAACTGGGACCATCCATCCATTGTAATGCCTCAGTTTGTCCTGTGGGTAGAAGAACACCTTAGACCACATACCAAACCGCAAACATGGTCTGACAACAATGGGTATGACATGACCTGGCTAAATTACTACTTGGCCAAATACACTAGCAGACCTCTTTTGTTTGGACACAGTTCAAGAAATATAAGTGACCGGCACAAAGGTCTCATGGAAGGTCGAGAGATGGCTGGGATTAAAGACTCCCCACAACTAAAGCGCTCTTTTGAGCATCTTCGGAAAACGGTCCATGACCACAATCCGAAAAATGATGCTGTTGGTAATGCTGAAGCATTACTGACCCTGAAGCTGTATGGCTTGAAAGTTCAAGTTCAATAATCAAGGCCGGCACTGCATGCCGGCCTTTTCTTTTGCCTACTGCCCTGCTAGTCTAACTAGATGCCAAAACCTAAAGTGATAGCCATTGTAGGGCCGACCGCAAGCGGCAAGACGTCTTTGTCTATCCAAATCGCCAAAGCATGCAACGGAGAAGTGATTTCAGCTGACTCTCGGCAAGTCTACCGCGGTATGGACCTCGGAACCGGCAAGGTCACCCCAGAAGAAATGGATGGAGTAAAGCATCATCTACTTGATATAGCAGACCCCATGGACATATACACTGGTGTCGACTTCAAACGAGACGCGCTGGTGGCACTGAACGAAATAGTAAGACAAAAACATCTACCCATTATCGCTGGGGGAACATTTTTCTATCTTGAGCTCCTGCGTGGCAGTATGCAAGCCGCCCCCGCCCAGCCCAATCCAGCCTTTCGCAAAACCCTTGAGCCATTTTCAAATGAAGAACTATTAGACTTATTGCGAGAAAAAGACGCCCGCCGAGCAGACACCATCGACCCAGACAACCGTCGCCGCCTAGAGCGTTCACTCGAGATCATTCACACCTTGGGCGAAGTCCCCGAGGTAAAAAAGACAGAAAGTCACTATGACTGGCTGCTGCTGGGAGTAGATATTGCAAAAGAAACACTCCACCAAAATATTCACACGCGACTACATACCAGACTCGACCAGGGCATGATTGCAGAAGTGCAAAGCTTGCTCGATTCAGGAGTAACCCCCAAACGACTCGACGATCTAGGATTAGAATATCGATTTATCCTCCGGTACATCCAGCAAGAAATCACTTACGAAGAAATGTGTGAACAGATAGCAACCAAAAGCAAACAATTTGCCAAACGTCAGCTCACCTGGCTAAAACGCGACCAAGAAATTGTCTGGTGCGACCCCACAGACCGCAAAGCCATTTCCGAGACAGTACAAAATTTTCTGTCCTCATAGAGTGCCTGTAATTTAAATTATGCGTATAGGTCTCAACAAAAATAGAGTATCACAGTACAATTCGCTCGAAACAGCAGATTATAGATTCTATACCAAACAATGTGTTGATTTTCCAACTGCTTTCCTCTACTATGTAGCGACCAAAGGGGCCTATAGTTTAGTGGTAGAACAACGGTCTCCAAAACCGTCGGCCGAGGTTCGAGTCCTCGTGGGCCCGCTTTCAGAAAATATCCAGCATTTGCTGGGTATTTTCTTTTAGCCGAAGTTACGTTTCAGAACTTTTTGATTGACAAAACAAGTATTTGTGATTAAATACTTTTTAGAAAGTAACAATAACAAACAGAAGGAGTGCTCTCTTGCACATACTCTCAAACCACACCGTCTTTGCTTGGGCACTACCTTTTGTATGTTTATACTTCGGGTGGTTTCTATACCACTCGATATACAAACTGAAAGACCCTTGGCAGGTAATCGTCATCAAAGCGTTGGCTGTCACTTATCCTATTGGAGAACTGATGCAGTACGCTCTTGTTGGACCTGGTTTCATTCGATGGTATCTGTCCGACATTGGCTTCGTTGCAGTACCTGCCGCTTTTCTGTTTGTTGTACCTCGCATTACGTGGGGTACAGCACTCGACTTGGGTAAACGTCTAACGACGGCAGCTTTCATCATTGGAGGGTCTTTGGAACTGTTTTCTGGAAAATACAGCCCTCTGAACCTATCCCAAATGCAATGGTGCGTGGTGACCTGATTGATGTGACTATCTTTGTGATTGTCTATATTCTGGTACTGATACTTCTTCTCAACTTGGAGGAGAAAATCAATCAGCCGCCAATCGTTGAAACACCCAAGCGAAAGAAGAAAAAGAAAAAAAGCAGCTCTTTCGTCCGTAACAATCCTGTCGCCTCCCTATTCTGGGTGGCGGCTTTTCTTTTACACAACCAACTCCTGCAACATTTCAATACTACTCCTGATATACTCCCTCTCCCTATACAGTTCTGAAAGCCAGGTTTCTTGCCCGCAAAAATAGGAAGAAGAAAATGGAGTTTTATAATGACATAATTTTCGAGGTCCACGAGGGCTCGAAAAGCTTTTGCGTCATGATTGGAAGCGGAGCGCACCAATCTGTCCAAAAGGTATACTGGTCATGTAATGACCGAGACTCCTCGTGGACCCGCTATTGAAAAGACACTGCGCTTGCAGTGTTTTTTCGTTTACCCCACGTAACAATTCAGAACTTTCAACTTTTATCTTGACTTGACATGTTTACTATTTCATGCTATTGTATAGAAAGTCAATTCGGCCTAAATTCACCCCTCAATTAGGACACTCTAATCCTCTAATAATACACCACCAGCTTTAGCCACTGCTA
>Ga0307966_1001767_pt1 | contig 16851 bp, 9 predicted proteins | sample OrgLakmetagen646_FD_203141 | JGI IMG/M metagenome (GOLD analysis project Ga0307966, IMG submission 203141) | Saline water microbial communities from Organic Lake, Antarctica - #646 | ecosystem: Environmental > Aquatic > Non-marine Saline and Alkaline > Saline | place: Antarctica: Organic Lake... | reverse complement strand
AAACTTGAAACTCTGCATAAAGAGGAAAAAGTGGACGAGATTGAGCCTGCAATTGAAGCACTCAATACTGCATGGGCTGCTGCATCTCAGGAGATCTACCAGGCTGCAGAAGCTGAACAACAAGCCGAAGGCGCAAAGGCAGGAGCCGGTGCACAAGACGGCGCAGCTGAAGCAGAAGGCAGCGAAGAAGACGACGCTGTTGATGCTGACTTCGAAGTCGTAGACGACGAAGACGAGAAGAAATAGTATGATTTAATTCCGGCCCGGCCGGATTCAGAATCACTTTCAAGAGCCCCATCGAAGAATATTCGGTGGGGCTTTTTTTATATCTTTAATTCTGGGACTTCTTCAGTCTCTGATTCCCACCCGGCAATAGTGAGCCTTAATAAAAAGCAGTAAAACAGAAACAAGCCGATGGGAAAAAATTGTAAAGCAAAATACCAGGTTCCCGAATCGATGATGAAGTAAATGAAAACAGAGGGTGTCAAAACAAAAAGAGCAAAGAAAATCAGCCATCCATACCTTTTCTCCAGATATAGTGTGCCGATTAGAACAGGAAGAAACAGAAGTATGACCGGTCCAAAAATATAGAGAGCCGCAATCCTGAAAAAACTCAGAAAAAAGAGTGAACTTGCCGAAAGCTCCCAGGTTAGCCAAAGCCGCAAGTTTTCAATATTAAAACTGAAAATATTCATCATACAATTTTATCGGTAAACACGTCGGTCTCTATAGTTTTTGCCAATGTGGTTTTCATTGAACTACGCTTTAAGTCTCGAGATTGATACAAGTTAGTGGTACCAGATCTATGGATTATGTCGCAAAAAGAGATGCTCATAATTAGTATTGAAAGCGTGGACTATAAAATACTACATATTCATGCAGTGCGAATGTGCTTCAAAATGGTGAATGTATGTCAAAGGATTTGATAACGCATTATTGATGCCTTGCTGGGTCGCTTCGAATCCATCCAAGTACAATTCAAAATGCACACGTCATGAACATTCCAATACGATTTTTCATAATAACGACTCTTATTTACATCATTCCACTGCAAGCACTGGCACAATCCGAATATTCAGAGGTAACGATTGAAGAAGCGAGGGTGCTGGCACCGGGAACAGATGTGCGAATTAAAGGCATCGTGACCCGTGCCAACGGCCGTTTTTCCCATATCCAGGATGGCAATGCAGCGATTAATATATTTCAAGCCTCCGGTGAGTATCATAATGCTATAAATTCGGGTGATGTAGCGCCCGGTGACTCTATCATAATTTCAGGCACTACTGACGAGTTTAGCAGCCTATTTCAGTTAAGTGGTATCACTGATCACACAATAACATCAAGAGGAAACCCGCTGCCTGATCCGGCTGAAATCACCCTGGATGATGTTGGTGAGTCTTACGAATCTGAACTGATAAAGATAAGCGGGTTGTCGCTCGATACCGATGACGATCAATTTCAAAGAAATACTACATATTCACTACTTGAAAATGGAACTCCCAACTTAGATGTGACAATGCGGGTTGGAGACAGCAACGATACCGAGCTCATAGGGCAAGGCATACCCGGTATTTTTACATTCACAGGTGTTTTGGGACAATTCTCTACATCCGGCGATGATGGGTATCAATTGGTACCACGTAATGTAGATGATGTATTAAATGAGCAAATGAGTGAGGCGTTTATATTAGCTGCAAATGGGGTTACTGTGATTTGTGATGCCGCTGCAGTTGGCGAGTTAGGCACTGTAAACGGCGTGACCTACACTAAGCGTACAAGAGAACAGATTACGACATCAAATGCTGCAACGTCGTGTACCAGCGGTATCACAGATATGTCGAGTATGTTTGAGGTTGAATTTGAATTCAATGAAGATATCAGCAGCTGGGATGTTTCAGAGGTTACAGACATGAGCCTGATGTTTGCAGGAGACCTGCAAAATATGACTTCATTCAATCAGGATATTGGCAGTTGGGATGTAAGCAAGGTAACCGACATGAACCGAATGTTCCGAATGACCAAATTCAATCAAGACATTGGTGACTGGGACGTTAGTAGTGTTACCAATATGTTCAATATGTTTGCCAGTTTTGATGAGAATAAACCACATCCATTCAATCATGATATTGGTAATTGGGATGTAAGCAATGTTACTCGTATGGGGCAGATGTTTTTGAATGCAAAAAACTTTAATCAAAATATTGGCGATTGGGACGTAAGCAGTGTGGAAACCATGATTTCAATGTTTAATGGTGCCGAAAGTTTCAATCAAGATATTGGAGATTGGGAATTAAATGAGGTGACAAATATAGCTTCTATGTTTTCAAATGCTGTGAATTTCAATCAGGATATTGGAGATTGGGATGTGTCTAATGTTACATATATGGGTGGTATGTTTAATGGAGCTGAGAACTTCAACGAAGAAATCGGTGGATGGGATGTAAGCAAAGTCACAAGTATGAATAGCGTGTTTCAAAATGCTACCGCCTTTAATCAGGACATTGGCAGCTGGGATGTAGGAAAGGTTACCGCGATGTCTAATATGTTTTTAAACGCTGATACCTTTAACCAGGATATCAGCGGATGGAATGTAGAAAAAGTAGAGTATATGATTGGGATGTTAAGAAATGCTTCAGCTTTCAACAAGGATATAAGTGGATGGTGCGTAGAACTAATTTCTTCTAAACCAGATGAATTTGATGCCGGTAGTGGGTTTGTGGGGCAGGCCGGCATTCAGCCGCAATGGGGCACATGCCCAACTGAACCGGTTGACAATCCCGACTTCGAATTAGCTGCCAACGGTGTTACGGTTACCTGCGATGCCGCAGAAGTGGGAGATACAGGCTTAGTAGATGGTGTAACCTACATTAAACGCACCAAAGACCAAATTACCACCACAAGCGCGGCAACGACCTGTACCAGTGGCATCACCGATATGTCTGGTTTGTTTGAAGATAATACAGACTTTAATGAGAATATTAGTAGCTGGGATGTTTCCAGTGTGACAAACATGAGTGGTATGTTCTCCGGAGGACTTCAAAATACAACCGTTTTCAACCAGGATATTGGTGAATGGGATGTAAGCAATGTCACTAATATGATCGGGATGTTTTTTTCTAATGGCAGTTTCAATCAAGATATAGGCAATTGGAATGTGAGCAATGTAACCGATATGAGCTCTATGTTTGTCTATGCGGCTTCATTTAATCAAGACATCGGTGAATGGGATGTGAGTCAGGTATCAAATATGTCTCAAATGTTTTCCGGCGCGAGCAGCTTCAATCAGGATATTGGCGATTGGGATGTCAGTAGTGTGAGATTCATGGCGAGGATGTTTTCTGGTGCTAACGCATTTGATCAAGACATTGGTAGCTGGGATGTTGGACAAGTGGAAACCATGCAGCAAATGTTTAGTTCACTTGAAGATCCAATGACATTCAACCAAGACATTGGAAATTGGGATGTGAGCAATGTCACAAGTATGCGATTCATGTTTTTAAATGCAGAATCTTTTAATCAGGATATTGGTGGATGGGATGTAAGTCAGGTGACTGACATGGTTCAAATGTTTTCTGGTGCCAAGAGCTTCAATCAGGATATTGGCGATTGGAATGTCAGTCAAATAACAAATATGAGTGGCATGTTTACGAATGCATTTGCTTTTAATCAGGATATTGGAGAATGGAATGTTGAGAAAGTAACTGATATGCGCGCCATGTTTGCGGGTTACGAAGGGCCTGGTGAATTTAACCAGGATATAAGCACTTGGGACGTTAGTCAGGTCACAAACATGCGCCTCATGTTTTATAATACAAAAAACTTTAACATTAATATCGGTGGCTGGGATGTAAGTAGCGTTAGCGACATGAGGGAAATGTTTCTTAACGCAGTCGCTTTTAATCAAAATTTAAGTGGATGGTGTGTAAGTCTTATTAATACAGAGCCGGAAAACTTTGATGTTAATAGTGGGATTGATGAAGAGGCTTTCAAACAACCACAATGGGGGCAATGTCCCGCCGAGCCTCTACCAAATCCGTATTTTAAATTAGCAGAAAATGGAGTAACTGTAGTATGCGATAGTGCAGATGTAGGAGAGGTAGGTTTAGTAGATGCTGTTACTTATACCAAACGTACGAAAGACCAAATTACGACTGAAAATGCTTCTACAACATGTACGAGCGGTATTACTGATATGTCTGGTCTATTCCAGCATGAAGTCAATTTCAATGAAGATATAAGCGCATGGGATGTGTCAGATGTAACTGACATGAGTTTCATGTTTGCTGGTAGGTCTGATAATCCCACTTCATTTAATCAGGATATAGGTGATTGGGATGTAAGTCGTGTTAAAGTAATGAGAGGCATGTTTTTTAATGCCCAATTATTTAACCAGGATATCGGAGGCTGGGACGTAAGTGAAGTTACTAACATGGGAAATTTATTTGACAGTGCTACAGCATTCAATCAGGACATTGGTGCATGGGATGTAAGCAAGGTAGTTTATATGTACAATCTATTTGATAGTGCCGTGTCTTTTAGACAGGATATTGGTGATTGGAATGTCAGCAATGTTGAGAGTATGCGATCGATGTTTCATGATGCAGTGTCATTTAACCAGGATATCGGTAAGTGGGATGTCAGCAATGTAGAAAATATGGCTGCAATGTTTGGGACCAGTCTTAATTCAGACCAACACTCATTTAATCAGGATATTGGAGAATGGGATGTTAGTAATGTCAAGAATATGATTGGAATGTTCTCAAGTGGCAATGAAAGTGAGCCTAATCCATTTAATCAAAATATTAGTGGCTGGGATGTTGGAAGTGTTGTGAGCATGGCTATAATGTTTTACAATGCTGCGGGTTTCAACCAAGACATTGGTTCATGGAATGTCAGAAACGTCCAGAATATGAATCAAATGTTTAATGGGGCAGCCAACTTCAATCAAAACTTGAGTAATTGGTGTGTGGATTTAATTTCGTCAAAGCCAAATAATTTTGATACCGACAGTGGGTTCTCTGGACAAACTGAGATACATCCACAATGGGGAACGTGTCCTTCAGTAGTTTTTGGGCCCATGACACTTCTTTCTCCTGCAAATGATTCAATGGATGTACCCCTGCGCCCTGTCTTTGAATGGAATGCAGTAGATAACGCCACAAGCTATCATTTGCAGTTATCAGCAGAGGCAAGCTTTGAAACATTTACAGCCGACAGTGCCGGAATAACAGGCCAAATCTTTGAACCGGTCAGCGACCTGGCTCCGGTAACAGGTTACTTTTGGCGTGTACGGGCAGAAAACGGAGAGAGCGTATCCGGGTGGTCGGATGTTTACACATTCAGAACTGCGATGGCCACATCTGTAGAAGATGAAAATGGCATCCCTGCCCGGTTTAGCCTCAAACAAAACTATCCCAATCCTTTCAACCCCAGCACCGTCATTGAATTCGGACTTTCAGAAACATCAGACGTTCGGCTTGAAGTCTTTGATATGATTGGTCAAAGAATCGCTGTACTTGTTGACGGACAGAAGTCAGCCGGAACACACCAGGTCCAATTTGATGCCTCTGATCTGTCGAGCGGGATGTACATCTTCCGGATAAGGGCAGGGATTTTCACTCAAACACGAAAGATGACGCTGATTAAATAGGAGTGCATAAAGATTGTAATAGAGAGATGTTGGCTTGAACAAAGTAATATTTAGAAGCCCGGGGCATTGGATTGCACCGGGTTTTATTTTTTGGTATTCCAGTCAATTGAAATTTTTGATAGTAGACTTTTAATATATTTTTTGTATTTAGAGGATATGATTGAGCATATATTTATATGCATGTTTTAATGTATTAATGGGATTTGTAAATACTGAGAGAAACGAAGCGAATGAATGTTTGAAGACACGGTCTTTTTCGGGGCACTCATTTTCACTATTAATTCAGGACCAGAACGTACAACCGACTAAACCTATGTATGAGAGAACCACCTGATCATGTAGTTACATTTAACAAGATATTTGGGAGATTGGTTAAAAACCATTTGAACTATTGAAGGACGTAAAATTGATCAGAGTGATTATAGTTGAAGACAACCCGTACATCAGGGAAGGTTGGACAACCCTACTGGATTCGGAAAAGGAAATTGTCGTCAAAAATTCATTCAGATCGTGTGAGGACGCACTGGCATCGGATGATATTGCATGGTGCGATATTATGCTTCTTGATATTCAGCTTCCCGGTATGATGGGCACAGATGCCGTTGAAAAATTTCTGGAGATTAATCCAAAACTGGCAATCATTATGATATCGGTGCTTGAGGATTCTGAACATGTATTTAAAGCATTGAAACACGGTGCAATCGGGTATTTTGTGAAAAATGTCACCCCTGATGAGCTGGTGCAGGCGGTAAAAGATGCAAATAATGGCGGTTCACCGATGTCTCCTCTGATCGCCAGAAAAGTAATTGATTCCATGCAAAAACTGCCGGCCGCAAAGAAAGAGTTTTCGCTGTCGGATCGTGAGCTGGAGATTTTGAATTTACTGGGCGAGGGGAAGTCCTACAATGCAATTGCCGATCAGATCTATCTATCGGTGGATGGGGTCAGCTACCACATTCGCAACATTTACCGGAAACTGCAGGTGAAGAGCAAGGCAGGGGCGGTAGCGAAAGGGATAAAAAATGGATTGATTAAAATTGATAAATGAATATAATCATATATAATATCGTGAAATTGGAATATATTATTTATGCAAAACTAAAATCATAATCTAATTTAATTATAATGGCGGCAAATAAAGATGGGCATTATTTTGAAAATGAAATAGAACTTGGTTTAGATGTGTATTTCAAATATAAGGTGAAAGACGAAAAATCAAACGTTGAAGAAATAACTCGAGGTATTGGCCATAAAGATGAACATGGTAATCACAAATCCTTTGTGCCAAAAAAAGAAGGCAGAAATACTGGTTTTTTAGAGTTTGATATGACCGATGTGGGAAAAGATTTTGTGCTATTAATCAAATTAAACGATATACCTGTAAATAAAGGATACAGGGGTATTCAAATATTCCCCGGGACATATTTAGGGAAAGCTCATCATTTTGAATATAAAGCAAGAGGCAATAAACTATTTGTGGTGGTCCATTATGTGGATAGACCGCTGGATTCACCGCGTGAACAGCACATTGATCCGAAAGTAGATCACCCAGATCCACCATCAGATATTGAACTTTTTAATGAATGATATTACTTGCCACAAGAGTATCTTTTCTATTCATATTAATTTTTCCTGTTTCTGGCCTAGCCCAAGGCTTAGTGCAGATAGAAAATTACAGCCCTGATGAATATGGCGGCTCTCGACAAAACTGGTCGGCTATTGAATCGGCTAACGGCACCTTATTCTTTGGGAACACTGCCGGATTGCTTCATTTTGATGGCGTTAAGTGGAACCTCAAACATGTTCCTTCAGGTGGGCTTGTTCGTTCCTTTGCAAAAACAGGCAAAGGTATATATTGGGGCGGTAATGGGAATTTTGGTCCGGTTGAAGCCGACAGCCTGAACAGATTTCTGCCCGTTAGTTATCTTGGAAAGGTTGATGGCTCATTTCATAATTTTTCCAGTGTCTGGCAGTTTGTGGAGCAAGACGATAAGCTGTTAGCACGAACATACGAAGGGTTGTATATCTTCGAAGAAGATACAGTTACTGTACACTCAACTCCTGCGTCTCTGAGAAGTGTTTTTCCATTTCGCAACCGGCTTTTCACGCAAATAATGGATCAGGGGCTCTCATTATACAATGCCGGTGAGTTCACTAAAATTGCCGATACAGGTATCTATAGTACAGATGTAATCTACGATACGCTTCCGCTTGACGAGAACATACTGCTTCTCTCAAGAGACAACGGGCTGATTATTTATGATGGTGAAACTTTCGAACCGTTTGAGCATGAAGCTTCTGACTACATAAATAACAACAGGGTTTACCGAGCTGTCTCTCTTGGGCAACATCGGGCTGCAGTAGCTACGCTGGACGGGGGCATAGTTATTTTAGACCTTCTCGGTAATAAGTACACCACGATCACAGAAGATCAAGGCTTGCCGACCAATATGATTTACGATGTCTATATGGATCGTGAAGAAAATCTTTGGGCCGCAACTGATAATAGTATCGCAAAATTGCTTGTCAATAATCCTGTCACGACCTGGGGTGAACCAACAGGATATACAGGAGCCACTCTCTTTATTGGTATGGTTGGAAACAAAACCTATGTCGGAAGCACGGAGGGATTATTCACTAAAGCATTCGGTGAAGAACTTAAAAGTAGTGATCTGCTCACCGCTCGTGTTTATGATGGAACTGAGACCAGAAACGGTTATATAATTTCCACAGAAGACGGATTATACATTATTGATAATGAGTATGTAAGTAAACGTTCTGATAACGCCTATTTTCTGCTTACCGGTAATGAGACTACAGAGGATCTTTTTTACGGTGTCAGCAGAAAAGAGATCGACCGGATACGGTTAAGTAACGGAGGCATACAGACCGAACCTATTATTACCATGGATGTAGATGTGAGTGACCTCTATGTGGCAGAACAGGATATATGGGTGGCTGGATGGGATAACACCGTGTATCGCTATTCCCACAGCGGTGTCGAAAAAGAGAGGTACAGTATTCCACTGTCCGAATCGATGTCGCTTCGAAAAATCGGTTTGTTGGATGGCAGAATCAGGCTGGGGACACTTGAAGGGCTCTATCTGTTTGATAGTGCTGACGCTCGGTTTTATCCTGATACCCTTTTTAATGATCCCGACATACATACTAAAGACCTTTCCAATTTTATACAGTGCAGTGATGACGAAATCTGGTTCAGGAACAACCGCCTGATCAAGCGGGCGGTTCGTGAGGGTGATGAGTGGAAAACCGTGACGGATCCATACCGGACCATTGCACGCGATCAATCAGTTGAAACAATAGACTGCAACAGTGACGGAAGCGCATGGTTTGGCGGGTCGCGACGGCTATATCACCTGTCTGATCCCAGCTGGCAATACGACCATGATTTCAATACGCTCATTACCGGCGCATATGCAGAACGTGATTCGCTGATATATGGCGGATTCGGCGAGCAGAACAGGATACCAGAGCTTAATTACAATGAAAACAGCCTTCGTTTTACCTATGCGGCTGCCAGCTATATAGATCCGGATGCAAATAGCTACCGGGTCCGTCTCCGGGGCTTAGACGATGAGTGGAGCAGCTGGAGTCCCGAAAACAGAAAAGATTATACGTTTATCACCGAGGGAACCTACACGTTTGAAGTGCAGGGACGGAATGTCTATCACGCAGAAGGCACAGTTGCAGCATATACGTTCACCGTGCTGCCACCATGGTATCGAACAATTTGGGCCTATATTTTTTATGCGATTCTGACCGGCGGGATTATTTACGGTGGCTATCGCCTGCGACTGAATACAATTTTGCGGGAACAGCAGATCCGTGACGGCATCGCGCGTGATCTCCACGATGAGTTGAGCTCAACCATGAGTAGTATCAACTTTTTTGCCGATGCCATTGATTCCAAAAAACTGGGGAAGCAAGACACCTCCCGGTTTTTGTCGCTAATACAGCGATCATCGCGGGAAGCCAAAGAAAAAATTTCGGATATCGTCTGGGTGATTCATTCAGATAATGACAACTGGGAAAATCTGCTACTGCGCTGTAAACGATTTGCGGCCGACCTGCTGGACTCGCGAGGCATCAGCCACACCTTCGAGCACACGGGCACATTCAGCGGTAAGCCAAGTATTAATGAGCGCAAAAATATCTGGCTGATCTTCCGTGAGATTCTCACCAACATTGCCAGGCATGCTGAAGCGAAAAACGTCATAATCCGATTGAACCTCGAATCAAACCGGCTGGTAATGTTTATTGAAGATGATGGCAATGGGTTTGATCCGAAAGAAGTGCAAGAGGATGGAAATGGCGTTCAAAATATTAAAGAGAGGGCAGACCAATTAAATGGCTTTGCGTCACTTCAGACTATGAGAGGCGAGGGAACGCGTTGGAAAGTTGAGGTTGGGGCAGTTGATAAGTGATTCCAAAATTCAATAAAAACCTTTGCCAAATCATCGATCAATAAATTGTTTCGATGAACCTTTAAACAATGGCGCTGATATGCTTATATGGCCGCTTAATTGTCCGTCTGATATTCCTGGTGAATGATTACCATCAGGCAAATAGTAATTAAATTTGAGCGTGCTCGTAACAGAGGAAAACATTATCTGAAATCGTGCTTCAACTCCGAGGTATGTTTCTTTTGCACTCCCTGTTAATTCAGTTAACAACGCATCATTACTCGTTATATCGCCGAAAATTCGTCTCAAAGACGGCCCAAATCCAAATCTCATCCTGAAAATATTTTCATCAAACTCGGTACGTACCTGGTCCCACATCAACAAGGCTCCTAAGCCCAATACAACCGCACTTTCATTTACTTCAGCTGTGCCCCAATTCCCACCTGAGATTGAACCATAGAGGCTTAGATCTGCTTCTTCTTCAAAATTCAAAATCTTAAACCTATCGTAAAATGTGAAAGATAAATATCCGGACTTTCCAGATTTTCCGCTTTCGGGATTGAGAATAACATTACTAACATCAGAAATGATGTCTTCTCCAGTATCAGCTATGTTAATGGAGCCTATCCATTGCCCCTTATCTGTTTTAACGGCTAAACCAATAGAACCTGATTGTATCGTTTCACCAGAATTATCTTCACCACTACCGTTCAGAGCACCCATGATGTTTCCATCAGCAAATGCTTCAAAGTATATTTTTTTGTCTTCAACCTTTTCGAGGTAAGTAGTCAATTTATTTTGGCTGTTAGCAAATTCTGCGAACAGAATAAAGAATGTCAGTAGTAGTGCTGTTCTTAATGAGAAATATAAATTATTAAGCATTGCTATTTTGGATATAAAGTTACTGGTTTTCACCAACATTTTAATTCTGTCAATGAAGTAAGTCACTACATATTCATGTAGATTATTTTAAATAGTTATTTAAATACTTGTCTAATGACCGATATTTGTCTGAATAAACCTTTTTGCCAATCTTGTTTTCATTCGATATAATAGGCGAAGACTCTACAGCCTTTTACATGAAAACGAAAGCACAACAGTACTGGCGGCAAAATCTTATCTACCTGGCCCTTCTTTTGGCCATCTGGTTCGTGGTGTCGTACGGAGCCGGAATTCTATTAGTCGATTGGCTGGATCAATTTCGACTCGGTGGCTTTAAACTTGGCTTTTGGTTTGCCCAGCAGGGCTCCATCTATGTGTTCGTGATTCTCATCTTTGTATATGTGTACCTCATGAATCGTCTTGACAAGAAATTTGAATTCGACGAGGTGTGAGTTAAATGGATATACAGGGATGGACGTTTTTGATCGTAGGCCTTTCATTTGCTCTTTATCTTGGCATCGCCTACATGGCTCGTGCCGCATCAACAGGTGACTTCTATATTGCGGGTGGTAAAGTATCGCCACTGGCAAACGGAATGGCGACAGCGGCTGACTGGATGTCGGCTGCGTCGTTTATTTCCATGGCTGGTCTGATCAGTTTTATGGGTAGAGACGGATCGGTTTACCTGATGGGCTGGACCGGTGGCTACGTGCTTCTTGCCCTTCTTCTGGCTCCCTACCTGCGGAAATTTGGGAAGTTTACAGTTCCTGATTTTGTGGGCGACCGCTATTATTCCCGGACCGCTCGAATCGTGGCGGTGATCTGCGCTGTCTTTATATCCTTCACTTACGTTGCCGGTCAGATGCGCGGCGTGGGTATTGTCTTTTCAAGGTTTCTGAATGTCGGAATCGAGACGGGCGTCATTATCGGGATGGTGATCGTCTTTTTCTACGCGGTTTTGGGCGGGATGAAAGGAATCACCTACACGCAGGTGGCACAGTACTGCGTGCTGATTTTTGCCTACCTGGTACCCGCTATTTTTATCTCCATGCTGATGACCGGTAACGTTATTCCTCAACTGGGTTTTGGGGGGACCCTTGCCGATGGATCAGGTCAGTATCTGCTGGAGAGACTCGATGGATTAAGTACCGAAATGGGATTTGATCCATATACCGATGGATCTAAATCCACGATTGATGTCTTTTTTATAACTGCTGCGCTGATGGTGGGCACAGCCGGGCTGCCGCACGTGATTGTCCGTTTCTTTACGGTGCCAAAGGTGAAAGATGCCCGGATTTCGGCCGGATACGCGCTTCTATTTATTGCGATTCTTTATACGACAGCCCCCGCCGTTGCAGGATTTGCACGGGCTAACCTGCTTGAAACGGTTGATAATGCGCCCTATGCGGACGTCCCCGAATGGTTTACGAGCTGGGAAAATACCGGCCTGATTGAGTTTAATGATATTGATGGCGATGGGAATATCAATTATACGCCTGATGAGAGCACCAATGAACTGGTGATTGACCCGGATATTATGGTGCTGGCAAACCCCGAAATTGCGCAGCTTCCCAACTGGGTGATTGGTTTGGTAGCGGCCGGCGGACTTGCAGCAGCTCTTTCGACAGCAGCCGGATTGCTTTTGGTGATTTCAACCTCTGTCGCTCGGGACTTGATTCGCCGAACCTTTGTGCCGGATATTACACAGCAGCGTGAATTGTTATTTGCACGAGTGGCAGCGGGAGGGGCCGTCATCGTCGCAGGATACTTTGGCATTAATCCGCCCGGATTCGTTGCTCAGACGGTAGCCTTCGCCTTTGGGCTTGCGGCAGCCTCATTCTTCCCGGTGATTCTGCTCGGCATCTTTTCAAAGCGAATGAACAAAGAAGGAGCTATATGCGGTATGATAGCGGGCATTGTGTTTACGGCGGCCTATATCATCTATTTTGCATTCATGTTTCCCGAACTGAACAACTCAGAGAACTGGCTCTTTGGCATCTCGCCGGAGGGAATAGGCACGCTGGGTATGGTCATAAATCTTGTCACGGCGATAACGGTCAGCCGTTTTACGAAGGAACCGCCACTTGAAATCCGCGAGATGGTAGAAACCATTCGCGTGCCAAGAGATTTGGAGAAGGGGAGTGGGAGAGGTGATGGTTGACGGGGGATCCAAAGAATAAATAACCTCTTAGTAGAAAGCCAATATTTTGGTAGCTTTGGTTATTGGTTATTGGTTATTGGTTATTGGTTATTGGTTATTGGTTATTGGTTATTGGTTATTCCTCAATTCAATCGACCCTTCTTCAATCGAAATTCCTTGTTCAATATTCGTTATTCCCAACCGGTTAATTCTTGCTACCATATTCCCTATCTTTCCCCCATGAATATTCTCGGAATTAAATCATCCTGCGACGATACGGCGGCAGTGTTACCTGCCGAAAGAAATATCAATTCTTTTGCTTGAATAAACAATTTGAAGACTGAATAGTAAAAACCATATTTGGAAATGTTTAAAAAAATAGAGAGTAGAAACATTTTTTTTATGATATTTAGCTAAATAATTTTTGTGAACAATTTTTTGAAAAAAAAAAATAAAGTGCTATTTAGTGATTGTTAACTTTCATTAAATAAAATCATCATGAAAAAGCTATCCACTCAAGTCCTTTCACTATTCTCAGGAATGATATTTGCACTTCTAATATCATTTGCACTTCCAACAAATACTACAGCGGTTGATTCGTGCGCAGATGATTGTCAAGCGATTTGCGGGAATTCAGGCCATGTAGTGTGTACCGGATTAACCTGTGAAACGGGTTCCGTGACTTGCACAAAGGAAGGAGGTAAACCAGGTCTACCAAATGAATAACTCCCATAAATAAATCATATAGATTGAGTAATATATTTCAATATTATTCTAGTGTTATATATTAACATTTAGTCTCAGAATCATTTGTATTAAATCACTGAGGCTGAATGTTATTTTATTAAATAGAAATTTTGTTTAATTCACACCAAGAAGCAGTAATCAGGAACTAAGATGCACATCTTTTCAAAGAATAATATAATTTTATTCATTATCGGATTTCTGATCGTAACTCTTTTCTTTTATTTCTCCGATGTATTTTCAGAATCGCAGCAAATGACGCCTGAAACAGAGTACACGTCCACTCATAACAGAAAAGTTTACGATGTAGAGTATAAAGAGAATTCAGTGATTGATGAGCTTAATAAAACGGTTTACCGCGGGATGTCGATGGATGCGAACGAAGAGCATTTTTTTATATCGGATTTTGGCGACTATTACGTTAAAATGTTCAATTCTGATGGGTCGTATAATAAAAATATCGGCAATGGTCAGGGTAGAGGCCCAGGTGAATTTCAAAACATAAGCAATATTTCACCCACTGATAAACACTTATGGACAGCGGATATGCAAAGTTTAAGGCTAAATCGCTTTTCTTTGGACAATAGTGAGGATGTACTGGAAATCAAGGTGGAAAGAAGGCCCACGCGCGTTGCCGCTAACGATTCTATTGCGGTAGTAAAATGGTTATTGACAGAACAGCTGTTTTCTGTTTTTGATAACGAAGGGAATGAACTATTCAAGTTTGGGGAAATTGAGGAGGCACAGGATGATCCATTTTCATTTGATGGATGGATTGAGCTTACCGAGCAATATCTTATTTTTGTTCCCATGAATGTCGGAATCATCTATGTATATGATGTATCTGACGGTTCACTAGTAGGGAAAATTGAAACACCTCATTTTTCTACAATTGCAGCATCAGAAGAACAGATTGACGGCAACAGACGACGAGTCATCGCCCCTACATCACAATATACCAGCGGAACACCAACTGCTTTGCCAGGCACCTCAAGATTAATCGTAGAGACATTATACAGAGGTGATGAAATAGATGACGAGGAGTATGATGCATCGACGGCTGACTTTTGGCTCGATATATACGACCTGAATGATCTGTCGTACGTACATTCTATTCAGCTGCCGCATGCTGTGTCTTCATTTGTCATTCACAACGGTTCGTTCATTACTTATAATAGTACATCCGGTCGTGGTATATCATATGATATGACGGATGAGCTGAAAGATTTGATCTATCCTTGATCAAAATGATCGGGGACCAAAGACGGGAGACCGGAAACATAAGATTGCGCCACCAAACAAATCTCAATCTTACAGGCATTCACCGCTTCTCTATAACTCTCTTTTTTCACTCACTCTCCAAATCAACCAAACCCGCGAGGCAGGAGCCACGCGCTACACCTCCGTCACCGGTCTTCCGTCTCCCGTCATTTTGTTGAAGATCCAAATCCTGCACAAGGCACTGGTTAATTCTTGCCACCATATTCCCTATCTTCCCCCATGAATATTCTTGGAATTGAATCATCTTGCGACGACACAGCGGCGGCAGTTCTGTCTGACGGTAAAATCCTGTCCAATATTATTGCGTCTCAAAAAGTCCACGAACAATTTGGCGGTGTGGTGCCTGAATTGGCATCAAGAGCCCATAACAAGACAATCTGGGCTACGGTGGAACAGGCGCTTGAAACCTCGGGATTGACGATGGAGCAGGTTGATGCCATTGCCGTAGCCCGCGGTCCCGGGTTGATGGGATCGCTGCTGGTGGGGCTCGGATTTGCAAAAGGGTTGAGCCTGTCGTGGAATAAACCGCTGATTGGTGTGAATCATATCGACGCGCACATGTACGCCAACTTTATTGAGTATGACGAGGTGTTTCCGTTTCTTGCACTCATCGTATCCGGCGGACATACGCGGCTGATACACGTTACAGAACCTTTCCATCACCGTGTGCTTGGTAAAACCCGGGACGATGCAGCGGGTGAAGCGTTCGATAAGATCGGGAAGATGCTAAACCTCCCATATCCCGCCGGACCTTTTGTAGATAAACATGCCAAATCGGGTAACCCGGAATTTGTTGACTTCCCACGGGCTATGATCAAAAAAGGCCTCGATTTCAGTTTTTCAGGGTTGAAAACCAGCGTTCTTTACCATCTGCAAGAACAAAGTGACGGGTATGTTGATGAACATCTCAATGACTTATGCGCAAGTGTTTCGGTGGCGATCTGCGATGTTCTGGTGGCCAAACTGCGACGGGCCATCCGTAAAACAGGTGTGAATTATGTGATGGTGGCCGGCGGGGTCTCCGCTAATTCAATGCTGCGCGAAAAAGTGCAGGTGATGGCGGACAAAGAGGGGGTGAATTTAATGATCCCAGCCATGGAATTCTGCACCGATAACGGGGCAATGATAGCAAAAGCTGGAGAGATGCGCGCCAGGCTGGGATTGTTTGATGGTCCCGAACTGAAACCGTTTGCGAGTTTGCCGGCATAGTCTTTGTCTGCATGCTGACGAGTATGAACCGCAGGGCCGCTGAGCCGCGGATAGAGTTGTGGTGCGGTGTAGCTGATCTGTGCATTTGAAAAACATGGTATGTCTGCGTTCCTGTTTTAATAATTCTATTTGGTTAGAAGAAGTGTGGGGTCTTCTAAATTATTAATAAACCGTTTAGGATTGAGGATTTGTCGGACAACTTTTTCATTGAATTTTGGAAGCGAATTCGATGTGTTTGTATAACAACACGGTGTTTAGGCGTCAAGTTTGTGATGAGTACTAAGTTTCGCGTTACTTAAATACTTTCTGTACAACTTTCTCAAGAAAATGCCCCATACCGTAATATTCTTTTTGGATGATTTTTTCAACGATTATTTTACGCTCAGAAGATTTATTTTCTGTGGTATTGCATTTTTGAGTATACGCCCAGTCCCCTTCGACCTTAAACTTGCAAAAATCCGGGTGCTTTTTAACCAGTAACTCATACACTTTTCTCACTTGCGGAGTCTCTCTTTCTTCAT
>Ga0307966_1001766_pt1 | contig 16857 bp, 11 predicted proteins | sample OrgLakmetagen646_FD_203141 | JGI IMG/M metagenome (GOLD analysis project Ga0307966, IMG submission 203141) | Saline water microbial communities from Organic Lake, Antarctica - #646 | ecosystem: Environmental > Aquatic > Non-marine Saline and Alkaline > Saline | place: Antarctica: Organic Lake... | reverse complement strand
ACACCAGTAACAGATTATCAGAGACGGGCACATCATCGCCCAGTTCAATGTCGATATAATGATCCTCAACAATTCCCTGGTAGCTTGTTTTTTCAAACGGTATCATATAGGAACTGTCTCTATCAGAGACGGTTTCCGTCCAGTCTTTTCCGGTTTGATCGGTCACTTTTGTAACAGGATCTGGTGTTGTCATCGCCTGGGTTGACAGATCGGGTGCCGGAAATACAAACCGCTCATCCACAAAGATATCCGTGTTTTCGGGGTGATCCACTGCAACAAGACTTACATGGTCAAAGAAATGTGTCTCCCAGAGTTCAGCCGTTATTCTCACATCGTAGATTCCATTTTTCTGCTGAAGCTGATCACCCGGAATTCGAACGCGGTCGAGTGTTTGAATAACGCCGGCTGTCTCCTGCGCATTGATTCGAAGGCCGAGCGGTGAGCGCCAAAGAATATCGGTGATAAACTCCATTCCGTCCCCACTGTCTGTAAATAGCCACGGGCAGGATCCTTTTAAGATTTGTTCGTTGAAAATGGTTGACCCCATTCCCAGCTCTGCAAATTCGGCCTGAACCGATCCATTTGGCCAGATGATTCGCAGCATATCGGCCTCTTCAAATGATCCAAGACCAAAGTGAACAATAGGCGATCGAATGAGCTGTTTCTGATAGAGAAGTCCCGTCCGGATTTCCATCTCGCCGCCAATACCAAAGGAGTTGATTCGCTGATCCCCTTCCGGCCCTGACGCCCGTGCCCGGATGGAGCGTGCATTGTAATTCTTTGTCCCTGAATTCACTTTCTGGAAAATTACTCCTTCCCCATCAATACCGATGAGATCGAGCCTGTCGTTTCCGCTTAAATCAAATATAGAGGTCACGCCTCCCGGCAGTTCAAGCCCTTCAACCCGGGAAAATTCAAGATTGCTGTCGCTCAGCCAAATATCAGTACCGTTAAGTGATGAGACCACAATATCGAAACTTCCATTATTGTCAATATCGGCCGAATGAATAGATGAAGGCTCTTCCAGGCTTCCGGGTTGTTCCACATTGATGAGCGGCATCAAATTCCAGTTATCAGCGGGCTGGTCATATTCAAGACGGCTGACTGATCCATCACTATTCAGCAGCAGTATATCAAAGGTACCATCCGCATCGATATCGGACACTGAAAATGAGCTAATGCCATCAGATGAGGGAAGATCAGTAAACGATGTAAAGATGCTTGATCTCTTATTGCGATATAGTTCAAGGTCACCTGCATCTGTAAGAAAGAGTGCGTCTGACGCTCCGTCGTTGTCCAAATCTGCCCAGAGGAAATCAACAGCTTCGGCCATGCCATCAAAAAGATTGATCCGTGTGAATGTACCGTCCGAATTATTTCGAAGGGCAAAGGGTGTTCCGCCAACAGCCGCTAAGACAAGATCCAGATCGCCATCGAGATCTACATCAGCCGGCCAGACGCCGTTATAGCTGCCACTGATTATATCAGCCGACAGACCAAGCGTTGAGGTGATATCTGTAAAGGTTTGGTCCTCTTCCTGCCGGTAAAATCTGAGTCCCTCACCGCCTGCCATGGCGATATCGTTTCTGAAGTTGTAGTTAAAGTCAATTTCAGCCATCACATGTGGTGAAATTCTTTCCGTATTACCCATGACAGGCATCGGCAGCCGTACCTCTGCATCAAGCACGAGGTTGCCATCTTCAGCAAAGAGCGGAAATGGGGGCCGGTCTTCGAGAAGAGTCGCTGATTTTATAAAGGATGAGAGTGCCGGAAGATCGTTTCCATCAAAATCTGAAAATGAAAGGTCCATATCCGGTTCGGATGCCCGAAATTGCGGCTGGGGAAGCACAATAAACCGGTCAATTAAAAAACCTACCTGGTTGGGCTCAAGCCGGATATTTTGAAGGTCAGCCTGAAATGACGGCGTGGGTTCCACAGCATTTCTAAGAAACGTAAGCTCAAAATTGAGGTCAGAAAACTCCTCCTCATCTGCCGCAGTTTGAATAACGTCAAACAGATCTCTCGCCTCATCAGGCCAGCGATCGCTATTTCCGGCCATCGCCTGCACAGCTTCACGAAGAAGTCTGGTCCCCTGTTCTTTTGTTGCGATGCGGGCTGTTTCGAACTGAACAGCCTGATTCAGCGGAACCTCATTAAAGAGTGCTTCCATCCGGCTGACAATCTCATCAGCGTTAGCCACATCATCCTGACGCTCAAGTTCATTGATCAATGCGAACTGTATCTGTTGATTGCCCGGTTCATACTCAAGCGCAGACCTCAAATTCACAACTGCTGCATCGATATTTCCGCGTCGGCTTTCAAAGAGTCCGGACAGGAAAAGAACAGTGCTGTTTTCCGGTGTCCGCTCCCTTGCCTGGCCAAAGCGTTCGTCTGCAAGATCGTAGTTTCCCTGCCTCATGGCCATCACGCCAAGATTAGCCCATGCTGCCGACTCCTGTGGAAAGGCCGTCGCCACCTCATTCATTTTATTGAATGCAAAACGTGCTTCTTCGGTCTGGCTGGCGGCAAGGCTGACATAAAAGTCAGACACGGCCGTTTGATAGGCTTCGTCGTCGACAGTGACTGTGTCTTCTCCGCTACAGCTGACCGTTAAAAAAATACACGTAACTGTTACGATCAGCAGAATCAGGTTTCTCAAATTGTACATTTTCATCAATGAGGCAAATCTTTAAAAAAATCATTCAAAAACAGAACTTGTTCTCTAACAATACCTGTAATTTATTTGTCCTTAAATGTACCAACAATTCATGTGAACAGGTACTTAAAATTGCGCTTTTCTGCTACTAACAATAGTGTTTCCGATAGTTTGACATATAAGAACAACACCTATTTTGTTCTATTGGATTAATCATCGCCATTCACGAAACAATAATTTGTATCTATAGACTCATTTTCTAGAAAAACAGAGCCATGGATAAACTAACCAGCACAATAATCCCAAAATATGCCCCAAGAATTGAAGTCTCTTTCCACCTGGGTTCGATTAAGTCGGGACTTACAAAGTCATCAGCCTCCCGATCATCACTTCCGCTATACGTTACAATCAGTGCAACTACCGTGGTGACAACAAATCCGGTTGCATTCCACCAGAACCAAAAAATAACGTCTTCAAAGAAAATCCAGAGCATAAAATTAAACAGAACGCCGGCCACAATTCCAATATTAATAGCTTTGCCTGTAACCCTGCTTGTGAGCATAGCAAGTAAAAATGTGGCAATAATAGGCCCATAAAACAGTGACCCGATTTTGTTGATAGCCTCAATAATTGTGGGTGCGATGCTACCCGCCGCAAAGGCAAGAATAACACAAATAACACCCCAAACGAGCGTATATTTTTTTGAGAGAGCAAGCTGTTTTGCATCCGTCATCTGATCCATATCTTTACCGGGCAATACAAAATCCTGCACGGTTGCAGCACTCAGTGAGTTCAGGGCTGAATCAAGTGATGACATTGCAGCGGCCATAATAGCAGCGATAAGCAAACCAATAAGTCCATTGGGCAGATATTCCACGATAAAAATAGGAACCATGTAATCAGACTGCCCTTCCGGAATTTGATTTAAAAACGAAGGTGTGGTTATCACAAGTGTTCCAATCAACAATCCCATCACGCAGTATAGCATCACTGTTGGGAAGCGACAAAATCCGTTAAACAAAAGTGCCTTACGAACGTCTTTCATATTCATGGATGAAAGGATGCGCTGCGCCTGGCTCTGATCACAGCCGTAATACGAAGCGTACAAAAAGAACCCGCCCAGCACCATGGGCCAGAATCCAAATTCCTGACCATCTCCAATACCATGGCTCGTAAAATCAACGGCCGTTAACCGTTCTTGATTCAGGTTAATTGTGAAGTTTTCCCATCCCCCCAGCAAGTCGAGTGCATAATAACAGCAGAAAATGAACCCGAGAAAAAGGATGCCCATCTGGATGACATCAGAAAGTATGACGGCTTTTATGCCCCCCATATAATCATAGATTATTGCAATTACGCCGGTAATCACAATATTCACCCATAGCGGAATCTGGAAAACGGCCTCCAGAACAATAGCTACTGCATACACGGTAATACCGGCTGCAAACGCTCTGCTGAACTGGAAAACACCACTTAGGAGTTTTCGTGTTGTGGAATTGAAACGCTTCTCAAGGTATGAGTAGATGCTGATTACACCCGACTTGTAGAGAGGCGGAAATATTACCACAATGAGAAGAATCATGGCAAGAGGAACAGCAAATTCATAGGTTAGCCATTGAAGACCGCCTCCTTCTCTCAGTCCTACAAAAGCCGGAGCGGATATAAAACTAACAGCTCCAAGCTGGGTCGCCATTGTGGAGATCCCTACCTGCCACCACTTGAATGAGTTTCCCCCCAGGTAGTAATCCTTTGCGCTGGTCTGTCCTTTGCTGAGATTATAGCTCATCCAAACCAAACCGATTGCGTAAACCGTGATAACCGACCAGTCTAAATAATTCAAATCAGTACAGTAATAGGGCTGTTAAGGGTATTATTTTTCATAGGGCGGAAGATCGGTAAATTGTAATAATTCCTCCATTTAATAATCATCATCAACTAATCGACCTATTCCGATCAGTCAGTTGCCCATGTTTTACCTACATCTTCATATGGTATGCAACCCTCATAAGCTCCTGGTACGGCCTGATAGCGCAGAACCTCCGATGCTCCCACTTCTGATGTGAAATATCCAAGCAGTGTGAGCTCTTTAAATGTTAGAATAAAGGGATTACTGCCGGGATCTTCTTCTACCGCTAATCGATTTTGGTGATAGGTAAAATCGTACTTGTCCGTATCATTGCCATCGAAATATTCAGCCTGAATTTCAGCTCTGTAATCATCAGAAAACTTATCCAATCCATCGAGAAACTCTTGCTGTTGATCATCTGAGTAAACCTCATCCACCATAGTTTCAATGAATTGTGGAACTCCCAACTCGCTTGCTGCAGGTGAATCGTCGGCAGGCAGTATAACGTCGGCCAGGGCTGTAACAAGCCGAGCCTGGTCATTTGAAAACAGGGTCGGTGACCAGTCGCCGGGTGTAGCTGTACAACCATTCAGCACACCTAAAATATTGGGAGCAAACACGACGCCTCCAAGCAGAAGACCGGCTCGTTTAATTGCTTCTTTTCTATCAATTTTATTATCACTGCTCATTATAAATCACCTTTTTTAAGTTGATCTGCTGCGTAATTGGCTGCTCTTGCTGAAAACGCCATATAAGAAAGTGATGGATTCTGGCAAGCTGCCGATGTCATAAATGAACCGTCTGTAACAAACACATTCGGTACTGAATGAACCTGATTCCAGCCATTCAGAACGGAGGTATTTGGGTCGCGCCCCATTCTGGCCGTGCCCATCTCATGGATTCCCAGGCCGGGAGCGCCGGCGTCGTCAAATGTGGTTATATTCTTTAACCCAACGGCTTCAAACATTTCAGCTGCATCATTCTTCATATCCTCACGCATTTTGTATTCATTCTCCTTGAACTCCACGTCAAAGACAACAACAGGCTGTCCCCACTTGTCAGTTTCATCGTAGTTCAGCCACATTCTATTGCTGTGATCGGGTAGCATCTCGCCAAAGGCGGTCATTCCCATAGTCCATTTGCCGGGAGCTGACACGAGATTTTTCAGTTCTGCCCCAATCGCCAGTTCCCGAACGCCTCGTTCCCAGCCTTCCCTGCTTGCACCGCCCTGATATCCAAATCCCCGGATATAGTCACGATCATTTCCGTTGAGATTTCTGTAACGAGGTATATAAAAACCTGATGGTCGCCGCCCCCAATAGTACTCATCTTCCATGCCTTCGTATACACCGTTGGCGCCCACACGGAAATGGTGGTCCATCATGTTGTGCCCAAGTTCGCCCGAATCATTGCCCAGTCCGTTTGGAAACCGGTCTGATTTAGAATTGAGCATAATCGCAGTAGATCCTACGGTGGATGCATTCAGAAAAATCACTTTTGCGTAATATTCGTACATCTCACCCGATTCAGTATCCACCACCTGCACCCCTGATGCCTTACCGGTTTCCTCGTCATAAATAACTGCATTGACAATAGAGTGAGGTCTAAGCGTCATGTTTCCAGTTGCTGCAGCAGCCGGAAGTGTTGATGCATTACTGCTGAAATAACCGCCATAAGGGCAGCCACGGCTGCACAGATTACGATACATACATTTACCGCGCCCATTGTGAGGCTGCGTCAAATTCGCATTTCGCCCAATCGTAAGAACGCGTCCAAATTGATCCGACATCGTTTTTTTAAGCTCTTCCTCCACACAGTTCAGCGCCATCGGAGGCAGAAACTCACTATCAGGAAGTTGCGGAAGTCCAAGCGCCTCGCCGCTAATTCCTGCAAATTTCTCAACGTGCGAGTACCATGGCTCAATGTCTTCATAGCGTACGGGCCAGTCGACAGCTATACCGTCTTTCGCATTGGCTTCAAAATCCATAGGCGAGAGCCGGTAGCTTTGCCGTCCCCACATTATGGAGCGGCCACCCACATGGTATCCGCGAATCCAGTCAAACCGCTTGCGTTCTTCGTATGGCTGGTCTGTATCTTTGATCCACCAGTGCTTGGTTGATTCACGAATCGTATACCCGGTTCGCATCTGCTTTTTGTAGTGTTTTGCCTCTTCATCCGTCACCTGATTGGCTCTGGGCAGTTCCCATGGATCAAGTGTTGCGGTTGGATAATCTTCTACGTGTTTCACGTCACGGCCACGCTCGAGCACCAGTGTGTTCAGGCCATTTTCTGTCAACTCTTTGGCCGACCAGCCCCCACTAATTCCTGTTCCAACTACAATCGCGTCGTAGGTATTTGCGTCCTGAGCTTTAATATTTAGATTCATAAATCTTCTATCTTTAATTAACTGATGTTCGTTCACCTTGAAAAATACTTCCTGATAACAGGTTGTGAGCTTCTACAGTATTCGAATTTTAATATTCCTGAATTTCACCTCATTTCCATGATCCTGCAGGCCAATATGCCCGTTTCGGATAGCTCCAAACTCAGGGAAGCAATTAAATTTACTTTCGTGAAGCATGTCGAACCACTCCTGCGACCAGCGCTCAAACTCTACGACTTTTTCACCGTTCTGCCAGTGCTGGATGATGGGGCCATCTGAAACAATCCGGACAGTGTTCCACTCACCATAAGGGTGCGTATTTTGAGGCTTAGCAGGGATTAAATCATAAAGGGAGGCCGATTTCCGATTACCGTTCACACCCTGTTCTGCATCGGGATGATTTACATTATCAAGAATTTGAAATTCGGGACCCGACCAGTAAATAGCGCGATCCTGCTCCAGCACATGGTAGAATATTCCGCTGTTACCGCCCTCTGAAATCATCCATTCGAGCGAGAGTTCAAAATCCGAGAATGTCTCTTTTGTAATAATATCGAGGCCCGATGACCCGCTTTCTGGCGCGCGAAAAACCAGCGCACTGTCTTCAACAGTCCATCCATCAGACGGAAATTCGTCAGCGCCATATTCACGCCAGTGCTCTGTTGATTCGCCATCAAACAGAAGTTGCCAGCCATCGTTAATTTCTTCTTGGGTAAGTGTGTTCATAGACTCAGATTCTTGTATCGCGGACAGGTCGTCGGAACATCCCCAAAATAGGGCGACCGTTAATGTAACCAGTGTGAAAAAGCAATGAGTTGAATGTCTCATCATACGAGGTAATTTACATTTATCGTTTTTTATATCTACAACCGCTAAGTCACGCCTGAATGATACATATTAAATTGCTTTGTATGATTGGCAATCATCTTATCACTTTCATGCTGAAGGAGGGTACCCAAATCGCCCCTGCCTCACCAATCCAATACAAATAAGTGCTGTGTTTTTATTAATGTAAGCCCTTCCATAATTGATATCAATTCACATCCCGTTACATATTTTGTCGACTAAGACATACGGAGAGCAGTATTTATATGTCTGCACCGTCAAGAAAACAGAATATTTTCTGATTCACAACCCCTAGTATGAGAAAGTTTAAGAATTTGGGAAACCTTTGTCTTTGTTTGTAGAGAGCAGAATCCAGCCCCCGTCTGTTCTTAACGTGCAGTTATTATGCCTCGCCAATTACCAGAATGAGATTACAAGTGCTGTCGTCAGAATCAGAACAATCACGGAATGGAACCGGTAATCTTTCAACAGTGGCGTATCAGGCTCTTCCGGGCGTATGTCCTTTGTCTTAAAGATGACATCATCAATTTGATTTGGATCCGGCTTTTCACCCAGTACGCTCGTAACTGCAAAAATAACGCAGCAGATAAGAGTTAGGAGTCCGGCTGTAATGGTAAAGTGAATCGTAACGATCTCCATCTGTACCAGCACAAAAATAAACGCAGAGAGTGAGTGGCCGCTTACAAGAGTCCAAAATGCTGCGTGACGATTTCCCCGTCTCCAGAACATGCCAAGTATAAAAATAGCCACAACGGGTGGTACAATGTAAGCAAATGCCTCCTGTATGTACTGAAATATACCGTCGAACTGTTCAATCAGCGGGGCCCAGGTGCAGGCAACAGCCATCAGAATAATCGTGGTCCAGCGCCCAATTTTTCCGGTCTCTTTTGCCGTAAGGTTTGGATTTCTCGGTTTGATGAAGTCCATCGTGATCAACGTTGATGCCGAGTTAAGAGTGGAATCAATGCTCGACATAATTGCAGCGATCAAGCCTGCCAGCACGATCCCGTTTATTCCAACGGGCAACATGTTGGCCACCATCGTTGGGAATACCATGTCCGGATCCGTAAGATTTGGAAAAATCGAGAAGGCGAATACACCGGGAATAACCATAATGAAAAGCACCGGCAGTTTAAGAAAACCACCCAGAAGTGCGCCCCATCGTGCATTCTTTATATCCCTGGCACCCAGCACACGCTGAACTATGTATTGGTTAGTACCCCAGTAATAAAATCCGAGAATGGGCACACCTATCAGCGTTCCAAGCCATGGCAGTGCGGAATCGTCAATCGGGCGAATCATGGAGAGGTTTCCATCAGGAACAGAAGCGATAGCGGCCGACCATGAAAAATCAAACTCTGCAAACATGAGGTAGGCAATCATTGATGAGCCAAATATCAAAATAATGGCCTGGAGTACATCCGTATAGACAACCGCTTTCAAACCCCCCGCTGCCGTGTAAAGACCCGCAAAGATTCCCAAAGCAAGAATCGTATATATAATATCGATTTCAGGAAAGAAGACGTTCACAACAATGGCACCCGCATAAAGACCTCCGGCTGTATCAACAATGATACTGAGGAAAATGGTTATGACTGAGAAATACTTTCGGGAGCGCACATCAAACCGTCGCTCAAGAAATTCCGGAATGGTGTCAATCTTGGAGCGTATATAGAAAGGGATGAAAAAGATTGCCATGAAGACTAAAACAATTGCCGCCATCCACTCATAGTTGGAAACGGAAATCCCCGTTTGATACGCCTGTCCGGTAAGTCCGATTAGCGTAGTGCTGGAAATATTGGAAGCGAAAAGTGAAAACCCAATTACCCCCCACCCGAGCGACCGGCCAGCCAAAAAGAGATCTTCTCCCGTATCCGTTTTTCTTGCAACAACAATCCCGATTACGATAATGACAATGAAGTAGCCGATGATAATACCAATATCCAGTGGGGCCAGGGAAATATCAGTCATAGAAGCCGTCAGATTGTATTCGATTTAACAACAAACTGATGCTAATGTAGGTATTTACACCTAAATGTGAAAATAGTTCGGCGGGTAAAGTTCTCTGACTCTACAGAAGAAAACCGCTTTTATGGTGTAAAATTCAGGTAGGCAATAAATTAACGAGTTATCTTAATCTTTGTAAATTCAATCAAAACGTGATTCGCAGCGCAGCGAAAACGTGAAACAAGGACCTGCAAGAGTGCGAACGTCAGAGAGCCCCTGGAAGAGTCCGCTTCCCTTATGAAATGAGAAAATAGCTGAATTGATACTCAGCAAATATACGCATTAATCGCTATTTGGAAAGTTTAAAATAGAACGAATCTGATTCTGCTTTTTAACTGAGGTGCCGCAGACCTACTTCATCTCAAGATCTCCCGGCAGAAGATAGATATCATCCCTGAGCACACCCAATTCAGCACTATCAAAAATAAATACAGGAGAGCCGGTAATGTGCGTTTTTGCAACGGCGGGAAAACCCTCCCCTTTTATATGATTCAAAGCAACGGAAAGCAGTGGCTCACTTGGATCGCCCAGCCCGGGGAGATTCTCGAGAAAATCGAACTCCCGTATCTCAAAATCAGGAAAAAAACCATCCGGATAATCACCCCTCTCTTTGTTGAATATTTTAAAAATAATTGGCTGCATAGCCCGCATATGATTCGGGTTTATTTTTGAACGCTCATCATCATTTCGCGGCGAATAATTGGCTTCCGGCGCATCATAAACCGTAATAGAACCTTCATCTTTTCCAGCTGTTACGTCGCCAATCAAAATAACTTCCACACCAAAAGGAAGCAGACCGTTGATCAGCGCTTCACTTGCAGATGCTGAGTTTCGGCTGGTCAGCACGTACAATCGGTTCATTCTGAGGCTGTTGATGTCATCATTCCTGCTGAAGTTGCCCTCATCATCGTAGACGGGAACGGAGTCCAGGAAATCAAAGGTACTGTTGCGCGACTCCCGCTTGCTGCCGTGAATCAACTCAGCAAAAATTTCATCCGACGAAACTCCTGATATCAAACTTGCCAGCAGCGCACTTGTAATCAGCGTACCTCCGCCGTTGTATCGAAGATCGATCACCAGATCATCAATCCCGGTATTTTTAAAATCACCGAAACGCTGATTCAGATCATCATGGAAATTATACCGGAATGAATTATACATCAGGTAGCCCACGCGGGACGTTTCGGTCTCAATCACTTTTGAGCGATGAATAGGATTCTCCTGAAGATTGATAGCCGTTATGTTAATTTCTTTATCAATGCCCTCAACTGTGTATGTGCGGGGGGATGGAACAAAATCAGTTACTTTAGCCATAGCAAGTGCGTAGGTGTCCCCGCTCAAAAGATTTTGATAGTTATCAAGATTCAGAATTTGACCATTCATGCCGTTAAACACATCGCCACGCTTCAGGCCTGCATCGTCAGCCGGCGAACCGGGAACAACATACCGTATATATCCTAAAACACGCGAGTTTTCCTGGGATTCCCTGAGCAGGCCAAACCTGAAACCAAATGATTTTGATATTCCGAGAAGCGCTTCCTCATGAACTTTATAATCCTGTATCAGCCAGGAGAAGTCATCATCTCTGTGGAGAAGCTGGTTGAAAAGGGCTTCTTCGTTGCTGTACCTGTTCAGAAACGTGCTGAACTCGCCGTTGTTTCCAAACCTGTTGTCAGCTAAATCTGCAACATCATCCTGCCAGAAATACCAATGATTCAGTCCGTTCCAGACAAACAGTTTTTCATCTGATGTATCCAGAGCCACATCTTCAGGAGATGATGTTGAACTACAGCCCATAAACTGTATCAGCAGGAGCATAATCGCAATAAAAGAACCAAGTTTCTTCATCTGTTTATACTATTTGATTTAATGGCACCGTATTCTGGATTGGTTATATGTAAGTAGGTTATTTGTAAATTGGTTGATTGGTTATTGGTAGTGGCTCATGTGACGGATTAGACCTGACAGCATTATCGGTGCATTTCCGGGTTTCTGTCAGCGTCGAAAAATTGAGGAAAAGTTCATGAAAAGCGTTTTTCACACAATATCCAACGCTGTCAAATCCAGTAGGTGCTGACAGGTTTCGACTAATACACAGATAACCAATAACCACATTTCCAAAAAACGGAGTTCCCATAGAACTTATGAAAAAGCATTTTATTTTTATCACGCTGATATTTTTAATTTTTTGCAGCTGTGCATCAAGCAAGCAGAACGTCCAGCCGGATGGGGCATTCATTATTTCCGGTACCTATCAATATTGGTTTGGAAAGGCCCCCGGTGAACCTGAAATTTCTGAACGGGGAATCGATATTATCATTGAACTGAGCGATGACATTTCAATATCCGGCCTAATGCACGTAATTTTCAATGAACGGAAATCTTTCTCACTGTCTGCTAACCGTTCCGAAGACGATGCATCAAAAAACTATATTGAAGCAACAATCCTTTTGGAATCTTCCCTCTTCAATGAAATTTCAGAATATGTTCGGCTCACCAATCGTCTTGTCTATCACGATGGTAATGGAGATGAACAATACGAGACGCTCAAAGATCTGCAAAGACTGCCCGATCGATACGAATATTGATGCCTTTAAAATATATCACCACATTTTTATAACTGTACGAAATATGAATGAAGGTGGTTTGATGAACAGTAACTCTCACATTGAAGAGTTGAACTGTGATTCGAAGCGCTGCGGAGAAACGCATAGCGAAATTATGATGCGTAACGAAATAATGGACCAAGGACCTGCAAGCGTGCGACCGTCAGAGAGCTCCTGGCAGAGTCCGTTTCTTGTGTGAACCGCAAGCGCAGCGGGCAAACAGCAATTCTAATTACGCTCTTACTTCACCACAAAATTGACAATCCTTTCAGGCACAAAGATCTCTTTAATGATGGTTGAGCCGTCAAGGTAGCGCTGAATGTTTTCATGCTTCTTAGCCTCACCAATTACGAAATCTTTGTCCTTCGCATTTTCGGCCGACACCTCGATGTTTGCCCGTACTTTACCATTCACCTGCACAGGGTACGCAATGATATCTTCAACCAGGTACTCTTCATTGAGCTTCGGCCACTCTTCATACGCTATTGTCTTATCGCTTCCGAGATATGACCAGAGTTCCTCAGCAATGTGTGGTGCAAACGGAGAGAGCAGTTTCACAAATGGTTTCGCAATATCAACCGGCAGAGCGTCCCACTGGCGTGCTTCATTGACAAAAATCATCAATGCCGAAATGGCCGTGTTAAACTGCATATTATCAATATCATATGTCACTTTCTTAATCGCCTCATGCAGAACTTTGAGCTGCTCCGGTGTCGTTTCGGCATCATCAGATAACAGCGCCGCTTCATCCTTGTCACCCACTATCATTCGCCAAGCGCGACTGAGAAACCGATTAACTCCCTCTACTCCTTTTGTACTCCACGGCTTCACCTGCTCCAGCGGCCCCATAAACATCTCGTAAAGACGTAATGAATCGGCGCCATACTGTGCAACCACATCATCCGGGTTGATCACGTTACCGCGCGATTTCGACATTTTGTGTGCCCGGGATTCAACCTGAAAGTCAGTTCCTTTCAAGAAGAAATTCTCACCCCGTTTTTCTACGTCACTGGCAGATATCTTCACTCGCTCGACGTTGTCAAACTCGTCAGTATCTGCTGCTGAAATATGTGTTCCGTTCTGCTTAAAGGCCACATACTCCATCTCGCCCAGTATCATTCCCTGATGAACCAGTTTCTGAAACGGTTCGGATGTTGATACTACACCGCAATCATACAGTACCTTGTGCCAGAACCGGGCATAAAGCAGGTGAAGAACAGAATGCTCGGAGCCACCTACGTAAAGGTCAACCGGCATCCAGTATTTTTCTTCATCCTTATCTACGGGACCGCCATTAAATTCAGGGCTGATATATCGCAAATAGTACCAGCAGGAACCGGCCCATTGCGGCATTGTGTTGGTTTCTCTCAGCGCCTCTTTTCCTGTTTCAGGATCCGTTGTTTTCACCCAGTTTTCGGCTTTTGCAAGCGGCGGTTCTCCGGTCTTAGTGGGCTGGTAATCATCTATCTCGGGCAGCATCACCGGCAATTCATCTTCTGATAGAGGCTTCGGTTCGCCATCTACATGAATGACCGGAAAGGGTTCACCCCAATAACGCTGACGTGAAAAGAGCCAGTCGCGAAGTTTGTAGTTCACACTTTTAGATCCGGCTCCCTTATCTTCGAGCCATTCAATCATCTTTTTCTTTGCGTCAGTAATCTCAAGGCCGTTCAGAAAATCACTGTTTATTGCAACGCCTTCTCCAACATATGCCTGCCCGTCAAAATCTTCAGGCGGCTGTACTGTTCTGATAATCGGCAAGTCAAAAGTCTCAGCAAACTCCCAGTCACGCTGGTCCTGCCCGGGAACAGCCATGATAGCACCTGTTCCGTAGTGGGCAAGCACATAATCAGCTACCCAAACAGGTAGTTTTTCACCATTAACCGGATTGAGAGCATATGCGCCAGTAAAAACCCCTGTTTTTGTCTTGGACTCTTCCTGACGCTCAAGATCAGATCTCAGACCTGCTTTATGAACATACTCTTCTACATCTTTTCGCTGCTCACTCGTTGTAATATCCTGAACAAGGTGATGTTCCGGAGCCAGCACCATATAAGTAGCTCCAAAAAGAGTGTCGGGACGAGTTGTGAATGCCTTAATTTGTGAGTCATGGCCCTCTATTGAAAAATCTATCTCAGCACCGATGGAGCGTCCAATCCAGTTTCGCTGCATCTCTTTAGTTGATTCAGGCCACTCAAGATCATCAAGACCTTCCAATAGCTTCTCTGCATACTCTGTAATTTTGAGTACCCATTGACGCATCGGCTTCCGAACGACCGGGAATCCGCCTACTTCACTTTTTCCATCAATGACCTCTTCGTTGGCCAGAACAGTTCCCAGTTCAGGACACCAGTTAACCGGCGCTTCATCTTCATAAGCCAGACCTTTTTCATAAAGTTTAAGGAAGATCCACTGAGTCCATTTGTAGTAATCCGGGTCTGTTGTATTTACTTCACGATCCCAGTCATACGAAAAACCCAGCATTTGAAGCTGCTCTCTGAAGCGATTGATATTCTTTTCAGTGGTTATTCGCGGATGCGTTCCCGTTTTAACCGCGTACTGTTCAGCCGGCAAGCCAAACGCATCCCACCCGATAGGATGCAGAACATTAAACCCTTTCATGCGCTTATAGCGAGCCAGAATATCTGTGGCTGTATACCCCTCAGGGTGACCAACATGCAGCCCGGATCCACTTGGATAGGGAAACATGTCGAGAACGTAGTATTTTGGCTTTCCCTCGTCTTTACGTGTTTTGAAGGTTTTATTATTAAGCCAGTAAGATTGCCACTTCGGTTCTATCGCGGACGGGTCGTATGAACTCATGCGTATATTTAACTAATTGAAATATTGTCCCATTTAATTTTCAGACTTTGAAGATAAGGAAAATATAAGCACGAGAAAGGCAGATCGAAGCTACTATTTTAAAACCAGTCGAACGAGGACGTTCGACCTACGTAGATCGAAGCTCCTGCTTCGATTATGTTGATACAACCAATTCACCAGTTGCAAAAACTATCTTTGATACAATCCTAAACCCTATGGATGGCGTATCATCCCTTCACAATTACCAATCCTGTCGAACGGGGACGTTCGACCTACGTAGATCGAAGCTCCTGCTTCGATTATGTTGATACAGACATAAACTTTATGGATGGCTTAGCAACCCCACGCAATGACCAGTCCTGTCGAACCGGGACGTTCGACCTACGTAAATCGAAGCTCCTGCTTCGATTATGCTGATACAACTAATTTGCCAGTTGCAAGAAGCATCTCTAATATAACCCTAAAAATTCAAAGAAATTCAGGCTTATAGTAGGAATAGGGCCAGTCTTCCCAGACAGATATCAGTTTTGCTTTAACAGGATTGTTGAGGGTATAAAAAATCACGTTTTCAAGCTCCTCTTCGTCCCTGATCACCCTGTCAAAACTTTCAGCTTGCCAGAATTGTCCCGACCTACCTAATAATTTATTGCATTCTTTTCCTGTAAAGGATTTTATTGATTTCATGATTTCCGTGACCGGGAAATTTACATCATAATTATCTTTTAAATGCCTGAACACAAGGTGAATATGATTTGACATGATTGTAAATGCGTACAACTTGTAATAACGCTGATCATAATAACGGAGGCTTTCCATTACAATTCGAGCCGCTCTATCATTTGATAACCAAACCGGTCCAGAAGAAGGTTTGTCTAATAATTGATCATAGAATTTAAAGAGTTCAGCCTCAAATTTTACTTTTCTCTCCGGCGACACGTCCGATCTTTTGTTCTTACTTCGAAACTTTTTTCTTTTCTGTTTAAGCAGTTCAACGGCATCTCTTGGCAATGAGCCTGCAAGCCTGCATGTAACAAAAAACTCTGCTCCTCCAGGCTGCCAATGAGGCAAATTTCTTTTATAAAAATCCATTGTAGTTCTCCATTTCATCTCTTGATCTGATCTATCTGAATGAATTAATTACTTTTTCTGCAAAAAGTAAATTGAGAATCTTTTCCAAAGTATTGGCCATCACAAGTAACCAGAGACTATAATCATCTACGAAAATTATAAACTTACGAATAGTTCGTGTTTATGCTAATTCCGAAGACTGCCGAACGGGGACGTTCGGCTTACGTAAATCGAAGCTCCTGCTTCGATTATGTTAAAACTAACAATTCACCAGTTGCAAAAACTATCTTTGATACAATCCTAAACCCCATGGATGGCATATCACCCGCATACAATTACCAATCCTGTCGAACGGGGACGTTCGACCTACGTAGATCGAAGCTCCTGCTTCGATTATGTTGATACAACCAATTCACCAGTTGAAAGAACTCTCTTTGATACAGACATAAACCCCATGGATGGCATATCACCCGCATACAATTACCAATCCTGTCGAACGGGGACGTTCGACCTACATAAATCAAAGCTCCTGCTTCGATTATATTGATACAACCAATTCACCAGTTGCAAAAACTATCTTTGATACAATCCTAAACCCTATGGATGGCGTATCATCCCTTCA
>Ga0307966_1001760_pt1 | contig 16886 bp, 9 predicted proteins | sample OrgLakmetagen646_FD_203141 | JGI IMG/M metagenome (GOLD analysis project Ga0307966, IMG submission 203141) | Saline water microbial communities from Organic Lake, Antarctica - #646 | ecosystem: Environmental > Aquatic > Non-marine Saline and Alkaline > Saline | place: Antarctica: Organic Lake... | reverse complement strand
AAGATGAATTAGTTCCTATTAACAAAAGAATTACTCAGGTACCACTAGTGCCTTATCAAATTCATAAAACCAGTTTTGATTTTTTAGATGGCAATGAAGAGCATCCATTTCTAGGAGTTAAATTGCCACACCCCGCTCCTTCAACTGAAGTTTTCTTTAATGAATTAATTAGTTGGTTCCGTGGTTATGAAGATGACAGTGTATTTGACAATATTTATATGTTTTTTCATAATGGAGATGATTTTGATGTTCCCTTCATAGATGCTGAGCTTAACAGAGCAACTGATGGAGAGGTTACATTGCGTGACTTAGTGCAAACTTATGATACATTAAAAATAATTAAAAACATATTACCTTCTGATGTGCAAAAATTTATTTCAAAATGTCAAAATGATGAGTTTTATGGGGGCGACTCCAGCATTAAGGATAACAAAGAAGTAAACATTCAGCCCACACAGAAAAACTTAGATAATGTTGTCAGAATTGCAAAGTTTTTAATGCATTTCGATCCAAATAAACCAGATTCTTTACATAAAAAATGGCAAAATTCTTACGCTAAAAAAATGTTAAAAATAACAAGAGACAATGACATTAACACATGGGAAAACCTTGATAATTACTTTAGCAACCCAAGTGTTGACATAGACTTATCAACCGGAACAACCAACTTGGTTAAAACATCGGATGAACTTAAAAAAACCATTGATGGGTACAAAAAGTTCAGAACAAACTTGTCAGATTATAAAAAACAGTTTAATGCCATGAGTAAACATGAAAAAGTAATTAAAAATTTATTTAATTTAAGAAACACTATTCAAACAAAGCCTTGCTTGCAAGATGCACTAAACAGATTGCATAACACAGATAGAAGTGCTCATGGAGCAAGAGTGGATTCTCAATTATTTATGGATGCACTTATCGTTATAGAAGGAGCTTTTTATCCTAAGCCAAAACTTTCAATTGCACCAAATAGAGGACTTAAAGATATTGATGACATCAAAATTCCAGAAAATATAATTAATGATTTTCAAAAAAAAAGAGATGTAATTGAGGTTGATAATCACAACGACTTGCTTAATTCAGTAAAAAAAATAGATGAAAAATACAACAATTTAAATAAAACAGATAAGAAATTAAAAAATAAAATAAGATAAAATAAAATAGAGAGAGTAAAAAATGACATTATTTGCGCATATAATAGCAACAGAATTTTCAGATGATGAAGGCTACGGAAAAGTTAAAGAATTTATAGAGGAAACAGCAGCACAAGCAAAAGAATCAGGAGAAATTGAGCCTGCTCTTATTCTTGCAGAGAAGTTTTCAACAGCAAGTTATATACCTTTTTTTGAAGCATGTAATAAAAATGGTGTAAAGCCTGTTTTTGGAGTGAAAGTAACTGTTCAAGGAGAGCAAGGACTTGATCATGATTTGATATTGGTTGCTAAAAATGAAGAAGGTAGACAAAACATTAATAAAATAGTTACTGAAGGTCACATCGTCACACCTACAAAAGAATACAAAAAAATAACAAGAGATATTTTAGAAAATAACAAAGAAGGGTTGGCTTGCATTTCCGGAGGTGAAAACGGTTTAATTGAACACTTTATTATTAATGATGAAATTGATAAAGCTAAAGCGGTGGTTAAATACTTAAAGAAAACATTTAATAATGATTTCTACATTCAAATAAAAAGAACAAATGAATCCGAAGAAGGCCAACAGCGAGAAGAAAAAGTAATAACTTACTCAAAATTAATAAGTGAAGAACTAGACGTTAAACTTTTTGCAAGTAATGATGTTCGTTTTGCAAAAAAAGAAAATTACAAACATCATTTAACAAGAAAAGCAATACTTGATGGTGAGCAAGTGTATGATCCTTCAAGAGAGATAAAAGAAAGTGAAAATCAATATTTAATTCCAACAACACAAATGCTTCAATTATTTGAAAATGAAATTGATTCCATATATAACACTGGGAATTTAATAAATAGAATAGACTTTTCAGATTTTAAAAACAGATTGGGTGTATCAAAATTACCTATATTCCCAATACCGGAAGAATTTAATGATAACCCAAACGATTACTTAAAGCACGTTACAGAAATAGGTTTTGAAAACATTTGGGGTAAAATTGAAGATAAGTTAAGAGCAAGAATGGGGCAGTACGATGATGAAGGCAGGACAATAACTGAAGAAATGATTACAGAAAAAAGACAGCACTATAGTGAAAGAAATGTATTCGAACTTGATGTTATCGAAAAAACAGGTTTTCCGGGGTATTTTCTTATTGTTCATGAGCTGGTTCAATGGTGTAAAGACAATGACATTCCCGTAGGTCCCGGACGTGGCTCAGGTGCTGGCTCTCTTGTTTTATATTCTTTAGGAATAACAGATGTTGACCCAATTGAATACGATTTACTTTTCGAAAGATTTTTAAATCCTGAACGTATGTCAGAGCCCGATATAGATATTGACTTCTCACCAAAAAATCGTGACCGAGTTATAAATCACATGGCTGAGATGTATGGGAGAGAAAACACGGCCCAAATACTTACTGAAGGCACCATGGCACCTAAATCTGCCATTGATAGCATTGGTAGAGTTAGAGGTTTGTTACCTTATGAAAGAGAAAGAATTAAAAATCTAATAAGTGAGGTTCCGGGAACAAAATTAAAAGATGAAATGGAATATAATGAAAGTCTTAAAGAGCTTTATGCCAAATCAAGACAAGTGCGCAGAATTGTTGATGAAGCTTTGATATTAGAAGGATCACTTGTCTCTTATGGTAAGCATGCTGGAGGAGTTGTCATCTCTTTAGGAGATATGAATCAATACGCAGCATTGTACAGAGAGGAAGGTACTCAGGCTCCTGTTGTCCAGATTGATAAAGATTTGTGTGAAAGAGTTGGGTTAATAAAATTTGATATCTTAGGACTTAATAATTTAGATATAATAAAAGAAGCAGTAGATGTTATAAATGAAGGGCGACTAGAAAAAGATAAAATAGATATTAACAACATACCATTTGATGATGTTAAAACAATTGAGCTTTTTCAAAATGCGAACACTTACGGTGTGTTTCAGTTTGATTCTCCATCTATGAGAAGGCTAATGAAAGATTTAAGACCTGATAATTTCGCTGAAGTTGTTGCTTTAGTTGCTTTATTTCGTCCCGGCCCATTACAAGCAAAAATGGATAAAGACTTTGTAGAAAGAAAATATGATAACAGTTTGATTAAATATCCGCACCCGAGATTGGAATCAATACTTAAAGAAACATATGGAACCATTATATATCAAGAGCAAGTAATGAATATTGCTCGTGAGCTTGCAGGTTTCACTTTAGGACAAGCAGATATATTACGTAAAGCTATGGGTAAGAAAATAAAAGAAATGATGGATCAGCAAAGAGAGTTTTTTGCAAGTGGAGCGGCTGACCAATTTCGAGAGCAGACGAAACAGACAACTGGTAAAAAATTCGTTTTAAAAAGTACTGGTCAAACTAAGGAAATTGACATTGTATTAACAGATATTGAAATACCTTTTGTGAAAAACAACATCGGCGATACTGATGGTAAAATAAAACGTGGTGAGCAAATTATTGATTTGTTAAAAGAATATGCAGAAATTAGCCCAGAAGAAGTTGAAAAACTTGAAGCAAATATAAATTATATTGAAGAAAAAGAGTTTTTTAACACTTACTTTCCAAAATTACGTGAAAAGGGAATTCCAAAATTAATGAATGAACAAGGAATTAATGAAGAAAATGCTGAAACTGTTATTTCCAGATTAACTGTAGCATCTGGTATTTTTATTCGATTTAATAAAATATTCTCTTTAATGGATAAATTTGCGGCCTATGGCTTCAACAAATCACACTCAGTTGCTTATGCTAAGGTTTCAATGCAAACGGCTTACTTAAAGGCAAACTATCCAGCTCAATACATGGCTTCATTGATTAGTAATCAATCAAACATAAACAAAGCAAGTGAAGCTATAAACGAGTGTCGTAAAATGAATTTAAACATAATAAAACCAGACATCAATGAAAGTCAGGTAGATTTTAAAGCAGTTACCAACACAGGTGATGAAAAAAACATCAGGTATGGTCTAGGTCAAATAAAAGGACTTAAAAATGGTGTTGCTCATATTATAAAAAATCGTGAAAAACTAGGCGCAATAAAAGACATTTATGACTTATATAATAAGTTTAATGGTGTCAAATTCAAAGATTCAGAAACACTGCCAGATGGAACTGAGAAAGTTACAAACAGAACAATCATGGGTAAAACAGTATTTAATAAATTATTAAATGCTGGAGCTTTTGATTCGTTGTGTCGCAATGAAGATTCAAGCTACAGGACTCACTTGTTTACAACTTATAAAAACCTAGAAGAATATGACACTCTAGTAAAAAAAGCCATAAATGAAAATCATAAAGAATTTACAAAAAAAGCTAAGGAATTAGACCTTACTAATGAAATACCAGAACTTAAAGGGACTGATCTTAAAAAACATTTAACAGAAGCTATTGTAAAAAAGCCCGAAAACGTTATGGAAATTTTAAATAAAGTTAAAAATTATGTGCTAGAAAACAGCACTCATAAAACTTTTAAAGTAACTGAAATTAAAACTTTTGAAAACTTTTTAAAGGATAAAAATTTAAAATTCAACAACTTTGAGCAAAATGGTGAAAACATTTTATACGTAGAGCCAGAGCAAGGTGACTACACAGTTATTCCAGACATTAAAACTAAAGAAAGAGCTTTAATTGAATACGAGTTAACTGGGTATTATCAGACAGCTCACCCTTTATATTCAGAAGAAACTTTTGAAACATTGAAAAAAGAAGACTTTAATATTCATAAAATAAAAAACCTACCTAAAATGATTGAAATGGATGGTCAAGGAAGGAAAAGAAAATACTTAGATTTGAAAATAGCAGGTGCAATCATAGATGTTTCGGATTTCAAAAGGTTTAATGAGGACACAGGCGAGGATGTAACAAATGTAACATTATTAATCGATGACGGAACGGGAACTGCAACAGTTAGGTTTAAAGCTGAAGAACTCTTTCAGGATGGTAAAATTCAAAGAGGGATTGATATTCTTAATAATATGAAAAATAAAGAAGTTATAAAGATAGAAGGAGCTTCAACTCAAGGTTTCTATCATAGTGCAGGCGTTACTATCTATGCAAATAAGTTGGGAACAACGAACCCAGAAATCATCTTGCCTGTTGATGATAAATCACTAAACTCTGAATTGTCTAATGATAAAAGTGGAATGAAAAATGAAAAACCAGCTACAGAAGGTCAAATTAACTTTGTGAAAAGTCTTTTAAAGCAAAATAGAGTTTCTCATGAAAATTTCATGAAAGATAATAACATTGATGCAATGGAAGATATTAGTGTTAAATTGGCGCAAAGTGCAATACAACAATACAATGTTAAGAAAAGAGGTAATAAACCTTAATATTAATGTTAGATAATTTATCTTTTATATTTCCATAAGAAAATAACAAGATTTATCATTCATAAAAAACCGCGTACTCAAGGTTAAGACGTGGTTTTTTTATTGAATTTAAACACATAATAAAACAAAAAATTATGCTCTTGCAATAGCTATACAAGAGAGTAATTAACTGTTTACTAAAAAAAATGAGCTACCCATAAAAAGGTAACTCATTAAATCAATAAAAAATATTTTTTATATAATTAACTTATTTTCTGAAGGTGACTTGGTTTCTCATCCTCTTCAATTTCATCTATATTCAAAGGTGCTTTATTTGGATTTTCAATTATCACGGGATCAGTTTCATCAACCACGTTTTCTTTTGTAACCACGACTCTTTCAGCATGCTCCAAATCAGGTATTTGATACATAGCGTTTTTAAGAATCCTTTCCACTTCAGTTCTTAATCCACGAGCACCTGTTTTATTTTCTATTGCTTTTATTGCTATTGCTTGCAAAGCATCATCTTCAAACTCAAGGATTACACCTTCAAGTTCGAACATTTTTTCAAACTGCTTTACAATTGCGTTTTTGGGCTCTTTTAGTATTGATATCAAAGTCGATTCCTTTAGATCATCTAAAGTTGCTATAATGGGCAAACGACCAACAAATTCAGGTATTAAACCGTATTCAATAATATCCTCAGTTTTAACCTTTCTAAAAATTGCATCAAGCTCCTCACCATCAAGATCTGTCACTTTTCGGCTAAAACCAATGCTTTTGTTACTGTATTTTTTCGTTAACTGTTCTTTGATACTTGCAAATGCGCCACCACAAATAAATAATATATTAGATGTATCAACAGCAATTGTTTCTCCTTGTGGATTTTTTCTAGCTCCCATATTGGCAGGTACATGAGCGACTGAACCTTCAATAATTTTCAATAAAGCCTGCTGAACTCCTTGGCCAGAAACATCTCTAGTTATTGAAACATTACCACTTGAGCGAGCTATTTTATCAATTTCATCAATATAAACTATACCTTTCTGTGCTTTCTCAACATCCCCACCAGCATTCATAAGGAGGCGTTGGATAATAACCTCAACATCCTCACCTACATAACCAGCTTCTGTTAAAGAAGTTGCGTCTGCCATTGCAAATGGAACGTTTAATAGTTTTGCTAAAGAACGTGCAAACAAAGTTTTTCCTGTGCCGGATGGCCCTAAAAGAAGAATGTTGCTTTTTTCAAGCTCAACATCTTTAAATCTATTTTTATTTTTAATTCTTTTGTAATGATTGTGCAATGCTACAGATATAACCTGTTTAGCATTTTCTTGACCTATTATATAATCATTTAAAAAATTGTTTATTTCGCTGGGCTTTAAATCCTTTATCTCTTCATTCTGTTCCTCAGATACATCATCTTCAAGAAGTTCTTGGCATAAAGTTATGCATTCATTACAAATAGTAGATGAAGGCCCTGTAATTAAAGATTTCGCTTCATCATTGCCTTTACCACAAAAAGAACATGTCTTAACTTCTTGAACAGCATTATTTTCTTCGCTCATTAAATTCTCCTTATTTATCAATCTACGTTTTTAATAATATACCATTTTTTTTGAAATATCAACCTATTTATTAAATTCTTTAAAAAGAACTTCTTTAAAAACCTTAGAATTCACAACATCCTTCAATAATAAACATTGCTCATTAAAAAAACTTTTTTTACTTTTATTATTTAAAAACAACAATTCATTATCTTTTATTGTAAATAAGTAACGCTCGTAACTATATAAACCACCAGCAACCTTAACTTCAAAGAATTCAAAATTTTCAACATCACCTAATAAAAAATCAAGATCTCCATTTAATTGAAGATATCTATTAAAATAATCAACTTTCTTAAATGATAAATCCAAATCATTTTTTATTATTTTATATTTATTAGATTTTTTGAGAGTAGGTTTTTTGTCTTTAAAATAATAATGTATATTTTCAATTAATTTAAATATTGAATCATCATCAATATCTTTTAAAAAGCTTTTGTTTTTAACACTTAGTAAAGATATAATATCTATATTTTTTATAAGCAAACCTAAGTGTTTTTTAGATAGTTTTTTAAATCTTGACTCTCCAAAAACATCGAGCAAAGTATTGATTTTAATGTTTTTTATAAAATAAAAACTTTTCTTATTTTTTTCTTGAAAGAAAAAAGATTCATTTTTATAAATTAAATAAAGTTTTTCTTTCTCTCCTATGTTGGCTCTGCTCATTTTATTTTTAAAACTATCAATTAAAGAATTCATCTCTAAATCAACTTCAATTGCTTTTGTTTTAAACACTGGAGATAATTGGAACATATCAAAATCTTTGTGAGAATATATGTCAAAGTATTTTTTTAAATCTGTGTAAGTATCATAATCCTTAAATCTCTTTATACCAAAAAAAGGAAAATAACCAAAATCATTAATATCACTATCAGCTTTAACCCATTTGTTATCAAGATCTATAAAGGTGCCAATTTTCAACATTTCCTTTTCAATGTTATCAATTTTGTTTGATATGTGTTTTTTGCTCATTAAACGAATTGCTGTGTGATGTGGAGAGGCATATGAAACAACTTTTAAAATTCCAGTTTTTATATATTCATCAAATTCTTTTGTTTTAAAAAGATTTTTAGTCTGCAAGTCAATTCCAATTTGAACACAGTTTAAATCAAAACCATTTATTAACCTTTTTCCAGATATGTTTTTCGAAACCATAATTCTATTTAACAATCCTGCCCTTGTCGTATCAATTATTTTATAAGGATTTTTAATTTCAAAATTTAATCTTGGGTGTTCCATTGTTTCCGGATAATCATTTATTAATGAAATCTTTAAATCATCTGTGTGAATTATACTTTTATTGTCGTATTCTTTAGTTTTTGTGTAACTCCTGTTATATATGAATACATCTATATCATTATAAACTGGCTCGTAATTTTTTTTTGTTAGTTCAAAGTAAGCAGAGGCAACAGCTTGACCAGCAAGTATTCCGTAAGCTGGAAGTTTCAATGAAAACATTTTTTCCAAAAAATAAATTATATCAGATCCATTCACTTCTTTCATTTTTATTCCTCAATTTTGGTTATCCAAAGACACCTCGTGCTTTAGCTTGTGTATCAAACGACATTTTTTTTTGTTTTTCTTTATCACAAGACCATCTATAATAACATAGTGAAGTCCATTTTTTCAAGCATTTATAATTCTTTAACACTTGATATAAAATCAACGGTCGTCAATTTCAACCAAAAATAAACTTTATGAATAATTGATTGACGCACACTTTTTCATCCTTCAGTCCTCAATAAGGGTGTCACTGGAGACCCCGTGCTTCAGCTCGGGGAGGAAGTGACACATGGGTTGTCTTTTTTTCGGCTATCACATTGCTCAAATTGCTGTATTGATAGCCATCGTTCTTTTGTAGCAATCGACAGTATTGGTAGCCTATGCCTTGATTGGTACCGTCTTTGGCTGTAATGTTGAAAGAACCCGTAGTTCTTACAGTATTGCAAGGTATTAACGGTTGTTTTTCTTTGTCCAATACAAAAACTCGTTGCATACTTTCCTCTTTGTTAATGGCCCTTACGGGCCTGTACTCCGCTTTCGCGGGTAATATTCACCTCGATAATGTTCAATAAGGTTTGTTGTTATGAGCACCGTTTCTATCCTCGAAAAACTTTTAACTCATAACCTTAGGTTGCAAAGCTGGTGAAGCACTCTGGCCTAACTATGGTTTCTTATCGAACGTAGGGTGCTCCCATAAGAAGCAACCTCAGTCTGGTCAACACAAACTCTTTCAAAAAGAGTTTTCCCTTATCGTTAAAGGCTTTTTTACAAGCCTCTTCCTTTAGGGAGAGATTATTGACTGTAAACGAGTTCTATTTACTCCAGTAAAAACATTTTATGCATACATTCCTCTTTGTTAATGTTCTTTTGCAGTTAATACTCAAATCTATATCTTTTGATAAAATTTTTTTAATAATCACATGATAAACCATAAAAAAGTGCATGTTGAAAACTAAAAAATCATTTGACTTGCTTTGTTTTCGTGAGTACTATAGTCAACGAAAAGCAAAAAGTCAATAGAGAATAAACATGGAAAATAAAATAATAAATTTAAATTATATAAAAAACTTAAATGATCTAAGTGTTAAAAATTTTGAAATTAATAAAATTGAATTATTTCAAAATATTTTAAATAATGTTTTCACAGTATCAATTCAAGAGCATTATTTATTTAAAAAAATATACAATTATGAGAGGTATAACTATAAAATAAAAATAGATAATAATAAATCTTATTTTGGATCAATCGGAGGCCAGAAAAACTCCTTAACATTTTATCATGATTTATCAAAAAATGAAATGCACTCAATATTCATAGAAGTTGATGGTTTTTCTAAATTTCTATATTTTAAAAATAATATTTTAAATATAAAATGTAATAATAATTTAAAAAAAATAAAAGTTAATGAATATTTAATACCAATTGAAAACAGGGTGGAATATTTTCCAAATGGCAAAATTAAAAAAGAAGAAATTTTCCACTCTGAATATGCTATTAAAATAGATGTTCATTACACTTTAAGCGGAATAGTTTATGAAAAAATAATAATGTTAAAAGATAACAATTATATTTTGTTAAAAAATAAACATGGTGAACTTGAAATAATTTCAAACAATTTAAATATAAAAGAATTTTGTGAAGAAAATATTTTAAAAATTGAAGATGTTTATGAATTGTTACCACTTATATTAATCAATTTTTTATAAACATAACGAACTAAGGATTTAAAATGAAACTAAGTGACGATTTTGAAATATTACTTTTTAAATTACAAAATGGACAAAAATACGGTATTGATATTTTAAAAATAAAAGAAATTATAAATTTTTCTAAAATCAATAAAATACCAAACTCAAAAAAAAACATTGAAGGATTCATTTCTTTAAGAGATGAAACCGTTGCTGTTATAAACACTGATAAATCCATTAGTGTAATAAATGACAATTATAAACTAGATGACAATAAATTTATTATAATTATTCACTCCGACAATAATTTAATCGGTCTAATTGTTAAAGATGTTGAATTAATTTTTAAAACCAACAAAAATAATTTTTCCACACCAAAAAATATTGGAACAAAACATTATTTAAACAATTTTTTAAAACATGATAACAAAATAATTCAAATATTAAATACTGATAAAATAATAAATGAAATGTAAATCTTAAATAAATCTTAAATCTGTTTATTAATTATTTACATTTAATTTGTTTTTTAAACTTAACCTGTTTAAGTTTTCAACAACTAGATCATCATAAAATTTCTCTACGTTTATTGTTTGCCCTTCTCTTAAGTCTGACAAAACGTCTCTCCATTTTTTAACTACATTTGTAATATCAATTTTGTTATCGAGCCTTGGTATAAATATATTGTCTATTACCTCCATTGCTATTAAAAGACGAATCGAACGAGGTGCATAATTATCACAATCGCATTCTTTAATTTTTGCAAAACACAAAGATTCCTCTCTTTTCTCTAATTCAATGGGGAAAATGCAATCATAGTAATCTTTTAAATTTAACAACCTATTTCCTATTACATTACTTATTCCTATAATAACAGGCACCAATGTATCTTCGTGCAAAAGCATGCTTCTTTTCAATGGCAGATCAGCAACATAAATATCTTCATCAGGAACATTCATTGACCTCATTGCGATTGTACTTAAAAATATTGCTTCATTTACTTTTTTATTATCCATTTTTCAATCCCTTTTAGTCTTCATCATCTATGCCATCTATTAAAATGCTTTCAACAATATTGTTTATATATTGTTCATTTTCTTCTCTGCTAGTAAGTTTATTCTTTTTACTTGGGTAGGATGTAGACATACCTATAGAAGTTATTGTTTGTTGAGCTACCAAATCTTGATAATCATCATCCATTTCATCATCATTGTCAAGCATATCAGAACTTCTCATTGCATTATTAATATTTTTTTCTGTTTCCACCAATGAGTTTCTAAGCTCATCTTCATTAATGCCCATTTTTTCATAAGGATTAAATGGTGAAGATCTTAATTTCTCAAAAGCATTTTGTTGCTCAGTAACCATTTCTCTAAGTCTTTCAGTGGTCTTCCTCTTCTCTTTAGAGTTAGTATCAGGTAAAACAGATGCCTTCTCCCTTCTCTTATCCAAAACACTTTTCTTGTTATCATCTTCTCTTTGTTTTTCCACTTTTGGTTTCTCAACGACAACTTCTTTTTCTTTCTTACGCTTTTCCCTAGCTTCTTTTTGTATTTGTTTAACTTCTTCTGGTTTTTCAATTTCTTCTATTTCATATATTACTTTATTATCTACAAAAGCAACTCTTTCAGCATAACTTGCCAACGCAAAAAAAGCTTTAAGATTTGTGTTTTTTATTCCCTTTGTTGCTTTAAAAGCTTTTATTATAGTTCCTAACTCACTTTCAAAACCAGAACTTCCCATTATTTCATGTAAATTGTTTCTAAATTTAGAAGGGTCATCTTTAACTTCATTGAATCTTTTTGTAACCTTTGTATAACCTGTTTTCAATAGCTTTACTTTTTGATAGGAAGGTGCTTTAACTTTTATAAATGTATTCAGCTGAACGTTTTCAACTATCACTGGGTTAGCAAAGAACATTTTTGCTCTGATTAAAGTATCTCCAAAAATAATATGAGCTTCACCGGGTCCTTGTGATTTAAGATCTCTTGAACTCAATCTTTCTTTATTTTCAAAACTTACATTACCTTGATCTACATAACTACCACTCATGCCTGTTTCTGCACTATACTGATAGCCACCACCAGCAGTAACTTTAGCTTGACCAGCAGCTTTATTAAATATATCAAGAGTTTCACTTGGGTCCTCTAATTTCATACATATTTTAATTGCGCAGTTGGCAACGATTGAAGCAGCCTCCTCAGGGGATCCCTTTTTAAAAGCTTGATAATCCTGCCCCGCAAAAACCATCGCAAATCCTAACGATCTTGCCTGAGCTGGCATTACTGCTGCGCCTTCAACACTATAATAACCATATTCGTCAAATATTGTTAAATATGGAGAGGGAGCATTTGTTGGTTTTTGATCTATTACGTCTTTTCTGTTACCTTCAACTCTTGACCCCAAAGCTGCTGACATCATTGAACGAACAGAAGCTACTATTATTTTACCCAAGTTTGCCAATGACTGCGGTGACTTTTCTAATGCGGGCAAAAGAACAACCAAAATTCTGCGATTTACCACAACATCGTAGAAATCAACCTCTGCTAATTGAGTTTTCATTATGTGACCATAGGTATCTGACAATAAACCAAAGCTCTCTGTGTACTGCATTGTGATAAATCCATGCTGTTCATACACTCCAAAATCCTGTTCTGGGTTTGGCTCTTGTGGTGTTGGTTTTTTATAACCCGGTAAGTTGAACAAGTATTCTTCCAAACCCGCCTTATGTTTTGGATCTATATCATCTCTAAAACAAAGCTCTGTTATTTTTTCAAGGGAGAAGTACTTACGAATAGCATCAACATCTAGTAGTATTTTTCTATTATCTCTTAGGTTAACAAGCACTCTCATCAATGCAGACATGAAAACAGCCGCACGGCCCTTCCACATGCCATCTCCACCACCATCTGGTAGTAACGAAACAATAAGCTCAGTCAAAGAATCTGCTGAACCACTTGCAAAAGGGTTCATTGTATTTGATAATTTTTCAAATGTTTTCTTGTTTAAATCAACCGTGCCTGTCATGTAGTTAATAACTAATAGGTCATCTTCTCTACCAAAACGTCTGACAATAGAGAATACTTTTGCTAGCAAACTGTTATCACCTTTACCATCCACATAAATAAATCCTGAAGAATGTACTAGTGAATTTACACATATAGATAAAAGTGCTTCTGTTTTACCGGAACCTGTGGTTCCAAATATTAAAGTATGTGTACGCACATCATCATTTGCAAACCACAATTGCTCTCCTGAGTTAATGTCATTTCCATAAAATGATATACCTTTAGCTTTTTCTGGTTTTCCATGCGCAGGATGTAATTGGTTATTGTCTTTCTCGCCTGATGTAACTGGCTTTTTAAATGGTAATATTGCTATTTTCTTGGAATGATACAATATTAACGGCAAATTCATTAAGAAAGCAAACCAAGCCCAGTTTGGGAAAGCAACTATTGCTACAGCTGTAGCAATGGGTATAATAGCAGAAGCTGTTGTTCCTAGCCATTCTATGAATTTCTGACTGGCTGGCCTAACATCTCTATTTAAATCGCGAATTAATTTTTCTTCTCGGGCGTCAACACCTTTAAACTTTTTTTGTGCAGCCATAATTCCCTTTATTTTTATTATTTTTATTATCTTTACTATAAAAATTTAACACATTGAAATAAATAATCAAACACAATTAAACTCAAAAAATAAAAAAAACACTAAAAAAATACTAACTATTGATTTATTTTAAATAATTGGTATTTTATTAGTTGATTGTTAAAATTAAGGAATAAAATACATGCAACTCTATATATGTGAAAAACCTTCTCAAGCTGAAGAATACGCAAAAGTTCTTGATATACCAAGAAAAACAAAATCTCAGGGATTCTTCTCCAATGGAAAAATCACTATTACTTGGGGGTATGGACATCTACTAGAAATGTATCAGCCGGGAGAATATGACGAAAGATACAAAAAGTGGAAACTAGAAGATTTGCCCATTGTTCCAGAAAAATTCAAACTCAGACCTAAAGAGAGCACAAGTAAACAATATAAAGTTGTTAAGGATTTAATATCAAAGGCAATTGAAGTTGTAATCGCAACGGATGCTGATAGAGAAGGTGAAGTTATTGCAGTATCTTTGTTAGAACACAATAATTTTAAAGGTTCTAGAAAAAGAGTATGGACAGGAGCTTTAGATGCTAAAACATTGAAAAAGGCGATTGCTAACATGAAAGATGGAGCAACCACCCATGATTTATATTTAGCCGGAGTAGCTAGACAAAGGCTTGATTGGCTAATGGGACTTAATCTAACTCGTGGAATGAGTGTTGCAAACAATGGAAAAGTTGAAGGATCTATGCCAACTGGAAGAGTTCAAACCCCAACCTTAAACCTTGTTTACATGAGAGATATGGAGATTGAAAACTTTAAATCTAAAGATTATTTTGAACTTTCCTGCTTGTTTTCAAATGACAACGGAAAGTTTGAAGCGCAATGGCAAATACCAGAAAAGCATCTTGACCCTGAAGAAAATAAATACTGCTTAGATAAAAAAGTTATAGACGAAGTAGCAAAAAAAATAAACCAAAAAGATGGCAAAATAATAACGAGTCAAAAAGTTAGAAAAAAAGAAAAGCATCCTTTACTATTTTCGTTATCTGCTTTGCAGAAAGAAGCATCAAGCAAGTATGGATTTTCAGCAAAAGAAACTCTTGACATAGCTCAAAGTCTTTATGAGAAACACAAAGCAACGACTTACCCAAGAACTGACAGTCAACACATGAACGTTGAGCAATATAAAGAAGCTAAAGGAGTGCTTGATGCAGTAAAAAAGACGGATCAAAAATCAGAGGAAATTTCAAAACTCATTGATAATGCTGACACTAGTATTAAGTCACAGGCTTGGAACGATAGTAAAGTGACAGCTCACCATGCTATAGCACCGACAGGCACCCCAGCAGATATAGCCAAAATGGACGATAAAGAAAAGAAAATATACGATCTTGTTAGAAGAAAGTATATTGCACAATTTTATCCACTAGCAGAATCTGATACAACTACAATAATTGTAGAATGTGAGGATGAAAAGTTCAAAACATCAGGAACAATACCTATTATTCAAGGTTGGAAAATCGCTTTCCCTGATAAGAAAACTAACTCTGAAGAATTACCTTTATTAAATGAAGGGGAAACAGTTCTTGCTGAAAAACCAAAACCGCTATCAAAGAAAACACAGCCCCCATCAAGATACAGTGAAGGCACTTTAATTGATGCTATGAAGAGCCCAGCCAAGTTTATCAGCGATGAAAAACTTAAGAAAGTTCTTAGAGATGTAAAAGGTATCGGAACAGAGGCAACTCGTGGCAACATAATTGCAAACTTAATACATTATAACTATCTTGAAGTAAATAAAAAACAAATAATAACAACACCAAAAGGTAGAATGCTAATAGAATTGGTTCCTGAATTAGCCAAAAACATAGAAACTACTGCATACTGGGAAACTGAACTCGAAAAAATATCCGAAGGTAAAAACACGGTTCAAAACATGATTACAACTCAATTAGAAGATTTGAAAATCATGATACAAGACATAAAAGATGGTAAGTGTACCACAAAAGAAACTGTAGGTATGAAATATAAGTGTCCCCATTGTGATTCCGGATTGAAAAAATTAAAATCTAAAAAAACTGGAAAACATTTTTGGGTTTGTATGGACAGGGATAATTGCAATACAATACTACCAGATAATCGTGGAAAACCCGGAAAACCCCCAGAAAAAGTTGACCAAGGTAGCGTCGAGCATTTTTGCGATGACTGTAAGGAAAGGTTAATTCGTAAAAAAGGACAATATGGTATATATTGGCAATGCGGAGGAAGTGAATGCAGAAAAATATATAAAGAAAAAGATGGAGTTCCTGTAGATAAAAACACACCTGATATTGAACAAGGTGATGTGGAACATTTTTGTCCTACTGATAAAAATAAACTTATTAGAAAAGAAGGGAAATTTGGAAAATATTGGAATTGTTCAAAATGCTCAACAAATTACAAAGAGGATCCAAAAAAAGAAGCACCAATTTTAGTGAAAAAAGAAAAACCAACTAGTAATTTCACATGCCCAAATTGTAAAAAAGGAAAATTAGTTGAAAGAAAAGGACCAAAAGGAGTGTTTTGGGGTTGCAATAGTTTTCCAAAATGTAAAACTATCGTATCTGACAATAGTGGCAAACCGGAAGGGTTTTAAAATTGGAACTTGTAAAAGTAAAATGTATCAACAGAGAATATTCTCAATTATCATTTACCTATAATCCAAAAATTATAGGTATTGTTAAAAACACGGGACAATCATTCTTTTCTGGAGAAGATAAAAACTGGTATATTAAAAATGAAAAAGTAAGGTATCTCATTGCAAATCTAAAAAAAGATGGTGTAGCTCTTAATCTTGATAAAATAATACAAAAACATTTGAAACTTACTGCACAAGGTAAAACCGCAGAAGAGGTTGAAGCTTTTAAAAAGAAGAAAAGGGAACATCCATCTTATGCCATAACATCTAATTATGACCAAACCCCTTTAGATTTGAAAAAAGGAATGGAGCTTTATCCATATCAAAAAGCCGGTGTAGAGTATGGAATA
>Ga0307966_1001756_pt1 | contig 16897 bp, 16 predicted proteins | sample OrgLakmetagen646_FD_203141 | JGI IMG/M metagenome (GOLD analysis project Ga0307966, IMG submission 203141) | Saline water microbial communities from Organic Lake, Antarctica - #646 | ecosystem: Environmental > Aquatic > Non-marine Saline and Alkaline > Saline | place: Antarctica: Organic Lake... | reverse complement strand
GAACCGAATGACAACATCAGCTGTTTTTATCCATTCTTCTGTGTTTATGCTCCAACCTCCAAAGTAGCTTCCTTCGGCCGCTACCATCGCTTCTATAAAATTTTCTCTAAAATCTGAATCTGCCTCGTAAATATCTTTTCGCTGATGCGCCATGGATACCAATGCGTCTCGACCATCTCTAATTAAGTAAACTGCTTTTATGGAAGGGTCATTTGGTATCGTCTCCTGCGGAAGCATATGTGTTTTAACAAATGGGAACTCCTTGTAATTCTCAGGTTTTCCGACACCTTGATAAAAGGAGCTGGATTCTAATCCATATACTTCAAGAAGAATATTTCTGAAGAAAGTATTACCGGACCTAGGGTAGGAGGATAGCCAAATCATGAATGGAGGTGAATAGAGTTAGTTCTTTGACTTAAGGCGCTGTTGTAAAGCGAAACGTCTTCAGCATTGCATTTTTTAATCAAATCTAAGGTAGCAGATTCACTGATCTTTGGAACATTTCCGGTTACGTTGTATTCTACATTTTTTATTTTTTTCCATTGCATTATTTGCTCTAGTCGCTTAATTTCTGTTTCAAAATCATGCTGAAACCCTACGAATTTGAAAGAGGATAAGTTTGCACCATTTAGAAATTTACTCATTACATTTTGATTCTCCTCCATCACTACGAACTCTTCTAGCGTCTTCCCAATCCGATTCATTAAATTCTCTTCTGGAGTTTCATTTAATCTTTCTGCAACTATTTTTCTTAAAAAGAAATAATTGGAAATTACCCGCTCAACAGGGTCGCGCAGCCAGGTGATGAACGAAACGGAAGGGGATAAATCCAACGTATTAGTTAAACTATGATAAGTGTAGTGACCATGAATAACTTGTATTTTTTTGTGCAGTTCCGTTTTCTCAAATGATTTCTCATCCAATTTTATTTTACCCGATGGGTAGATGTCGAATCGAGCAACCGTACGTCTGCCAAATTCATTTTTTAAGATAGACCTAAATGAAGTGCCTGCGGTTTTCGGAATGTGTAATGAAACCAGTGAAATGTTATTTTTTATCTTCAAAATCATCAATTGCCTTTGTCCATTACTTGTTTTATTCCATAACTGATGTCATCGGTTTCTCCAACTATTCTCCCTTTTTCCATAATAATCAATCGGGTTGCTAATTCCTCAAATTGCTCCATATTATGCGAAACGAGTAGAATTCCGATGTCTTTTTTTATTTCATGGAGTTTGTCCATGGATTTTTTTCTAAAATGAACATCGCTAACTGCTAAGCCTTCATCAATAATTAAAAGATCAGGGTTTGCAAAAATGGAAATACCGAAATTAATTCGAGCTCTCATTCCTGCGGAATAGGAACCAAAAGGAGCATCTTCAAAATTTTCGATGTCTGCGAAGTCTAATATTTTTTCAATTGTATTGTCTATTTGGGCAGAAGACATTCCAAATAAAGCACACTTGACCCGAATGTTTTCTCTTCCACTGTAGAATTTTTGAAATGCTCTTGTTCGTTCGAATACAGTTGTTATTCTGCCATTTACCTTAATCTCTCCTGCTGTGGTGGGGAAGGAGCCCATCATCGTTCGAATAAGTGTTGTTTTTCCTGCTCCATTCATTCCAATAATACCGACTACCTCACCTCGGTTAATGCTAAGGTTAACATCTTGCAAGGCCCAAAACTCATGTTTTCTAAGTGGATTAACTTCATTGGGGTCATTGTACTTGAATATGTCATACATTCCATAAAGCATATTCAATCTCAAATTGGTACAAAATTTCTTGTACACTCCTTTCACTTCAATAATTGGTTCCTCTGTCATACTTATTCGAAGATTCGTTCTACTATTTTATACACAGAATTGAAGAAAAAATGAATGACTGCTATAAAAGAAACTACCGCTACTGCAGTTGCAATCCAATAACCTGTTAAATCACCAACATCACCTCCTATTAATAGATTTCTTGGGAGGTCAATCAAATAACTAAGGGGATTGTATTTAATAACGGTTTGCAGAAACTCACTTTCGACGTTTTTAGAATAAACAACAGGAGTCAAGAACATAAGAACTGTCATTCCTTGATTCACAATGAGGAAAATATCATTAAAGACTACTTCTATCAGCGAAAAGAAAACTCCTATTGAAATACCTGTCAACATCAATGGAATTAGTGCAGGTAAAAACAATAAGGCTTGCCAATCAAAACGAACTCCCATGACCAATAAAACAATGATGTTGAGTGTTAGTGGTATAGCGAAATTCACACAAGTCAAGAGTACTTTTTCTACAATTTTTGCCTCCATCTCAAACGGGGCTTCAAGAAGCATTCTGCCAGACTCTGTTACGCTTGTTGCTAGATGTTTAAAAAAGCTCGTGAAAAAGATCCAAATGGACATGCTTAAAAGAATGTATCCTACGTAAGGAATACCTGTATCTCCAGGGTTGTAAATACCTGAATAATTCATAATCAACCAAATGAAAATACTCAATAAGGGGTATATAACCAGCCACAGACTACCCAAAATGGTCTTCTTATATTGCTCTGTTAGTCCTAAGTAGAGCAATTGTCCTATCAATTGCTTATTCCGCTTTACCGATGAAATTCGATCGGCCCAAAAGCTAAAAACAGGTACGTGTTTTTTCGGACTCTCTGTTGTTCGAGACATATCTTTAGGTCTATTTGGTCACTTGAATGTCTGCACTAATTGAATAGATTTAAAGCCAATGTTTCAGTAGATTAATCTGGAACAGTTTGACGATTCTTCATGTAAAAATACAACCGATTGTAGCCTCCGTCAAATTTAATAGAAAATAATACGATTTTTAATCAAGAGTGTAAGTTAGTTGTTTTTTTTTAAGTTAGTTGCGTGGTTGATTGTTTCTTTTCATTCCAAGTGTAATAAACTAAAAAGGAAGTAAAAAAGGCATAACTAAAAACCCCATCTTGCCGTGCCAAAATAGCTTCAGATATAAAGCTCAACGCATACATTATTCCGATTGCAGTCAAGAGGGTGAACTTTTGTTTAATGCCGATATAAATACTTGAAATTAAACTTGCCAAAAGCGCAAATAAAGCAAGAATTCCTGCGGCTAGGGTTGTTTCTAAATATTGGCTGTGTGTATTATAGTTTGACTTATACGCTTTTGTTTGGCCATCCTTCAAGTAATAACTATTTAGAACATTGCTTTTGTCGCCAATTCCTGCTCCAAACCAAAGGTGATCCTGTATTGCTGAAACACTGTTTCTATAAATTACTTTTCTGATACTATCCGGGTTTTTTTTATCGATTTCGGTTGAACTTATTGCGTGGTAAAATTCACTTAGTCTTTCGTTTAATGGCTTAATGGTAACAACTGCAATCCCAATTAATGCTATCATTACGGGAAGCACAATTGCTAACTTTTGGATTTTAATATATTTACTTAAGATAAAAACTAATCCAATAAAGGTGGAGAGCAATATCATTTTGGAAGATGCTATAAATAGCGAAATCGCTAAAATGAATATTGAAAACGCATACAGCATTCTTTTTTTGAGTGGAAGCCCTTCGATAAATAATCTGGTAACAATATATAACAACGCAATAGCAACCGTTAGTGAAAAATATGTGGGGTGCATGGCACTTGCGTTTTCCAAGGTTGTCCGGATGAAATAATAACTAGATTCTGATCTAGAGATAGCTAGGAATATCACCGTAGCCGAGGAGTAAAGGGCTAGTATAACACATGAACCGGCATAAATGGTCATTACTTTTTCAAATAATGATTTGGTAATTAATCTTCTATTGAGAAATAAAACAAGAGGGATTAGGAACAAGGTAAGAATACGTTCGAGGTTTTTCCATCCCTCGTGTAAGTCATCTGTGTAAGTGAGGCTAAGTAAACAAAGTAGGAAATGTGCAGCGAATAACCAGAAGTACCAACTTTGCTTGGCCGCTGGTTTAGTTCTAAAATATACGACGAATTGTGAAAGAGTAAAAAGGCTAACCACAATTCCACGTATTGCAAGGTTCGGGAAAGCCGGATAGCATGCAAAAAGTAGGAAAGATAGAAGTATGAAATTCTGAATATTGAATACTTTACTCACAAGGTTAATATTATAGTTCTACGATATATTCATAAAACGTATTGATTCTCTTAGTAGATGTAATAGTAATTATTTAAATAAACTTATTGCTTTCTCGTAAAGTTTAAAATCTTTTTGATTTAATTGAACGATTCTATTTTGAAGCTCAGGAGTTAATTTAATTTTTAGGGTTACCCATTTAACACTCAAACACTTGTTTGTGAGTTAATTATTTCTTAAGTTTATAGAAATAAGTGACAAATGAAAATATTAAAAGAGCTTGACAGGCAAACCTTTAAGGAACGATTCTCGAATAAGCAAGATTGCTATGAGTTTTTGGCTGAACAGAAATGGCAAAATGGATATAACTGTTTAAAGTGTTCTTCCAATCAATACATTAAAGGTAAACAGCCTGCAAGTCGCAGATGTAGTAAATGTGGATTTGATGAGTCTACAACCTCAAACACTCTTTTTCATAAGTTAAAGTTTGGAATTGATAAGGCTTTTGAAATGCTCTATGAAATCACTACAAGTAAGAAAGGAGCCAATAGCATTTGGTTAGCGGAACATTTTGGAGTAAATCAAAAGACTGCATGGTTGTTTCGTCATAAAGTACAATTAGCGATGAAAAGTAGTGAGCAATTTCCGCTTGAAGATGAAGTTCATGTAGATGAATTTGAAATAGGAACGCCTCAGTCTGGAGAGCAAGGAAGAAGTAAAAGTGAAAAAAAAGTTCGTATCGTAATTGCTTTTGAAAATAGAGATGGTAAATCAGGAAGAGGCTATGGAAAAGTTATAAATGATTACAGTGCAGCTTCTTTAAAGCCAATTTTCGATACTCACATTAAGAAGAACGCACTCATTCTAGCTGATGGTTGGAGAGGTTATAATCCGCTCAAAGAAGATTATCCCAATTTAAAACAAACCTTGTCTGACGGAGGAAAGAATTTTAAAATGCTTCATATTCAAATAAGGAACTTTAAGAACTGGATTAGAGGAGTGCACTCTTATTGCAACAAGGAATACCTTCAAAAATATATTGATGAGTACTTCTTTAGGTTTAACAGGAGAAATCACAGAACATCCATTTTAGATAAGATAATCGAAAGATGTGTTAACCATGAAAACAGGACTTTTAAGCAAATTAGAATGCAAGGAGACCTAAATGGGTAACCCTATAAATTTTCTTTCGTTCCAATATAATAAAGTCTTTAAAGAAGACGAAAGTTCCTATTGATTAGTTCGCTTCATACATGTATATCACTTCAGTGTCAACTGTAATGCTATTGCACCGAACCAATCAGAAGTCAAAAATATAATAATAAGGTCTAGCGAAATATGCTTCTGCAATTCATCCAATTACATGCCTTGTTTAGTCTTGTTTAATAAAGAACAAAGCGATTTACAAATCAAAACCATACTCCCTCTCCACTCTAGCAATTCTAACCGAATAGCTTTTATACCATTTCGTTTTACCTAGCTCTTGAGCGTTTATGTGGTCTACATTTTTCTTCCACAATTGAATAGATTCTAAGTCCTTCCAATACGAAACGGTAATTCCAACATCTTCTCGTGCGCTATCCATGCCGATATAGCCAACCTGTTTTTTTGCTAATTCTTCCATTTGACCGGCCATGGTTGCATAACCCTCAGAATTTGCCAAAGTAGAAGTAAAAATAACCGCGTAGTAAGGAACAAATTTTTCCGTTTTCACCCTTAGCTATTCGTTTGTTTGTCAATAGATTCTTCGTGAATAGAATAGTACATGCTTGTTATGAACTTTTCACTCAAATTCAAGGTCTTCCCCGATTTTAGGTTACGCTCTAAAATCTCTTGCCAACGCTGCAATTGTAAAATGGTGACTTTGTTTTGCTTTTTATACAGTCCAATTTCTTCTGAAATATTCATACGCTGCGCTAAAAGCTCTACCAAAGAATCGTCTATTCTATCAATTTTCGCCCGAAGTAAATCCAACTGGGTTTGAAACTCTTTGTTTTTAGATTCCGCACTCTTCAAGATAAGTTTACTCCATAAATCGTTCAACTGATTTGGGGTAATTTGTTGTTTTGCATCACTCAATGCTTTATCCGGATTGCAATGGGTTTCCACCATTAGGCCATCCATATCTAAGTCAAAAGCTCGCTGTGCTACATGAGGAATTAATTCAGGGTTCCCGGTAATGTGACTTACATCGCAAATCAACGGGATTTCCGGATGATCTGTTTTAAACTGAACAGCCAAATCCCAAGAGGGAGCATTTCGGTAAGGCTTGTTATCTGCCAAGTGAAACCCTCGGTGAATAGCACCCAGTTTAGAAATACCAGCTTTTGCAATTCGTTCTACGGCACCCGACCATAAGGAAACGTCAGGGTTCAGCGGGTTTTTCACAAACACAGGAACATCCGCTCCTTCCAATGCATCTGCAATGGCTTGCACCGAAAATGGGTTTACTGTAGTTCTCGCGCCAATCCACAACACATCTATTCCTGCCTTTAGGCAAGCTTCCACATGTGCAGGACTTGCTACTTCTGTAGTTACCTTGAACCCAAACTCTTCTTTTATATCGATGAGCCACTTTAAACCTTCTTCTCCAACCCCTTCAAACGTATTGGGTCGCGTTCTTGGTTTCCAAATTCCCGCTCTAAAAATAACATCTGAGAAATGCTCTTTAATTCCCGCTGCGGTAGTTCTTAATTGGTCATAGCTTTCGGCACTGCACGGACCAAAAAATTGATACGGCCGACTTCCGCTGAGCCAAGGTATTTTATGAAGACTTGATTCGCTGACCATTAAAGAATGTTTTTTAATTCTAACAAACTATGAATAACAAAAGTTGCATCTTCACCCTTTTGAAGTGCTTTTGTAAAATAAACTTGATCCATTCCAACCGCTTTCGCTCCCAACACATCAGGGCCGTAATCATCTCCAATCATAATACTATTTTCCGCCGTTGCTCCTGACTTTTCAAAGGCGTAGTCAAAAATCCGTTTATCGGGCTTTCGGTATCCTAATCCGTCAGAAACCACTACTTCGGTAAAGTATTTATCCAACCCGCTGTTGTTAATTTTTACTTGCTGTGCTTCAACAAAACCATTTGTAATAACGTGCATTTCATAGTTTGGCTTCAAATAATCTAACACTTCTTTAGAGTGAGGAATCAAATTTGACTTGGAAGAACACAAGGCAACGTAATCGTCGTTAAAGGAAAGGGCAAAAACCGAATCGCTGTAACCGAACTTCTCAAAACTGTAATGAAAACGTCGCAGTCGCAACTCATCTTTCGTCACTTCTCCTTTACGGTAAGCTGCCCACAAATCATGATTTATCGTAAGGTATTCTTGAAAAAAAACATCAAATTCAACACCTAATTTAATAGGTAAGTCATGCTTTTTATATAAGTCTTGAATTGCTTCTTCAGAGTTTTTGTCAAAATCCCAAAGCGTGCGATCTAAGTCCCAAAATATGTGCTTGTATTTTTTCATGAATCGATAAAAAGACTCCAAAAGGAAGTTAAGATGAATGACCAAATTACGAGACAAACAAAGAAAATTGGCAAGGTTCTTTTAACTCTTGGAAAATAATAGGAGGCCAACAACGCGCCTACAGGTATGCTTAAAATTAACGGAGTTAGTGTCGCAATTCCCATAAGACCATATTTAGATTTAATCTTGACAATTAATCTATTTCGTTTATTGAAAAGCTTTTTCTTTTTGGGTTTAAACACTTTGTGCCACCACGCCACTATAAATTTTCCTGCGAAAAAGAAAAGTACAAAACCAGCATACCCTCCCGTTACGGTAATGGCAATCGTTTCTAAAAAACTGTGGCCAGCTAACAGCGCTGCACTTGGCGAAAAGAAAAATTTTAAGGTGCTAAAAACTAATAATCCCAGTATTTTAGTGAATTCGAGCATTGCTCCTACTCCTTCGGTCCGAAAGCTAAGTCTCCGGCATCTCCTAATCCAGGAACAATATATGATTGAGCAGTCATTTCTTGATCTACTGCACCTAACCAAATGGTGCAATTAGCAGGCATATTCTTCTTGGTAAATTCCATGCCTTCTGCGCTAGAAATAAGCGAAACAATGTGACAATGTTTAGGCTTTCCTTTTTCCAATAGTGCTTTATATGCCAACACCATAGATGAACCAGTTGCGAGCATCGGGTCGGAAAGAATGATGGTTTTCCCTTCAATAGATGGGCAAGCCAAATACTCTAACTCGATGTCAAATGTACCATCCTTGTGGTGTTTACGGTAAGCCGAAATGTATCCGTTACCAGCATTATCAAAGGTGTTTAGTAAACCTTGGTGCATGGGCAAACCTGCTCTTAATATGGTAATTAGAATGGGCTGTTCAGCAATTAACATGTCTTCAGAAACTCCTAACGGTGTGGTTATCTCCGTTTTGGTATATTTTAACTCCTTTGAAATTTCATATGCGAAAATTTCACCGCATCGTTCTAAGTTCCTTCTAAAACGCAAGCGATCTTTTTGAATTTTGTGATCTCTAATTTCAGATAAAAACTGATTGAACACGGAATTACTCTCTTCTGAAAGAATACGAACTTTAGGCATGGCAAGTTTTTTTGAAGTGATAAAGGTAAGTTTTTAAGCGTTGGATTTTTCCATAGAAGTGGCATATTCTATAACTTCTTCGTACACTTTTCGCCAGCCTTCCCACTCCTCTTCTCCACTCAAACTTTCATTGTGCCAAAGACTTACAAATGTACCTTCTACAAACTTCACCTCATCTATAATTTTTTTGCTTTCTGCAATGGCAACATCTGGGGCTAAGTTTAAATAGTATTTCAACGTTGCTTCCATTACGTGGAATGGGAAAACAGTGAGTTTACACTCTACCTCTCCATCCAAATCGTAAAAAGGGTATGGAGTACAAGTGCCTGCTCGAAAGCCAAGTTGGGAAGCGAAACCCATTGTATAATCCTCCTCTATGTCCATCTCTAAAAGGTTCCTATAGGTTTCAGGTAAACTCAATTTCAAAAAATGTTGACGGCTTCTTTTAATATCCGTCTTAATAATGTCTTTCAAACGTTTTATCTCAGTCCGCAACTTCGAGCGATCCTTATTTGAACCAAATGAGGGGTGAATTCCTATATCGGCATAATCAGAAAGAGATTTAATTAGACTTTTAAAGTATCTATTTTGATATGGTAGATTTTTGTCATTCAATCCGTAATCACCAATTAAAATGAAGTAAATCGCCTTTAGGTTGAATTTCTTTTGAAGGGCCAATTGGTAGTCATACGTATCGAAAGGATCACTTTTTTTGCCAAAAATAACTTGTAATTGAGTGGCGAATCGGCCAAAATCTAGCTTCACTAAACTCTTTCCCATACTTCCAATGGTTCGCAATAAGCCTTTGTATTTATAAGCATATGCATTATCAATGTCGATTGTTGGCAAGTACTTGAACTTTCGCTTTTGGAATGCTAACTCAGGAAACTTTTCTTGTAACACTTTTTTCAACAACAGCATCCATCGATCCACTACAGCAAGCTGCAAGAAGCCTTCTTTTGCAGCCAAGCTGTCCTTTGCCATAAATCGGTCGTATTCGTCGCGCATGTGCGGTAAATATTCCTCATACCTGCTTAGCATGTAAAAAATTGCTGCGAAAACATCAAACTCTAGTGTTTCATTGCGAACCGGAAAAATAGTAGGAGTATTCTGAAACATTTTGGTTTGCAGAGTTTTTTCAGAAATTCCACTTTGCTCTAATAAGCCATCAGCGGTAAAATGCAACTCCTCTCCTAGCGGTCGAGCTAGATAGGATAACTTTGCTTCTTTATGTTCTGCAAAAACAGTTGCGTCTGCAGTTAGAGTATATTCCACACCCATGTAGTTTTTAAAAACAGTTTTAAAAACGTAGCGGTTTCTTGGGGTTATTTTGGGAACGTAAACTAACAACATAATCACATCATACCTTCGTCGGCAAAGCTATAGTATTTATTGTTGGCAACGATAACGTGATCTAATACTCGAATGTCTAATAACTTTCCTGCTTCCACATTTTTCTTCGTCAATTGAATGTCTGCGGCACTAGGTTTTAAGTTACCTGAAGGATGGTTGTGGCATAAAATAATACTCGAGCCCAACTTCTCTAAAACAGGTTTAAAAATGAGTTTAGAATCTGCTACCGTTGCAGCCACCCCTCCACTGCTCACCTTTGATTTATGAATCACTTTATTCGCTTGATTCAAAATTAGCACCCAAAACTCTTCGTGTTTTAAATCCGAAAGTATGGGTTCCATTATTTCAAAAACATCACTGCTCGAAGTAATTTTCGGATTCTTAATTGCATCTGTTAATTTTCTACGACGACCCAACTCCAAGGCAGCAGCGATGCTTATTGCTTTAGCTTCTCCGATTCCATTAAACTGCATTAAAGCAGAAATGTCCGTTTTGCCCAACTCGTTCAAATTATTACTTACAGAAGCCAATATTCTTTTGGAGAGCTCAACCGCTGACTCTTTGGTGTTTCCGGAACCTATTAATATTGCAATCAACTCTGCATCGCTGAGCGACGATTTGCCTTTGAGGGCAAATTTTTCTCGCGGTCGGTCTTCTTCAGCCCACGATTTGATGGATAAACTACCTTCATATTCCATTGGGGATAAAAGTAATAAGAAATGTAGTTTTGAAGCCACCTTCCCAGGAAACAAAAAGCAAGGAAATAACGTCTTACCAATATGAAATCAGGAATCAAAACCCTTTTACCGCTTCTTTTCCTTGTGGCTTGCCATCCGTACAAAAGCTACCAAGAGAACCTTCGGGAACCTGAGAAAATAACCAAACTTAAGTTATCAAATGGTAATTTTATTACTACTCCTCAGCGAATTGAAGAGTTTGAAAACCTCGAAAAATTATTTCTCTTTAGCAACAAAATTGCTTTAGTTGAACCAGAAATAGGTCAATTAAAAAAATTAAAACGCCTTGTTTTGAGCAACAATAACATAGACTCTTTACCGGCAGAAATAGGAGATTTAGAAAGTTTAGAATTCCTTTCGCTAAAAGCAAATAAATTAAAAAGGCTGCCGCCAGAAATTGGCAAATTGAAAAAATTACAAGTTTTAAAATTACAATTCAACGAACTCTATACCTTACCGCCAGAAATAGGAGATTTAGAAAACTTGCGCGAATTGTATCTGGAGTTTAACAACCTCACCCACTTACCTCCGGAAATCGGCAAACTCACCAACCTTCGAATATTGATGATTGGACGAAATAATTTAATCCAAATTCCACCTGAAATAGGAAACCTTACCGGCTTAACAGAGCTAAATATTGCTAGAAGTGGAGGCTACTTGCGATTACCTGATACTTTCTGCAGACTACAAAAATTAGATAACTTGTATCTGGACGAAACTCAATTAGTACCCCCATGCCTCTCTGTTGTAAGAAGGCCAAATTTTAGAATTGTTCGGTCTAGCTATTAACCTTTGGGAGCAAAAATATAGAACCGATAACCAACCACTAAAGATCGTTCCAAATACCAAATGGTTTGTTCCGCATGTGTATTCGATTTGTCAGCCTTAGGAGTAATGGCAATGTCCCACATGTTTACCACTCCGCCTTGCAAAGTGGTTCTCATGAAAAAGCGTTTATAAAAAATAAACTCTGGTGCTATAAAAACGTGGGTCCCTACTCCTGAAAAATGTGGACGATCGTCGTTACTTCTTCCAAATGTCAATGAATTAGTCCACGGCATGGCAATTCCAACTCCTAAACCAGAGACTAATTTAAAACCCAACTTTTCTGACCATAAAGAATAAATTACATCATGACGCTCAATGTTAAAATTCAACACATTAAGCCCGTCTGAATGTTCCATTTTAAGATAATTATTATCAATGGTAACTATATCACCCTCTTGATATGACCCATACTCCGAAGATACATTTGGGTCAACATTCCCAGAAAATTTAGCTTGTGAACCATTCTTAGTTCTGTACTTCATGTGATCCCAGCCTGCACCTATGGCATATTTGTCATTCAAGAAGAATCCAACTCTAATGTCAAACTGAGGAATAGTAAACAACAATGGATTGTAGTAATTAGGGCCAAACTCGCTTTGCTTAAGGTCTGTCGCTTCTACATCTGATAGCGTAAAATTGTATCCAGGGCCTTTCCAAGTGATATCACTATTGGCATAATTACTTCGATTATAACCCCAGTAAAAAAAGAATTTGTGCTTATTGTTAGTCAATGCAAAATCCTTTGTTGTAGGGCTTTTCTCTTGGGCAACGGTTATGTTACCTACTAAAATTACAGTTAGCAATAAGGTTAAAAATTTCACCTAGTTGTTTGACATTAAATAATTTTCCAATGCGCTATCGAATTCTGCTTTGGCAGCGGCAACTGAACCATAGCTTTCTCCGTCTATAGTCATGTCCGTTCCTTTTACAGTTCCTAAAAGCGTGAATCCATCTCCACTTGCAGCTTTTTCAAAAGCTTCTTTATTAGATGGATTTACCGAGATAACAACTCTACTTTGCGCCTCGCCAAATAAGTAAGCATCTTTTCTAAAGTTTGAATCGGTTGATACCTCAAAACCTAAGTTATTTGGCATTGCTGCTTCCATTAAGGTCATGAATAATCCGCCATCCGCGCAATCGTGGGCAGATTCAATAATACCAGACTTAATCATGCCCTTCAATGTGTTCTGAAGGTTGTATTCTGTATCTAAATCAAAGAATGGGGCAGGAGAGTTTTTCTCTTTATGAAAAGCATATAAGTATTCAGAAGAGCTAATGTCATTTTTTGCTACCCCTAACAAGTAAACTAAATCTCCTTCATTTTGAAATGCCAACGTAGTTAGGTTCTTTTTTGAAGGAAGAATTCCCATCATACCAATGGTTGGTGTTGGAAAAACTGGAACATCTACTCCATCTTGTGCGCTTTGATTATAAAAACTTACGTTTCCACCTGTTACAGGAGTTTTAAACTTTAAACAAGCCGCGCTCATTCCTTTTATTGCTCCAACAAACTGCCAATACACTTCCGGGTTATAAGGATTTCCAAAATTCAAGCAATTTGTAATTGCAGAAGGCTCTCCTCCGGAGCAAACAATATTCCTTGCTGCCTCAGCTACTGCAATAGCACATCCTTTTTCAGGGTCTGCATGCACATAACGCGAATTACAATCGACCGTAAAAGCAAGTGCCTTATCTGTGTCTTTTATACTAACCACACCTGCATCTGTTGGTTTATTGGTACTCATGTTAATGGTCCCAACCATACTGTCGTATTGTTCCATCACCCATTTTTTAGAGGCAATGTTTGGATGGTTCCATAAAAACTTCGCTACCTTCTTTAGGTCTTTTGGCTCTTCAATTGAATCAATGGAGAAGTTTTTATTTTGTTGGTAATAAGCCGGCTCTTTGTATTCTCTTTCATAAACTGGAGCTCCTCCGCCTAATATAAGCGACTCAGCAGGAACATCTGCCACTTTAATTCCCTTCGCGTAATATTCTAGTCTGCCTCCTTCAACTACTTCTCCTATTTGCACACAATTCAAATCCCATTTATCAAAAATGGCTTGAACTTCCGCTTCTCTTCCCTTTTTAACTACGACTAACATTCGCTCTTGCGACTCAGAAAGTAAAATTTCAAAAGGTAACATCCCTTCTTGTCTGCATGGAACTTTATCTAAATCGATGATCATTCCAAAACCCTCTTTGCCTGACATTTCAGAAGTTGAACAGGTAATGCCTGCTGCTCCCATATCTTGCATTCCGATGATTGCATCGGTTTCTGCCAGTTCTAAAGATGCTTCTAGTAATAATTTTTCTTGGAAAGGATCTCCAACTTGAACTGCTGGTAAATCTTCCATGGAATCTTCCGTAATGTCTTTCGAAGCAAATGCTGCTCCGTGTATTCCATCTTTTCCGGTTGACGAACCAACTATAAAAACAGGATTTCCAACACCGTAACTCGTTGCCGAAATCATAGTACCGGTTTTCATGATCCCAGCCGACATTGCATTTACTAAAGGGTTGGTATTGTAACATTCGTCGAAGAATAATTCTCCACCAACTACCGGTATTCCAAATGAATTACCGTAGTCTCCAATTCCTTTTACCACTCCTTTTACCAACCACTTTGTTCGATCTAGGTCAATGTTCCCAAATCGTAAAGAGTTTAGCTGTGCAATAGGCCTAGCGCCCATGGTGAAAATATCTCTGTTAATTCCACCCACTCCAGTTGCAGCACCTTGGTATGGTTCTAATGCAGAAGGGTGATTGTGAGATTCAATTTTAAAAGCACAGGCTAATCCATCTCCAATGTCCACTAAGCCGGCATTTTCTTCACCAGCTTCTGCCAACATGTGCGGACCCTCTTTTGGTAATGTTTTTAACCATTTAATTGAATTTTTATAAGAGCAGTGTTCCGACCACATCACAGAGTAGATACTCACTTCTGTAAAGTTCGGTGTTCTTCCTAAAATCTCTTTAATGTGTTCAAATTCTTCCTTCAGTAATCCTAGCTCCATTGCTGTTTCTAGGCTTGCTTCTGCTAAATGGTTTTCGGTAGTTTCCATGGTATTTATAGGGCAATTTTATACCCCGCAAAAGTAACTTTTTTTAAACGGGTTCAAACTGCAAATTCAACTTTTATTGCAGGTTGCTTTATAGAATAAACTACCTTTGGTTGCATGATTCTGGGCTATATCTCTTTATTCGTGATGACTGTTGTTTTCGTCTTTTGGGTGAGTAAAAGCCATTTTTTCACCTTTGGTATTTTACCAAAAAAATATAGCTACATCGCCTTATTGTTGAAAGTAGCCGCAGCTATTTCGCTGTGGTTGATTTACACCTACTACTATACAATTCGACTCGATGCCGACATCTACAAGTACTTTGACGATGCTTTTTATTTGTGGAAAAGCACTCAGAACGATTGGACGTTGCGTTGGAAGCTTTTGTTTGGGTTACAGAACGACCTTGATTTAAAACCCCTCTTAGCCAACACAAATTTTTGGGATAGCAAGTCGGAAGTGTTTTTTAACGACAACCGAACCATCATACGCATTCACTTGGCGCTGTTAAGTTTCTCACAAGGAGTGTACCTTTTTCACGTCCTATTTTTTGCATTCATTTCGTTTATCGGAACCACTGCACTTTTTCAATTTTTCAAACGCAGCACAACGCTACCTCACTTCATTTTATTTATTTGCTGTTGTTGTGTTCCCTCTGTTTTGCTTTGGGCCTCCGCGCCTTTGAAAGAAAGTTTAGTCTTATTCGGCTTGGGTCTGCTACTTTATGGCGTGTCAAAAGTAAAAGAAAAAGCCAACAAGCATTCCACTTTATGCCTCATTTTGGGATTATTGACTCTATTGAGTTTAAAGGTTTACATTTTAATTGCTCTCTTACCCGGCCTGTGGTTTTGGACAAGTAGTAAAGGCAAAACGCTTCGGAGCATTCGAATAAGATTTATCTGGATTCACTTCTTGTCGTTGGGTTTTTTACTTTCAGACAGAATTGTACAAGCCCTCGCACAAAAACAATCACAATTCAAAGCATTAATAGAGGTAACGGGAGCAAATAGTGCAATTCAAATTAATTCGTTCGATTCCTTTTTTAGTCTTTTAAGCACCGTTCCGCAAGCTATCTACAACGTTCTCTTTAGAGCTGTTGTGCCATTACAACTTAGTCCCTTTTCCCTGTTTGCTGCCGGTGAGCATCTGCTCTTCATTGCTGTTCTGTTTCTCCCATTTATTTATGCGAAAAGAGTATCGTTACAAGAACAAAGACTGGCGTTATTATGTATTTCCTTTGTAATTATTACAAGTTGTATCATCGGTTTGACCGTGCCAGTTTTAGGGGGGATTGTTCGCTATAAAGTACCTTTGATTCCCTTCTATTTAATAGCTATTCTTACCTTCACCAACTTATCTAAAATAGCATCTAAACTCAAATGAAAACCATTTACTTTTCTCTTTTCAGTCTTTTCTTACTGCTTATGAACTCCTGTTATTATACCGAAACTGCCGATATTCTTATTCACAATGCTAAGATTTATTCTGTAAATCAAAATTTTGACGTTTTTGAAGCGATGGCCATTAAGGATGGTAAAATAATTGATCTGGGGCCTAACAATGAATTGAAAAACAGATACGAATCCAAAGAAATTATCGATGCACAATTAAAAACAATTTATCCGGGTTTTATTGATGCGCATTGCCATTTTTTGTGGTACGGAAATACTTTTAACGAAGTAGACTTGGTTGGCTCAAAAAGTTGGGAGGAGGTTTTAGAAAGGATTGAAGATTTTGCAAAGAGCAATAAAAGCGAATGGATTGTTGGCAGAGGATGGGATCAAAACGATTGGACAGAAAAGGAATTTCCGAACCACGAAGAACTAAGCAAACGATTTCCCAACACTCCGGTTTTTTTAACACGAATCGATTTTCATGCAGCCATTGCCAACCAACAAGCGTTAGAAATTGCAGAAATAACTACCCAAACAAAAGTTGAAGGAGGAGTTGTAACGACAAAAGATGGAAAGTTAACTGGATTGTTAATTGACAATGCGACTACTTTGGTCTCTAGTAAAATTCCCAAAATGACGAAGGAGGCGATGACCTTTGCCTTACTGAAAGCCCAAGAAATGTGTTTTGCAAAAGGATTAACTTCAGTAGCTGATGCCTATTTAGCAAATAATGAAGTGCATGTTATTGACGAGTTGCACAAATCTGGAGAATTGAAAATGAATATTTATGGCATGTTAGTGCCTTCTGAGGCAAACCGCAAAGAATTCTTAACGACAGGACCATACGTGACCGAAAAATTAAACGTGCATGCTTTTAA
>Ga0307966_1001752_pt1 | contig 16913 bp, 16 predicted proteins | sample OrgLakmetagen646_FD_203141 | JGI IMG/M metagenome (GOLD analysis project Ga0307966, IMG submission 203141) | Saline water microbial communities from Organic Lake, Antarctica - #646 | ecosystem: Environmental > Aquatic > Non-marine Saline and Alkaline > Saline | place: Antarctica: Organic Lake... | reverse complement strand
GAAGAGTATGACTTGGTCGTCATTGGTGGCGGCGTAAATGGAACAGGGATCACAGTAGATGCTGCAGGTCGAGGCTTAAAAGTATTGCTTTGTGAAAAGGCAGATCTTGCGTCAGCAACTTCCTCCAATAGCAGTAAGCTAATACATGGTGGACTGAGATACTTGGAGCATTATGAATTCGGACTTGTCAAACAAGCGCTAGCGGAACGAGAAACCTTGTTGAAGAAAGCACCACATATTATGTGGCCAATGCGTTTTATATTGCCACACCGGCCTCATTTAAGACCAGCATGGATGATAAGAATGGGCCTGTTCTTATACGATAATTTGGCTAAGCGTAACGTATTAAAAGGCTCATGTGGGGTTAAATTTACTGACCAAAGTCCGATGGTCTCCCAAATCAATAAAGGGTTTGAGTATTCTGATGGTTGGGTCGATGACGCTCGATTAGTGACTCTTAATGCCGTTGACGCTCAAAGTAAAGGGGCAACTATTCTTACCCGCACACAATGTGTGTCTGCAAAACGGAGTAATGACCAGTGGGAAATTTCATTAGAGAACACGCTAAACGGTGATATTACGAACATTAAAGCGAAAGCCATTATAAATGCAGCAGGACCATGGGTGAAAAACTTTTTCGACACCGCACTCAAGAAAAAGAGTCCAAAGAACATTCGTCTGATCAAGGGTAGCCATTTTGTAGTGCCTAAAATTCACAATGATGACCAAGCTTATATTCTGCAGAACGAAGATAAACGTATTGTTTTCGTGCTCCCATATGAAGATGATTATTCGTTAGTTGGTACTACAGACGTAGAATACACCGGTAACCCCTTAGAGGCTGAAATCAGTAAAGAAGAAACTGAATACTTAGTAGATATTGTTAACAAACACTTTAAAAAGAAGATTTCAGCTACAGATGTCGTGCATTCTTTCAGTGGTGTAAGGCCTTTATTGGATGATGAATCAAGCTCTCCTGATGCTATTACGAGGGACTACACCTTAGAATTGGAACACGAGCAGGGAAAAGCACCATTATTGTCTGTATACGGCGGAAAAATTACAACCTACAGAAAATTATCAGAATCTGCAGTTACACAGATTTGTAAATATTTTCCTAAAGCAACGTCCCCATGGACAAAAGATGCTCCGATCCCTGGTGGTGATTTTGAAAGCCAAGACTTATTGCTTGAAACGCTAGAACTAGCCTACACATTTCTTCCAAAGCCATTACTAAAAAGATATGTCCGTACCTATGGCATGCATTCATACATGCTTTTACAAGGTGTATGTTCGTTAGATGACATGGGTAAAAATTTCGGCGCTGGCTTATTTGACAAAGAGGTTAACCATTTGGTTAATAACGAATGGGCAATGACAGCTGACGATATACTGTGGCGACGAACAAAAATGGGGCTTCGCTTAACCCCTGTTCAAAAATCCGATTTATCTCAACATGTTATGTCACTATTGAATGACGAGAAAAAAGCACTGCTTGCTTAAACGAACAAACATCAGGTGATAATTCGCCAATGCCACTTCACTTTATTAAGAACGATAACGACGATAAGTGCTTGGCGATACCCCTGTCCATTGCTTAAACGCCCGAGAAAAGGTGGCAACTTCGGTAAAGCCGATAGCGCTACTTATTTGCGCAATAGTTAACTTATCTTGTTCAAAAAGCTTAATCGCTTTGTCTCTCCTCATATTGTCTTTTAGCTGTTGAAAGCGACAGCCCTCTGCTGTTAGCTTACGACGCAATGTTCTTGCGCTCATATTAAGTGTCGACGCAACGCAGTCTAAATGTGTCTCTGTTTCCAACTCAGCGTTCTCTAGTGCACGTATTACTTTGGCGCTATATGTATCGTAGTAGGACTGTTTTTTAAACCACTGCAAGGGGGCTTGATCCAGGTATTCACTCAAACTATCTGCATTTTGCACCACTGGAAAGCGCAAATACTGGGCGTCAAAAACAAGGGCGTTGTGTTTATTTTCAAACTCACATCGGCACGTAAACATTAAGCGATATTCTTCATAGTGATCAGGCTTCGTATGCTGCACACATACTTTATTTAATGGAATAAACTCGCCGATTAGCCAACTTGAAAATCGGTGGAAGATTAATAATAGAAACTCGATTAATAGGCTGTTTGGCCTATTCTCTATGGTTTTTGTTTTAAAATTAGCATTTAAGTAACAGAATACATTATTACCCGTTTGTTGCAGTCTACATTGGAGTTGATCGCCGGTCAGATTATAAAAGTCAATGGTGTGCATAATAACGTCTTCAAGCGTTTTGCAAGTGATTAAGCGCTCAGCCAACAAAGCAAACATCCCTGTTTTTACCTTTTGCTCGGTGAGTCCTAAAAATTCGTCTCTATTGACGCGCCAACAACTTTTTATGATGCTCGCCAACTGAGCCGGTGACACTCGAGATTTCAGTTGCTGCAACTGCGCAGATGTGAGACCCGCTTCAGCCAATATTTGCTGTTCGTTAGCCCCTTGGCTAACCACATTATTTATATGTGTGCGGGCAAAGTAGCTGGCAATTGTATGGTGATTAGTGAGCTTGTTCTCAATTTGCATAGTTGTCCGATTATAACAATTTATGTAATTTCATGGCCTCATGTGAGATATATGGAAAATATGATGGCCGTTGATGTTAAATAATTGACTGGATCCATCATTGCTTGTCGGTCAGATTATGTCAATAATTAGCAGCATAGCCACACTAACTATGTTTAAACAATACAGGTTTCCTATGTCCACTAATAATGACGCTCGCAACGAAGAGATTGACATGTTTCGCGATATGGTTTTGCGCTTTTTAGAACAAGAAGTAACACCCCATTATGACCAATGGGAAAAGCAACATAAAATGCCAAGAGAAATGTGGAATACACTTGGAAGCGCAGGCATGTTGTTAGTCGACTTTCCTGAGCAATATGGTGCTGCGGCTGCTAGCTTCGATGTATGCCAAATGATCCAGGAAGAAATGTGCCGGATGAATTTTCATGCTTTAGCCACCGGCTACAATATTCATTCAAATATTGTCGCGCCATACGTCTTAAATATTGGCAATCAGCAACAGCGAGACCGTTGGTTACCGAAAATGGTGACCGGCGAAGTATTAACCGCCTTGGCTATGACCGAGCCCGGTGCAGGTAGTGATGTTGCAGGTATGCGAACCAATGCAGTTAAAGATGGCGATGACTACATCCTCAATGGATCCAAAACCTTTATCACCAATGGTAACACCGCAAATATGATCATTGTGTGTGCCAAAACAGACTCCAGTTTAGGTGCCAAGGGTATTTCCTTGTTTTTAGTCGATACCAGTCTAGCTGGATTTTCGACCGGCAAACCTATTGAAAAAATTGGACAGCACAGCAGTGATACGGCCGAATTATTTTTTGAAAACATGCGTATACCCGCCGATGCATTACTTGGTGAAGAAGGCAAAGGCTTTGTGTATTTAATGCAAGAACTGCCGCGAGAACGTCTAGGTTGCGCGGTACAAGCTATTGGTCATGCGCAAGGCGCACTAGACATAACATGTGAGTATGTAAAAGAGCGTAAAGCCTTTGGTCAAACAATTTCTCAGTTTCAAAATACACGTTTTAAGTTAGCCCAGTGCAAGACCGAACTAGAGTTGTGTCGCGCTCTTTTAGAAAAACACATGGACAAATATAAGCACGAGACGATGACCGTGACCGATGCGGCCATGCTGAAATTGTCGGCTACAGAAATGCAGCTCACCACCGTTAACGAATGCCTGCAATTATTTGGCGGATACGGTTATACCGAAGAGTACCCAATTTCTCGGTTTTATCGCGACGCTCGTATTCAAACCATTTACGCAGGTACATCAGAAATTATGAAAGAAGTGATTGCGCGAGAAATATTAGGTAAATAATCATGTTCCTATAGCGTTGATGGATAACATTCTAAAAAGGCAGCTATAACTAAGGATTTGGTTGGGCGGACACTGTTAAACAACGCGGTCTATATTTGGGCATTCGCGAGGGAAGCTCAGCGCCATTAAATGTTGCGGATATTGATGAAATTGCTGTAAATATTTTAACTACATCAGGACATGATCATAAAGCCCATAATATTACTGGCCCAGAATTATTAACGGCTGAAGACATGGCGAGGGTATTTACTGGTGTAACAGGTAAAAAAGTGGCATATGTTTCACTTTCGCAAGAACAAACCTTAGAGTCACTTTTATCAACAGGTTGACCTGAATGACAAGCAAAAGGTAATTTTTATAATAAAAGCCAGCCTATAAACATTTTTCCAACGGGGGGTTAACTCTGCTTTACGTTTTGAACGATCAAATAACGCTACACTAAGGTCTTCTTCTAGTTTATTTACTGTGTGAGAAACTGCAGATGGGACTCGGACCAGTGCATCTGCAGCAGCATTGATACGAAGCATCTCTATGTTATTGACGAACTTGGCGCAGCCGGTGCTTTAATGGCGCTAGGTGATACCAAATCTAACCGCAACGTCACCATTGGCTTCTTTGCTAACTTTGCATTAAACCCGCTATTTATGTTCGGTATTAACCTCGGCGTACCCGGCCTAGCATTGGCCACTGTCGTTATCAAGATAGCCACCGCATTCTATTTATTGCGGGTGCTTGCCAAACGGCTACACATTCGCATCAGGCCAGAATTAGACTGGCCACACTAATATGGTTCTGTTCCAGAGTAACGCGGTTCTGCAAGCTATGCGCAAGCCCATGTTCCCGATGTATCTGGGTATCGCGCGGCAGCTCGTCATCCCTGCAGTCATAAACTACGTGCTCATCGTACTTTGGGGCTATCCGGTAGAATCGATGTTTTACACAATAGTTATCGTGGTGATACTTAGTGCTGTGGTGGCATACTTTTATACAAAGCGAGAAATTCGGAGGCTCTCAAAGGCTGTATCTATGAGTTAGACAGCATCAAACTTGGACAAGTACTTTATCACGCGAGCTGTTAGTGTCATGGTCAATAATGGGGCTTTCACAGCATCCGTTGAGTCAGGTATTGTAGGGATATGACGACATACTGCCTTTGCAACGCTCATTCAAAGAAAGTTTTAATATTAGCCTCGATGAAACGCTACAAATATTGTTTCGTCTGGGTAACGCCGCACCGGTGACGCATGTGCCAAGACGATTGATTAAGCAATTAATTAGAACATAAATACAATGTAGGTATGGGGTGGTAAAGCCAAAAGCGCTATTATCCCCTATCCATTTTTATTGCTTTAAAATGGTAATTGACTAGAGTCAGTATATATGTGAAATTACACATATATATTTTCGCAACTATATTGCCTATGGATCCTTGTCTTTTTTTCAAATGTCTCGCTGACCACACTCGCTTAAAATCACTGCTACTGATTGTCAAAACAGACGAGGCCTGTGTTTGTGATTTGATGGCAGCGCTTGATCTCGACCAGGCTAAAATGTCTCGTCATTTAGCACAGCTTCGCAAGTGCAGTATTTTAATTAATGAAAGGCGAGGTAAATGGGTATTTTACAAGCTACACCCTGAGTTACCTCAATGGGCACACGATATTATTGTTAGTGCCGCTAAGCATAACGACGCTTATTTTAATTCTGCATTACAAAAATTGATTACATCACAATCTGCGTCCATCTCTTGTCGCTAATTAAAGGCTTTTACATATGAAAACACGCATGAAAATTCTCTATATTTGTACCCACAACCGATGCAGAAGTATTTTATCTGAAGCCATCACAAACAGCATTGCAGGTGATCTTATTGACGCTAGAAGCGCCGGTAGCCAGCCCGTTGGTATGGTTCACCCTTTGTCGCTCAAATACCTCGCACAAGCGGAATATTCTATTCAAAACTTACAAAGCCAGTCTTGGAATGACTTTGAGGATTTTCATCCTGATATCGTAGTCACCGTCTGTGACTCTGCTGCTGGTGAGGCCTGCCCGTTATATTTCGACAACAGCATAAAAGTACATTGGGGCTTAAGTGATCCGTCAAAAGTTGCGGGCAAGGAGTCAGAAATAGAACAGGCATTTATGGCCTGCATTGACCAAATAGCTGATCGCGTCAAGCAGCTTAAGCATATTGCAGCAAAAAGCGTAAATACAACCGAACTTAAATCAGCGCTGACTTCAATAGCGGGATCGCAGGAATGATATTGCCAAGCTAATACCCTAACTCAATAACAGCTACTGCAGCCTAATTTACCGCTCAATTACCGCTTTCATAAACCCACAATCGTCTGTTTTTTACACAATAACGCCCTTTATTGTGCAATAACCAGCGCACACCAAAAATAATATAAACACAAATGAGTTTGATTCTTATTTGTGTTTATGTTTATATCCCCGCTTACTAACCCTTATTTATTTAACAAGGAATCAATTTTTTGAAATTTTCTAAGCTTTCCCTAGGTATTTCTTCCATATTAATGGGCGTTGTATTTACTTCTTCTGCGGTTGAATCAACGACTGATACAAACAGCGATAGCATTGAGCAAATCACCATTTTTGGGTCTACCGCGGCCGTATCTAAGCTTCCTGGTTCAGGCGCATATATCAGCAAAGAAATGCTTGATACCTACGCTACTACAGACATTCAGCGTATTTTATCCTCTACCGCCGGTGTCTATTTTGTTGAAGAAGATGGTTACGGATTACGCCCCAACATAGGTATGCGTGGGTCAAGTTCTGATCGCTCTGAAAAAATTACTATAATGGAAGATGGCGTGCTAGCCGCACCTGCTCCTTATGCAAGTCCGGCGGCGTATTACTTCCCTACTGTTGGCCGTATGCAAGCAGTTGAAATACTCAAAGGGGGCTCTAGTATTGAATATGGCCCGCGTACCAGCGGTGGTGTTATTAACTTAGTCTCTACTGCCGTTCCGCAAGACGCCTTGGGTGGAAAATTTGATTTAGCACTTGGAAGCGATGGTTTTTCTAAATTACACACGTTTGTTGGCGGACGAAATGAAACTAGCGGGGGCTTAGTAGAAATTTATAACTACCAAGCAGATGGATTTAAAAACCTCAATTCCGGTCAAGATACCGGTTTTAACAAAACCGATTTATTGACTAAATTTGATATTTATCTAGATGACGATAAACGCCACCAGTTAGAATTTAAGCTCAAGTATTCCGATGAATCTTCTGATGAGACCTATGTGGGGCTGACTCAACAAGATTTTAATGAAAATCCATATCAACGTTATTCCGCTACCCAACTTGACGACATGTCCACCGAACATAAACATGCGTCTGTGCATTATGATTATATTATTTCTGAGAATATGGACTTAAGCGTTATTGCGTACATTAACGACTTTGGTCGGAATTGGTACAAAGTATCAAAAATAAATGGCAGTAGTCTGGGCAGTGGTGCAGAAGAAATTGCCAGCAACTTCGATGCTGCTGTTTCTATGGGTGGCGCACCTGACGATATTACAGTCACTTTAAAAGCCAATAACCGCGACTACTTGTCACGCGGTATTCAAGGTCAATTCGCGCTCTATTTAAATAATCATCAAATCAATATCGGCGCTCGAGTTCATAACGATGAGATGGATAGATTTCAGTGGGTTGACCAATACGCCCTTGCTGCTGATTTTTCGATGAGTGTTCTTAGCGCAGGGGTCCCTGGCACCAATTCAAACCGAATTGACAGTGCTAACGCCTATAGCTTTTTCGTTAAAGACAAAATGACATTTGGTGATTTCATCGTGACTGCTGGCGTTCGCTATGAAAATGTGAATTTAGCCCGTGACGATTGGGGCAAAACTGATCCGCTGCGCTCTGCAGACCCCAGCGAACGTAACAACGAAGTTAGCGCATTTTTACCTAGTGTCGGCACCACTTATCAAGCAAACGATAACTGGGTTTTATTGGCAGGTGTACAAAAAGCGTTTGCACCACCGTCACCTGGTAACAATAAGGCTGACAACGAGGAAGGCTGGAATTATGAGTTTGGCGGCCGTTTTAGCTACGACAGTGTTAACGGAGAGTTGATTGGGTTTGTAACTAAACTTGATAATCTGCATGGTAACTGCACTGCTAGCCAAGGATGTAACATTGACTTAATCGGTCAGCAATATAACGCTGGTAAAGTAGATATATCAGGTGTTGAATTTGTGATCAATCACCGCGCCGAATTCGACAGTTTTGCCGTGCCTACTCGATTTAATTATACGTACTCTAGCGCAGAATTTGGAGAAACCTTTGAGTCTGAATTGGGCCTCTGGGGAAGCGTGGAAGCGGGTTTCGATATTCCATATTTGCCTAAAGTAACTTGGCAATTAGAAAGCGGTATTGCTGGCGATAATTGGCAGGTCTTAGCCGCGATTAAATATGTTGATGAAATGCGGGTTGTTGCGGGCAATAATAATATTGACGAGAACAACGGTATAGACGCACGAACCGTGGTGGACATATCAGCCAACTACCAAATTGATGACCAGCAAAGTCTGTATGCAGTGGTGGATAACCTGTTCGACAAAGAATACGCAGTTACCCGCCAGCACGGGGGTTTGCAAGTGGGTAAGCCACGCTCGTTGCAAGTAGGCTATAGATATCAATTTTAGAAAGTAATTATGATGGCGGCAAGACTAGCGAGTTCTAAGCTTGCCGCAATTCACTGGGCGTTAAGCCAGTGCAGCGTTTTACCGCACGTCTAAAATTATTAACGTCACTAAAGCGCATATGACTGGCGCTTTGGTCGTTTTTTAGCTTCTGTATGTGTAAATAATATAGGGCTTCTTGACAACACAACTCATCCATTAACTGCTGGAAACTGATGTGATGATCTTTTAATGCTCGTTTTAACGATGCTGGGCTAAGACCGTTCAATGTTGCGATTTCAGGCAAGCTTAGATTGGGTTTGGAGCGCAATTGACTGCGTATCTTATCCATCAGACTAAATTTATAGAGCCGTTTATTTATGACTGTTTTAAGCGCATAACGATTCAATCCTAGATGCCTACCAGGACAGGGTATTTCTAGTTCCGAAATGGTGCTGCAACTAAATCGGGCTGCTCTATATCAATCGTATTTACTAAGCTGTGGCCAAATTGAAAGGCGAGATCATTACCTGTGCATAAGTGTTGCGCATTTTGAATAAGTAGTAAAAAATGTTTGGCAGCAGAATGACAAATCTGTCACCCGCATAGCGGCAGACTAAGTCCGTTTTTCTAATATTCATTAAGAGTAAATGGGCAATTTCTCGTAAAATACGATCCCCTTCGACGATGCCATATTGCCTATTAACAAATGAAAAATTAACCACGTCAACGACGATAATAGAGGCTGGTACCTAATACTGGCAAGCTTTCTTGCGCGTTCTTTCCAGTAGCTGCCGCGATAAAGCAAGGTGATGGCATCAATCTCTTGATGCCATCTATAATCGAGCTCTCGTCGGCGTAACTGCTGGTTAAGGGCCAATTGCTCTAAATGCCATAGATATAATGCATAACTCATAACAAGCATACCGATAGCCGCCGGGATCGACTCAAATAAACTAATCCAGTTTATAGAGCTGATAGGGTCCATAAATTCGTCAAATAAATCTAACATCGCTGAAAAGGTAACTAAACTCAGTCCTATCACAAGCAAATTTGTTACTTTACCCGATGGACGACTCATCATAACCGCAAACGTCCAGAATATGGTCAGAAGTGCAATGCTGCCTTCGCCTATAACATCTGACCATTCGACCGTTGCCAAAACCACCAACTCGCCGCTAATATTAGATAGTAATATTGCTATCAATAGTAAGCTCACGTGGAAAATAACTAGACGTGAATGTTGCATAATGAGGTCAAACTTCATGCAGTGTTCTCCTGGGAATTAATCGTTCATATTTCTTACTCACATTAACAGAATTAAATTATTGCAAGATCCAGCAAACACCCTCACCTGCTTAATTATCATTGTGAAGGGTCATATTGGCTCAGCTATGTGACACAAAAATGAATATGTTGCAATTAATTGAGCGTAAATATGAGTAGAGCAATCACAGTGGAGCTTTCGAAGGGGGTCATTCTAGCTCATCGATAGCTAATCTGAGGACGAATCAAAGATAAACTAGAGAATGTAGTAATACGGTCAAATAACTGTCACCTCAATGTAATAATCCACCTCTAGTGTGAGCGACGTTTTCTAATATCGTATGCACAAGATAAGGGTAAAGGTATGCGCAATAAATTGAGTAAATTAGCTATGGCATTTGGCCTAGCGGCGGTAAGTTCTTTGGCAATGGCACAGCAAACCGCGAGTCTATTTGGAAAATTGACAGACCAAAATAACCAACGGGTTTTTGCAGGTGCTAAAGTAGAAATAGAAGAATTAAATCGCACATCTTTATCTCGAACTGATGGTACGTTTCGTTTTCCTAATCTGCCAGAAGGCAAATATGAATTAAGAATCACCTATTTAGGCGCGCAAACTATTACTCAAAAGGTGATTGTAAGCTCGGGTGAAAACATATTACCCACAATTGAATTGCGTGCGCAGGAAGCAGCGCTTGACGAGATAATAGTTCGTGGTCAACGCAGTGGCAAAGCGACCGCTCTTAATCAACAGCGCAACGCACGTAATATTATATCGGTAGTGTCAGCTGATGCGATTGGTGATTTCCCAGATCAAAATGCCGCTGAATCACTGCAACGATTGCCTGGTATTTCTATTGAGAGAGATCAAGGTGAAGGGCGTTTTGTTGGCATCAGAGGCATCGACCCTAACCTTAATAGCGTCACCATTAACGGTCTCAATATTCCTTCACCAGAAGCAGGTGTAAGGTCTGTTGCCTTAGATGTCATTCCCTCTGAGCTGATCCAAACCTTAGAAGTGTCCAAGACCATATCTGCGGATATGGATGCGGATGCAGTTGGTGGTGCTATCAATGTAAAAAGTATTAGCGCTTTTGACCGTACACAAGACACAACCATAATCTCAGGTGGATTAAGTCAAAATCAGCTGCGTGATAAGCTTGCTCCCAAAGCATCTATTACCCTAACTCGATTGATTGATGACACGTTTGGAGTAGCTGCAGCAGTGTCTTATTTTAAACGCGATTTTGGCTCTGATAACATCGAATCAAATGGCGATGACGAGGCCGAACAACGTCACTACAGTATCACTAGGGAACGTTTGGGCACAGCAATAAACCTCGATTATCGTCCCAATTTCAATGACGAATTTTTCATGCGCACATTGTATAGTGAATTTTCTGACGACGAATTCCGCCAAGCAAATATTTTTAAGCTGGATGGCGAGGACTCTGAAATAGAACGTGAATCAAAAGACCGCAAAGAAACCCAGACAATCTTTACACTATCAACCGGCGGCGAGCATCAACGAGGGTCTTGGTTATTGGATTATCAACTAGGCTATGCAAAGTCGGATGAAAAAGACCCTAACGCGCTTTACTACGTTTTTGTGTCCGACAATCCGAGTGTTGAGGCAAACTTAGCACGTCAGATACCACAAATTTCGGTTAACGCGATGGCTAACGATTTAGCCAATTACGATCTTGATGAAATTAGTTTTGAAGGAAATCTAGCGAAGGATATTGAGACCAGCATTCAGGCGAATATTGCTAAATCTTTTGAAAACAAAAATGGACTCACCTTAGTTAAATCTGGTCTTAAATACCGTCAACGCGAGAAATCAGCACGGGCTAATATAAGCATCTATGGTGGTGACTTTGATAGCGTAGAAGCGAGCAGATTCGCTACCGATGAACTCGACTATGAGCTCGGTAGTTTCGGCCCTGGTTTAAACCGAGGGTTGCTCAGAGACGACTTTGCACAACAGCTACCCTCGTTGGAGCTTGACGCATTAGACTCAGAAGTTGAATCCAATGGTGCTTCATATATCAGCACTGAAGACATTTTTGCGGCCTATGCCATGGGCCAATTTGATTGGAATAAACTGCGACTTGTCGCCGGCATTCGATATGAGAAAACCGAATTCACCACCTCCGGTATGCGTGTCGAACTAATAAATGATGAAGAAAATGACGTAGAAAAAGTCGTTAACACGCCCTCGGTTACGGAGCGAGATTATGACTACCTGTTATTTAGTGTAAATGCCCGCTATGCTTTTTCCGATGAAGTGGTGTTGCGCGGCGCATTTTCACAAACGATTTCACGCCCAATATTTGAACAATCTGCTGCGTTTCAAATTATTGAGTCAAACACAGAAGAAGATGATGGTGAATTTGTTACAGAGCGCGAGGCTGAAGTAGGTAATCCAGAGTTACGACCCTATGAGTCTGACAACTTTGATTTATCACTTGAATACTACCCCGGCACTATTGGCGTACTATCAGCGGGCCTATTCTATAAAGAAATTGATAACTTTATTATCGTTGCAGATGTCGCAGGTACTGAGCAATGGCGGGGTTTTAAGGAAGTTTTTCAGCCGCTTAATGGAGATAAAGCAACGTTAACAGGAATGGAATTGTCTTGGGTAAAAGCGTTTGATAATGGCTTATTACTGGCCGCAAATGCAACTTTCTCAAGTACAGATGCAACGACCTTCTTAGACGGTGAAAAATTTGAAACCGACTTGCCGAACCAATCAGACAAGATTGGTAATCTCACCATGGGATACGAGAATAATAAGTGGTCTCTGCGCCTAACTATGTCCTATAAGAGTGATAACTTAGAAGAGATTGATGGTGACATGCTGCGTATTGAAGATGATTATCAGCATATAGATTTCTCCGGTAAATATTTCGTTAACGACGACCTCAATATTTATGTTAATGCTATTAATTTAACCAACGAGGGCTTCTATAACTACTTTGATATGCGCAATAGAAACGCCCAATTCGAAGAGTATGGCCGCACTTTCGAGATAGGATTTCGCTGGCAATTATAATTAACGTAAATTTAAGTTACCGCAACGTATAACAAGTACAGCGAGTCATCGGCCCAGTTGATGACTTGCAACATTTTGAGGAATTTATGAGTCAGATACCTAAATCATGTTCGATTTACCTATTGATTGCTTTTTGGCAGTTGATCACGATTACGCCAACGCTTGCCGCGCAGCCATCAACTAATGAGCAAGGCTATTATAAACAAGGCCAATATAAAAAAAGCTATGATGATAAATATTACCAAACTCATGAAATCAAACAACTGTATGCCGACGACTCGGATGTTGATCTATTGATACTGGGAGACTGGGGTAGAAATGGACATTATGCGCAACGTTCAGTGGCTAAATGGATGGATATTGCATCTCATTATCTAGATGCAGAAATGGTAGTTACTACTGGGGACAATTTCTACGATAACGGAGTGGCATCAATTGACGACCCCATTTGGAATACCTCGTTTGAACAAATTTACCAAGGTCCTAATTTATTTATCGATTGGTATCCTACCCTAGGAAACCACGATTATAGAGGCAATTGGCAAGCTCAAATTGACTACAGTCAAGTGAGTCGACGTTGGGAGTTACCAGCACAGTACTATGAAAAACTAATTACGCTTGATGACGGAACGCAGGCACATTTACTGTTTATTGATACCAGTCCACTTAATCCTGACTATCAGGGTGAGACTAAATACCAAGAAACTCAAAAACAAGATGCCGATGCCCAACTCACATGGCTGCATCAAACTTTATCTAGCAGTAAAGCGGATTGGCGCATTGTGTTTGGACATCATCCATTGTATTCAAGTGGTAAACGTTATGGTGCAACTGACGGGATCAAATCAGTACTAGAACCTATTTTAGAAAAGTACCGAGTACATGCTTATTTTGCAGGGCATGAACACGACTTACAGCACAACCAAGTAGAGGGTAAAACCGTTGAACATTTTATTTCAGGCGCTGGCTCAAAATTACGCCCGACGGGAAAAGTAGATTTCACTCGATTTTCATCCTCTAGCGCTGGTTTTGCAGCTCTGTCTATTGGCACTGATGCCCTTGTGATGCAGTTTATTGCTGACAACGGCAACGTTGTCTACCGTTACAACATAGAACGAGAAGCCAAATGAAAATAACCCAATGTATTTACGTTTTATCTGCTTTGATTTTGCTCAGTGGTTGTCATATCAACACGATTCAAAATTCCACGGCCAGCAAGATATTGTCATTTGAGCAGATCAATAGTCAGGGGCAAGAAGCACATCCTGTTTATTTACCTGATAACAAGGGTTGGTTAGTTGTCGATGCAGCTCAAGGTGTAACGTGGATAGATCCGGAGTTTACGCCAATAAGCAGTTGGGCGGGAAAGGTGGCAACCATTGATTGGCGTTCTTCAGTGCAGCAACCAGAACTGATATTAATTGCCGCCTTAGACAACGATACTTCTACCATTCATCTTCTACATTATGATTTTGCGCAAGCCTCATTTAATGAATTAGGGAGTTTGCCTGCAAATGAATCGGATATTGAAGGCTTATGTCTTGGCAACACGAGTGATGGTTTGTCTTTATTTTCAATTGACACTTTGGGTATTCTGCAACATCACGCGATTGATATTGAGCTTATCGATGATCAATTTTCCGCAAGTTTACAAGCCATTAGGTCGTTAAATATTGGTCCTAATATGTCTGATTGTGCGGTTATAGATAAAACACATCAATTGTTGATAGTAGAGGAAGAAATTGGAATATGGCAATATGATGCGCTCAGCGAGGGCGAAAACGAACGTAAGTTGATCCCTTTTACAGAGCGTGGAGAAGTGGAAACTATCAGTACGCATTCATCAGGTTATGTTTTTGCTGCAAGCCCTGACAGTGATAAAATTTGGGCCTTCGATCCCAAAGACGATACTAATTTGTTGTCTGCACGTGCGGATGTCAGTTTACCCAGCGATGTCCGGTTGAACTCAATTAATATTGCGACAAACACAGACAAATTATTGCTCGGGGGATACGATGAAAATAAGCAACAATTGTACGCCGTGGAAATTGATTGGCAGGCTGAGCAGCATAATCAAGGCGGGCTTTCGAATCAACAGGCGCAAGAGAATCAAACCGATTTAGATGCAGTAGAGACGTTTTATGCTGTTGCTGAAACTGATTCGGTGCAACGCTTTGGCGATGCTGCCGACGACCCCGCTATTTGGATTAATGCCAGTCAACCCGATAAAAGTTTGATATTTGGCACCGATAAAAAGTATGGACTAAATATTTATAGTTTACGCGGTGAGTTGGTACAAACCTTACCGGTGGGTAAAATAAATAATATCGATATTCGTCAAAACATATTGATCAACGGCCAATACAAAGACATCGCGGTGGCTAGCAATCGCTCAAATCAATCGATGACGGTGTTTAGTATCAATGAGTACGGCGTTGCCAAGCACTTGACCGACATTCCAACAGACTTAAATGACGTTTATGGTCTGTGTTTGTATCAGCACGATGGTCAGCTAGAGGTAATTATTAACGATACGGACGGTCAATTTAATCGTTACCAACTAGCCATCGATATTAGCGATATTAGCGATATTAGCGCGAAGAAAATTGACTATTTCAGAGCCAACAGTCAGCCTGAGGGTTGCGTAGTAGATGACGCCACCAAGCGCTTATTTTTTGGTGAAGAATCGACAGGTGTTTGGAAAATGCAGCTCGATAATATTAATGAACAGCCTGTTCTTATTGCAAAAGCTCACGCACCTGTTAAGGCAGACATTGAAGGGATGGGTATTTATAGTACAGATGGCGAAAAGTTTTTGGTGGTATCCAGCCAGGGAAATAATCGTTTTGCTATTTACCGCATCGATGCTGACAATGAGCTGTTGGGCGTATTTGCGATAAGCGCAAACAAAGCCTTAGGTATTGATGGGGTATCTGAAACGGATGGTATTGAAGTAACTAGTGTTGCTCTAGGCGATAGGTTTCCTAAAGGCATACTGGTAGTGCAAGATGGTAGAAATGTAATGCCAATGGCACCGCAAAATTTCAAACTTGTTTCTGGCGAATACCTATATGATTTCATTACGCTAAAAATAAGGCAGCTTGCTCAATAGAGCAAGCTAGACCTAGCCGCTATTATACGCGGCGCATATACGCAGCGCATATACACAGCGAACATGCAAAACAAGAGACGCTACTACTCCCCAAGTTCAAACTCGTCTTCTTGTGTTAGGTTTACCAACTCACCAACCAGACGTTTTTTGTAGCGCCGCTGGCGGCGACGCGCAGTTGCCGCATTCGCGCGCCATCCTGAACGTTTATCAGATACGACGCCCTCAACATCACTGGCATCGTCTATTAGTTTGGCATCTTTTAGAGAGGTACGTTTGGGCATAGGAACGTCTTATCCGTCGTTATTTAAAACATTAATTAGCGCTTGCCACGCCAAGTAAGCGATTGTAAATTCAGCAGTGACAAATCGATCTGACCGGCAATAATTTGATTACACAGATTGACTGCAAGTTTAGCCTGCGCGTGGTCCAAGTGTTTGTATGCTGGACGCTTGATGCTCTCATACCACACTCCTTGACATACTGAATCGAGGACGATGCGCTGAAAACAGTGATCGTGCCTTACCGGCCAATGGTTTGCGGGTTCACATGCCATTTTTGGCATTACGTCTCTGGTCATAAGCAAGTACTGCTCTATCAGCGAGCTTAAGCTCTCAGATATGATTTTAGTCATAAATATCACCTTCAACTGATGTGCAGTTAATACTCAAGTCGCTTTAAATTAGATCTCGAATAATGGCAAAGCGCATACACAAAAAGACACCTGCAACCTGCAGCGTAAAAATTCACAGATCGGAGTGTGTCGTTAATGTTGAGCTTAAATAATAAAAAACCCACAAACCAAGAAGCTTGTGGGTTTTAATATAATGTGCCAGGGCACGTTAATTCATTTAAACAAAATTTGGAACTTCGGGTACATCCCCGCGCCTCGTTATATAAACGATA
>Ga0307966_1001743_pt1 | contig 16955 bp, 17 predicted proteins | sample OrgLakmetagen646_FD_203141 | JGI IMG/M metagenome (GOLD analysis project Ga0307966, IMG submission 203141) | Saline water microbial communities from Organic Lake, Antarctica - #646 | ecosystem: Environmental > Aquatic > Non-marine Saline and Alkaline > Saline | place: Antarctica: Organic Lake... | reverse complement strand
GCTTTTTCTTCTAAGCCAGAACTCGAGATTTACGCAGACGATGTTAAATGTGCCCATGGTGCAACGGTTGCTGAAATAGAAGAAAAAGCGCTTTATTATCTACTCAGTCGCGGCATCAAGCGCTCTAAAGCCTTGGTGATGCTGAACTTTGGTTTTATTCAAGAGTTGGTAAATGCAATAGATGACGAGAGCATTCGCACTTGGCTTTTACCCATGTTAAGTGAGCGCTTCGCGAGTATGGAGGTTAAATGAGTTTTGATGTAGCGGCTATTCGAGCGCAATTTCCATTATTACAACGCGATGTTGACGGTAAGCCACTGGCTTACCTGGATAACGCTGCTACCACACAAAAGCCGCAAGCGGTAATTGATGCCTTATTGGACTTTTATACCCAATGTAATTCAAACGTACATCGCGGTGCGCATCACTTGTCTGACGAAGCGACCCGCCGCTACGAAAAAGCACGCGATACTGTGGCACAGTTTATAAATGCCCCGCATCGTGAAGAAGTTATTTGGACTAGTGGTACAACCGAGTCAATCAACTTGGTTGCTAATGGCGTGGGGCAATTATTCAAAGCAGGTGACGAAATTATTGTGACCGAGCTTGAGCATCACGCTAACTTAGTGACTTGGCAGCAGGCGTGCAAACGAAGCGGAGCAACCTTAAAAATATGTCCCATCTTCGATTCTGGCGAGTTAAATATCGATGCATTTGATGCATTGTTGAGCGAGAAAACACGATTAGTTGCCCTTCCTCATGTTTCGAACGCCTTGGGTACGATTAACCCGATAATGGAAATATCGAAAAAAGCTAAAGATAAAGGTGCTTGGGTTTTGGTCGATGGGGCACAGGGCATCGCACACGGTGATGTGGATGTACAAGAAATTGGCTGTGACTTTTATGCATTTTCAGGGCATAAATTATTCGGCCCCACCGGCGTAGGCGTGCTCTGGGGACGCAAAGAGATACTCGAAACATTCCCAGTGTGGCAAACTGGCGGCGAAATGATAGATGATGTTAACTATCAAGATGCTACATGGGGAGCTTTACCTAACAGGCTTGAGGCCGGTACACCTAACATTGCAGGCGTGATTGGTTTAGGTGCTGCGGTTAAGTGGCTTTCGACTCTTGATATCAAAGCAATGCAAGCCCATGAGCAAGATTTGTTAGCCTATGCAACGCAGTGCGCTCAAGAAGTTGAAGGAATGCGAATAGTGGGCACGGCGCCTAACAAAATTGGCGTAATGAGTTTTCAATTAGATAATGCTCATCCTGCCGATATAGGGTTTATCTTAGACAAACAGGGTGTGGCGATACGCACCGGTGATAATTGCGCCCAACCTTTGATGAAAAGATTAGGTTTACCAGGCACTGCACGTGCTTCCTTTTCTATATATAATACCCGTAAAGATATTGACCAATTATTTGAGGCTTTGAAAAAAGCCAAACAAATGTTGGCTTAGGAGATACCATGACTGTTGAAACGTTTGTTCCTACTGAGAAAGTCATTACGCTTACCGACAGCGCCATTCGTCATTTTGAAGGTAAGCAAAGAGCACAGCCACATAAGATTATTCGCTTTTCTACTAAGATGAGCGGCTGCACTGGCTATGCCTATGTACTCGACCAAGTCGACGAAGCACAAGCGAGTGATGAGCTGATAAGGTTTAGTGACTCTTTAGAAATTGCTATTGACGCAAAAGCCTTAGAGTTGCTGAAAAACACCGAGATTGATTTTGTCAAAGAAGGTGTAAATGGCGTCATTAAGTACAATAATCCGAATGTAGTTAACGAATGCGGTTGTGGCGAGAGTTTCAACGTAGGCTAGTGTCTTAAAGAGCCTAGCGGTGCATGCCTTAGTACACAAAATAATGAAAGCGAATTAATGAAACAAAAAATGGTTGTCACTGAAAGTGACTGCAAAGCGCGCTTAGTGCCAGTGGGCACTCCTGCGATTATTCCCGCCGGTGAGTTTGTGACTATCACGCAAGACTTAGGCGGCAATTACACGATAACTTGGCGCGGTAACATGTATCGAATCGATGGTACCGACGCCCATGCAATTGGCCGTAAGACACTAGTCCTTTCATTTGATCCACCAAGCGATGGCAATATAGATAAAGAGCAAGTGTGGGAAGCCCTTCGTTCAGTATTCGATCCAGAAATCCCGATTGATTTAGTCTCTCTTGGCCTTATTTATAAGGTGAACATTGATAGTGAAAATAGTTGCGTGAATATTGATATGACATTAACCGCGCCCGCTTGTGGCATGGGCCCCGTGCTTGTGGGTGATGTTGAGTATCGTGTTGCGATGGTACCAAATGTAGAAAGTGTTGCTGTTAATTTGGTGTTTGATCCGCCATGGTCGCGCGACATGATGAGCGAAGAAGCCCAATTAGAAGCGGGCGTATTTTTTTAAAGTGTTTTAAAAATTCTACAGACCCAAGGAATATACATGCAGTTACCCACTAGCCAAGAGATTGTTGAAGACTTAGCTTTTTTTGATGATTGGGAGCAGCGCTATCAATTCATTATCGACTTAGGTAAGCAAATCCCAGGCTTGTCTGATGAGGCAAAAACCCCTGAAAAACTGGTGAAAGGTTGCCAAAGTAGCGTGTGGTTAGATTACAGTTTGCAAGACGGCAAATATCAATTTGACGTAGATAGCGATGCGGTAATCGTGCAAGGTTTATTAGTGTTAGTTCTTAGCGCATATCACGATAAAACGGCACAGGAAATACTCGATTTTGATATGGATGCCTATTTTAAAGACCTAGATTTAGAGGGGCACATCACGCCCACACGTGGTAATGGACTTCGCGCCATCGTTGGCAAAATTAGACAAATCGCCAGTATGGCTTAACCAAGACTTCGGTGATTTCAAATGCCAAGCTGCTCTTAAATTTACGCACCTGCAGGTAAAAAATGAATAGTCGGTTTCATTCTATGTTCAAGCTTGTCTAAAGTGTCTTGATTTTCGATTGAAAGAATCACTAAGTTAGGATGTTGAGAAAATCGTTTTAGTAGATAACTCAGGTCAAATCCAAGCTCTTCATTATTGGCGTCAGTGCTAGACTTTTTATTATTTAGTAGAGCATCAGCTTCATCAAAGAACAAAGTCCAGTTTTTCGTTTCTGCCGTGGCAAGTAATCGAGAGAGGTTCTTTTCGGTTTCACCGATGTAATGAGATACAAATGCTTTGCATGAGACAAAACAAAGTGGGCGTTTTAATTCATAAACTATAGTGTTGAGTTGATTAGCTTTAGCAGAATCTACACTGCCAAAAAATATCATCGAGCCGTGCTGATTTTTTGCTGCTTTATGCACCACATTGTTTATATCTTTTTGTTTTTCTTCCGTTATACGAATATCACGATTAGGGCGAATAGGCTTGTTCAAAAGTGCGACTGCATTAAGAGAGCCTTGCTGATATTCACTAAAGTATTTTTGATAGTCCGAAAGCGCCAAAATAACTCTCCTAGCTAATCATTTGAGTCATATTCAATCAACTCACACGAATCAAAGAAGAATAAACTAGCATTGTGTTGTATGCAACAAGGGCAACTTTTACTTCATTTATCTTAAAGCTCATTGGCGTAGATTTTATTCGCTTTCGTCTTTAAGTTTTGGTTTTTTAGAAAATAACCTTTCAACCATGACGTAAAACATCGGTATAAAGAAAATAGCTAAGAATGTAGCAGCGAACATACCCCCCATGACGGTAATACCAATCGCATTTTGCGATGCTGCACCCGCACCACTTGATAAGGCAAGGGGGGTAACGCCTAGAATAAATGCCATAGAGGTCATCAATATGGGTCTAAATCTTTGTTTTGCTGCGAATGAGACTGCCTCATTGAGGGGAATACCTTGTTCGTAACGTTCCTTGGCAAACTCAACGATTAAAATTGCATTTTTTGCAGCAAGCCCAACGGTTGTCAAAAACGCGACCTGTAAGTAAACATCGTTGGGTAAATCAAACAAAAATGCAGCGACAACAGCACCCAATATACCTAATGGCACAACCAAGATAACGGCTAATGGAACAGACCAACTTTCATACAAGGCTGCTAGGCATAAGAAAACGACTAAAATTGAGATAGCGTAAAGTGTTGTAGCTTGTGCGCCCGCTTCTCGTTCTTCATATGATAATCCTGCCCACTCTACTGCAAAACCGCCGTCTAGCTGATTAACCAGCAGCTCCATCTCAGCAAGCGCTTCTCCAGATGATACACCTGACGCCGGATTACCCTGAATATTGATAGATGCAATACCGTTAAAACGTTCTAGTTTAGGTGAGCCATAAGACCACTCAGTATTTGAGAATGAATTAAAGGCAACCATTTTGCCTTGATTATTGCGTACGTACCATTTATCGAGATCATCTGGTGCCATGCGATGTTGTGCATCTGCTTGCATATAAACGCGCTTAATACGGCCGTTATCAACAAAGTCATTTACGTAACTAGAGCCCCAAGCAATGCGTAATGCACTATTTATGTCATCAAGAGAGACACCCAATGCAGAGGCTTTCTCACTGTCTATGTTAATGTTAAATTGCGGCACGTCAGAGAGTCCGTTAGGGCGCACCCCTACTAGTTTTGTGCTTTTATTCGCCAAACCTAAGAGCGTATTTCGGGCATTCATCAGGGCTTCATGCCCCAAGCCTTGTCGGTCTAGAAGCTGCATGTTGAAGCCGGTTGCGTTACCTAATTCTTGAATAGGTGGTGGCAGTATAGGAAAGGCCATCGCGTCTTGAATTTGCGAAAAAGCGCCATATGCTTGGTCGCGAATCGCAAATGCACTGCTTGACTCATCGCGCTCAGACCAATCAACTAAGCTAACAAAACCCATAGCAGCATTTTGTGCTTGACCTGCAAAGCTGAAACCAACGACGGTAAACATATCTGATGTAATGTCGCCGTGAGTGTCTAAGAAGAAGTTTTCAGCTTGCTTAACAGACTCAAGCGTTCTTTCTGCCGTAGCGCCTGAAGGCGTTGTTAGAAGCATCAATATACGGCCCTGATCTTCATCTGGTAAAAATGCATTAGGTAAGCGCAAGAAAATAATTGCCATCACGCCCACTAGTACACCATATATAACAAGGTATCGTTTTATTCGTTCGCTCATATGCGAAGCGGCTTTTTGGTAGTTGTCTCGTCCTTTATTGAAATTGCGATTAAACCAAGCAAAAAAACCTTTGTTGGTATCTTTATTCGGTGTATGTTTTTTGAGTAATGTTGCGCATAACGAAGGCGCCAATACAATTGCGACTAAGACTGAAAATGCCATTGCTGATACAATCGTGATTGAAAACTGACGATAAATAGCGCCGGCAGATCCACTGAAAAACGCCATAGGAATAAATACAGCCGACAACACTACCGCTATGCCGATTAAGGCCCCAGTGATTTGTTTCATCGACTTTTTAGTCGCCTCTTTAGGTGATAAGCCTTCTTCTTCCATGATCCTTTCAACATTTTCAACGACCACTATCGCGTCATCTACTAAAAGACCGATGGCTAGCACCATGGCAAACATCGTCAACACATTAATAGTAAAACCAAAAGCGTATAGCACTCCGAAGGTGCCTAATAGTACTACCGGCACAGCAATGGTTGGAATCAAGGTAGCTCGCCAGTTCTGTAAGAACAACAGCATGACCAGAAACACTAAAATGACGGCTTCAACAAGGGTTTGCACTACTGATTGTATAGATAGTTCAATGAAGGGCGCGGAGTCCAGCGGGTAAACAACTTCTACGCCATCTGGCAGCGTGGTCTTTAACTCTTCAACTCTGGCTTTTACACGTTTTATTGTGTCGAGCGCATTAGCACCTGCGGCTAGGCTTACTGCCATGCCTGAAGCTGGGTTTCGCTTGTAGCGAACTATAACATCGTACGACTCAGCGCCGAGCTCTACTCTTGCGACATCGCGAACTCGCACCTGCGAACCGTCAGGGTTTACTCTTAATACAATCCGTTCAAAGTCTGTAACGCTCTTTAAGCGCGATTGCGCTTGAATCGTGGCGTTGATTTGTTGATTTTGTATGGCAGGCATTCCGCCCAGTTGTCCGGCAGAGACATCGGTATTTTGAATTTTAACCGCGTTTTGAACGTCAATAGGGGTGAGATTAAAGCTATAAAGCTTTGCCGGGTCTAACCAGATTCGCATAGAGCGTTGTGAGCCGAAAACCCTAACATTACCCACGCCATTAACACGTGAAATTGGGTCTCGAAATTGCGATACCAGCATATCACTTAAGTCATATTGGCTAATATCCTCGCTCTTCGAATAAAAGCCAATCACCAAGGCAAAGGCATCATTAGATTTGTTGACGCTAATTCCTTGTTGCTGTACCTCTGTGGGTAATAGGGAAATTATACCCTGTACTTTATTTTGGGTTTGCACTTGCGCAATATCTGCGTCGGTTCCAGGCGCAAAACTTAAGGTGATAGACATTGAGTTATTTGCACTGCTTGCTGAAAAATAACGTAAATTATCAATGCCAGTTAAGCTCTGTTCAACGACTTGCGTCACAGAGTTTTCAACCGTTTCTGCCGAGGCTCCTGGATATGCTGCGGTAATAGTGACTGTAGGCGGTGCGACCTTTGGGTACTGCTCTACGGGCAATGAAGTAATTGCTAGTATGCCTGTTAACATGGTGATAATTGCTAATACCCAAGCAAAAACCGGTCTATCAATAAAAAAGTTAGCCATAAGGAGATTCCCAGTAGATTATTGAGTAATGCTTAGAGAGGATTTTGCATCTATCCACGGGACAGTATTGACCGAAACACCGCTCTGAACTTTTTGGTAACCGACTACAATAAGCGTGTCTCCCGACTTTATGCCGCTGGTCACCACAAAGTTTTCCTCAATGGTTCTTAGAGGTTGAATGGTGCGAAGTTGCGCCTTTTGGGTATCGTCAACAACATAAACCGTCATAGCGCCATCAGGCTGCCGTGTGGTCGCTCGCTGAGGGATTAAAATCCCGTTAATACTACCGATACTAATGCGGCCTTTAACAAATAAACCAGGCAGCAAAATACTATCTGGATTAGGCACAATTGCTCTTAATGTTACCGAACCGGTACTTTCATCTACCGTTACTTCTGAAAATTTCACTTCACCAATATGCGGATATATTTTCCCGCGTGTTTCGTCGACTAAAACAGACACCGGAAGCGACGAGTGTTTACGCATCTCTTCGCGCAGCTCTAGCACAGCGTTACCTGATTCTTGCATATCGATATATACGGGATTAAGTTGCGTAATTGTTGCCAGCTGCTGCGCTTGATTAGTGGTAACCAAAGCCCCTTCAGTGACATAAGACCGGCTAATTTGGCCATCAATAGGTGCATACACTTTGGTATAATCTAAATTGACTTGTGCAACATCAACTGCTGCTTGTGCAACGCTGATTGCTGCCTTTGCTTGAGCTGTTTGCGCAATCACATCATCGTATTCTTGTTGGCTGACTGCGTTGCGAGCAAGCAAATCTTGGTAACGAGCTGATTTGGCTCGGACCGTTTTCATATTTGCCTCGGTGCTTTCTAAGTCAGCTAACGCGCTATTTAAGCGGGCAACATAACGAGCGTCATCAATCTGATAAAGCTGCTGACCTTGCTTGACCTGCGCCCCCTCTTCAAACAATCGTTTTGTTACTACACCATCTACCTGAGGGCGAACTTGAGACTGTCTAAATGGAGTAATACGCCCGGGAAGGGTCATACTGAAATCGACCTCTTGAGTTGACACTGTCATAACAGAGACGGTTGGAGTGGGTTGAGACTCGGACGCCATAATATTTGTAGGGTCAGAGCATGCGGATACTCCCATCACTGCGGACAATAACACGGCGAGTAATCGCTTCGATTTCATAAGATAGGACCTAAATAGTGTAAATAGACTGGACAACAGAAGTCATAAAGATTAACGTAAGATACATTCATGTATGTATGTTGTCAATATTAAGCCAAGTATCTTAAAAGAATAGTGAATAGCGAAGATTTATTATGAGACGCACAAAAGCAGACTCTGAACAAACCAAACAAGCTATATTAGACGCTGCAGTAGAGGTTTTTAGCGAAGATGGCGTTGCAAAAGCATCTCTTGAGAAGATTGCCAAGCTCGCAGCCGTAACAAGGGGGGCGGTGTATTGGCACTTTGAGAATAAACAACAAATATTTGATGCCCTTCACGAATCTTTACACGAGCCTTTTATTCAAACAATTATTCAAGGCTTGGAAGATGCAGGCGAAAATCCCATTGGCCAATTACAATCTATCTGTACAAAGCTATTAACTGATTTGGTCCACGATGAGAAGAGAAGAAAGTTGCTCACACTATTTTTAATAAAGTGTGATTATTCAGGCGGCTTCGCTGATAGTAAAGAGCGCTACAATGCGGCGAAAGCAAATAAAATTTCTGCACTATCACAGTACTTTAAAAAAGCGATCGAAAAAGGACAGCTATCAGCAAAGTCTGATCCGCATATGCTCACTTTGGCAATTAGTGCATTTTTGAGAGGTATTGCTGAAGAGTATTTAGAAAACCCCGATACCTACCCATTGGAAAAAAACGCAGGACCCTTGATGGCCTTATTTTTCGGCAATGTAAATCAATAAGCTTCTTGTCAGCAAGCAATATTTTTTGATGCTTAAATGTTACCAACGAACGTAGATATTTTAATTTTTCTTTGTGAACGTCAATTGAGTATTAACCGTAATCAACTCACTAATATAAAAGGAGAGCACCTATGAAACATATTTTAGTCGTACTGACTTCACACGATACCCTTGGTAATACGGGTGAAAAAACTGGCTTTTGGCTTGAAGAACTAGCCGCGCCTTACTACAGCTTCATTGATGCTGGATATTCTTTAACCTTAGCGTCTCCTGCAGGTGGTACTCCGCCTTTAGATCCTAAAAGCAACCTAGTCGATTTTCAAACAGACGACACGCGTCGCTTTGAAGCTGATGTTGCTGCGCAGAATGCATTAGCGAATACTAAAAAGCTTTCGGAAGTATCGGTAGCCGATTTTGATGCCATATTTTATCCAGGTGGCCATGGCCCCTTATGGGATCTTAGAGAAGACAAGAACTCAATAAGCTTAATTGAAGCTTTTTCTGCTGCGCAAAAGCCAGTGGCAGCGGTATGTCATGCACCGGCCGTATTGTTGAACGCAAAACTTAGCGACGGCACGTCATTGGTTAAAGGAAAACGCGTAACCGGTTTTACTAACGGTGAAGAAGCTGGCGTTGAACTGACCGATGTTGTACCAGTATTGCTAGAAGATGCATTAATCGCCTTGGGTGCAAACTACAAAAAGGGTGAAGATTGGGCGCCATATGTTGTTGAGGATGGCTTACTACTAACTGGTCAAAATCCGGCATCATCAAAAGCCTTGGCCGAGTTGTTAATAGCTAAATTAGCGTAATTTACGACTAACTCTTAAACATAAAAATCGCTACAAGCAGGGGCGGCATCCAAATCGTCGCCCTCTGTTATGAATTCCCCTGTGAGCATCGTGTCACTCGGTGTCGCTACCTACCAACATCACTGGCGCACCACCTGTAGAAATTCTGCCAGCATCCGCTGCTACATCCGCCATTTGTGCTGAGCCAAGCACTTCATCTAATGCTTCTTTAGATGCAAAAGGCATACTAAACATTTGATAGTAGGGCGCTGGGTTACTTGGGTCTGAGTGCATTTTTGTCACGGTATAAGGTTTTTGATCAATGGGAACGCCCATCTTTTTATGAAATAAAGCGAGGTGCTCGGCATAGTCTTTTTCAAATTGTTCTACGTCGCTTGGTACTGGGTAAAGCACCATGAGTTTTAATGTGGTCATATTATTTCCTATTGTTAATGCTACACAAGAACATAAAAACCTTAAGCTAATAATCCGCCATCGGGTGTTAGTTCACTTCCGGTAAAATAACTTGATTCGTCTGAGGCAAGCCATAAAATGGCGTTGGCGATTTCATCTGGTGAGGCCATTCTGCCCATGGGGACTCTCGCTAAAAACGGATTTTCAAAGCCCTCAGGGTGTCCGCCAGTGGCCAAATCAGCAATATGGTCTTGCATCTCTGTTGCAACCAGACCGGGGCAAACCGTATTGACTCTTATTTTCATTGGGGCGAGTTCACCAGCCGCTGACTTAGCAAGCCCTAATAGTGCATGTTTTGAAGTCGCATATGCGGCCGCTCCAGGTGCCCCAATAAATGCATTCACAGAGGCAACGTTAATAATAGAGCCGCCGTTTTCAGTCATCATTCTAGCTTCGGCCCGCAGGGAATAAAAAACACCGTCTAAGTTAACGGCGAGTAAATTTCGCCAAGTATCATCACTCACTTCTAGCAAGGGACCGAGCTCACCGATAATGGCAGCGTTGTTCACGCCAATATCGAGTTTGCCAAAGGTATCAACGGTTTTTTTCACCGCTAAGTTGATGGCTTCAGAATTTGAGGCGTCGGCCTGAATAAACAAACCCTCACCGCCAGCGGCTTCTATTTCTTTGAGTGTTTGTTCACCTTTGTCTTTACGCCGAGCAATAAAAGCAACCTTTGCGCCTTCTTTTGCAAACAAAACTGCGGTAGCTTTACCGATGCCAGAGCTAGCACCTGTAATAAATGCGACTTTTCCATCTATTCTGCCCATGAGAGCTTTCCAATTAGCTTAAGTTTTGTTCAGTTTAACTCGAGAATACAGTAAATCGCAATTGACACAATGGCTTACGATTCTGCATCACTTAATCGCTCAGATTAGAGACTTTAATTTCTTCCATATAAAATACAAAGCAGGCATGTTTTTATCGGTCTCAAAATAAGGCGATAATATTCATCTTGAGTCTGTAAATACTGTTATGTTATAACACTATGATGAAATTAAAAACAATCAAACTACTCATTTCTTTATGCCTATTGTGGATAGTCGGCCTTATGCTTTGGCATTTTCAGGCGCCTATAAAAGATAAACTTGCCTCTGTATTTCCGAGCTTTGGCTATGTTTATTTGAGCGCTGATGCGTCCTTACGGCAGATAAAATCTAACACCGATATTGAGCAAATTGCATGGGAGTCTTTAATACCGCCGCAACATAGGCAAGTCATTCGCCAATATCAAACACCTACAGCGATGAACTTGGCTGAAAATATATTGCTGTCGTTAAACGCAAGTACCGATGAGGCTTATCGCGAAGCCATGTTTTCTACCGAAATTGTTGAGCAACGTATAGGCACGACCGGCGCTATATCAGGTTTTATAGTGCCTTTAGAAGTAGAGGACCATCAAACACTACTAAGCTTCTTTTTTGTGCCGTATTTTGGCGCCTGTACACATTATCCGCCGCCACCGCCAAATCAGATGATATATGTACGCTTGGCGGATGACTTTAAAATCCCAGACCTTAATCAAGCATATACCATCACTGGCCGCTTCATATCTGGTTTATATGAGGATCCACTCGGCACATCGGCTTACAAACTAGAGCTTATGAGTATTCAAAAGTTTGTTGGTCAGCCTGACGATTTTAGAGAGCATTAACTCGCTTTAAATGATTCCCAAGGTCTTGAAATTGCTAACGTAGCGGTTGGCGAATTATCTTTTTAAAACCTCACTTGGCGCGCTTGCGCTGAAACATCTGAGGCGCCTTGCCCTCGTCCACTTATCCATTGTGCGTTTATATTAGTGATTGCTGGAAAGGCATCAAACACATTTACAACTAACCCCGATAGCGCATTTACATTTGAACAATCGAATATGTAATCAGCGAGAATGTTGGTGTGCTGTGATTTTTTGTCATGGTCATGCGAGTGCCCATCCTTTACAAGGCCATTAGCGGCAGAGTCGACACCAGCCATATCAATAGATACTTGGCTTATTTGGCATTGCGTGCCATCAAATACAAATAATTGAGCAGTATCTTTAAGCTGAGTTTCTGTTTTGAGTATTTGAGAGCGCTCAGTCTCATTTGTTGGAGCATGCTCAAATCCAACAACATCACCAGCGGGCATACTTAGCTGAAGTTGAACTTGCTCAGCTTCCATCGCAATGCTCAATTGACCTTGGCCATGCACATGCGGTCCGGCTATTGCGACACTTATGGCGGAGCTACCAATAAAGCTAAACAAAGCTAAAGCTTTTACGAACCGTAAGGTATTGGTGCTATTGATGTTAGACGAAGGGAAAGACCCTTGTGCAGAGGTTTTCAACAGACGTTTTATTTTATATATCATAGCTATCTCTTTAGAAAGACCGACTCATGAGCGGTCAGCAAACAATTCAATATCTTATACTTACTCAGCATAAAAGTCCTAACGTAATGTTATGTTATATCAAATTATTGTGATATGTTATATTGTAACAACTAAAGTGCAATAAGGTTCATTTATGATTTCAGATAAGCTCGGGATAGTATTTTCTTCTCTGTGTTTATGCCATTGCTTGCTTACGCCACTACTTATCTTATTACTGGGAACTAATGCCCTACTTGGCACACTAGAGCACGAGTGGGTGCATAAGATTTTTTTACTACCCGTACTATTTATCGCCGCCATAAGCCTACCTAAGCGTTATTTCGCTACACGCAATCAAACCATGCTTGGTTTAGCTATAGTTGGCATTTGCGCATTTGTCGTCGCCCAATTCTTTCATGGTATGCCAGAAGTCGTACTCACCATGATTGGATCCATTGGCATCATAAGCGCCCATCTTTTAAGTTTAAGGCTCACAAAGCAAGGTAAAACGCTGCCAAAAACCTTGGAGGTATAAATTATGGCCATTCAAGCACTCGAATTTCAAACTACTGTAAAAGCAGATTCACACGAGGTGTTTACTGCGTTTTATCATGACACTACCAACCTTTGTATCTGGGAGCGTGCGCTTGAGCAGACGGTTTGTGATTACGCGCAGGTAATTGCGAGAGAAAACATTAGTATCAGCCGTTGTGTAGACCTCACTGAGGTGAAACAAGTGCTCAATAATCTGCTCCCTGAAGCAAGGGGAAAAGATACGTTTATTGACGATATTAGCCTACTAGTCGACATGACTGGCTGTTTATTTGATTGTGACAGCGTGGGTTTACGCTTAGCGGTGTTAAATCGCGCGATGTGTCCTAAGTTTCATACTGACAAAATTAGTGGCAGGCTTATTTGTACTTACGTAGGCAGCGCCACTCAGTGGCTTGATAGCCAATACCCTGCCTTATCTTCACAAGCCTTGATTGCTAGAGAGGCTCATAATGTTCAGCAAGCAAAGCCAGGGGATGTATTATTGCTGAAAGGCGAGGCATGGCCAGATAACGAGCTCAACGGTATTGTGCACCGCTCGCCGGCATGCGATGCATTAAAGACTCGCGTGTTACTGACGCTAGATCCTACGTAGCAAGCGCATGTAGCAAACCAGTGTAATAATCTAATGTAAAACCCGGTACGATAAGTTTTTCGGGTTTATGATTAACTCTCCGTCGATAAATTCGACTGCAATGCTGTTCTGTATGCATCAATCGCGGGTAATAAGGTAGTAATTGCTGAGCAAGCTATAACAATCGCAGCGATACTCAAAGTGTTCGGCGTCATCAGGTTAGCATCTATAAATAAGCCGTAAGTCGCCGATAACCAATCGTTTAGTACGACAAAAGTAAGACTCAATAAGCCAAGCGCGCTCAGTACCGAGACGCTAACCAATAGCATCGCCTCTGTCATGATTAAAGAAAATACAGTAAAAGGGCTTGCACCAATAATTCTAAGTACGGCGATTTCGCGGCGACGCTCTCGCATCGACGACAGCAGCATGACCGACAAGCCTATCAGTGATGAAATTAACACCAGCACACTAATAATGATCAGCACATTCTCTACCATGCCCATCATCTGCCAGAGCTCGGCAAGGGCAACGCCTGGCATAATAGCCATTAGCCTATCTTGCGGATAATTATTAATGGCACGTTGCAGTGTAAATACCGCCATTTTTGACTCTAAACCGACTAAGACTGCAGAAATAGACGATGGCGTTAGACTCGCACTCGTAGCAGCGTCATTTTGTGACTTAAGTATGTTTGCTAGTGCTGCGGGGGCAAGATGAATGGCCTCAATGCCTGCAAGCGTAACATGCACGGTTTTGTCGACAGGCGTACCAGTGGGGGCGAGCACTCCTGTGACCACAAAGGGCGCATAATCATGATTTTTAAAACTTACCGAGCCAATTCCGTGAGCAATCACCATCTCAGTACCTACTTTATAACCGAGTGCTTTTGCTACATCCGCGCCAATAACGGCCTCAAAAATTGAGTTGAACGCTTCGCCTTCGCTAAATTGTAAGGCTTGTTTTTTACCGTACTTGAAATGGTCAAAATATGCTTGAGATGTACCTAATACTCTATATCCCTGATGCGAATCACCCAAAGAAATAGGAATGGTCCATTCAACTTGGTTTTGCTGACTGATAGTCTCAAAACTCTCCCATGAGATATTATTAGTAGGGCTACCCATTCTAAAAATTGAATACAACAGTAAATTTAGCTGCCCGCTTGGCGCACCTACAATCAAGTCTATGTCAGATACGGTGCGGTTAAAGCTGTCTTTAGCTTGCGCTCGGATATGCTCAACACTGAGCAAAACGCTAATACTAATGAGTAATGAAAAGAAGGTCAGTAATACTGATTTTCGGCGACTCCTTAAACTGTCCCAAGCAAACGAGAGCATCACGAGGTAGCTCCTGCTCGCGTGTTATTGCTTGTAGTATTTAAATCTGCCATATCAATAACTTGCTCAAAGTAGCTTTGTAAGTAGGCATCATGGCTTACAAACAGCAATGTAGTGTTATATTGCTTACATAACTCAATTAAGACCTTCATAAAGGCATCGCGGGCATTCGCGTCTAATGCAGATGTAGGCTCATCAACTAATAAAATGTCTGGGTTGTTGACCAGCGCTCGCGCAATAGCGACGCGCTGCTGTTGACCCACACTAAGTTCAGAGGCTTTTTTGTTGATGCATTCAATAGGCAGTTCAAGTCGTGGAAATAAATCAGACAAAAATGTGCCGACATCGCTAGCTTTAGTCTTACCAAAGTGAGCGGCTAGTTGCACGTTTTTAAGCACACTGACAAAAGGAATAAGATTGAACTGCTGATAGACCACACCAATGTGTTTGGCTCTAAAAGCGTCGCGTTTGCGCGAAGAAAGGGTAGATACCGGCTCACCCAATAAAGTAATACTGCCGCTGTCAGGCGTAAGGATGCCTGCTAACAAATTAAGTAGGGTGCTTTTGCCTGAGCCAGATTCGCCTCGTAAAAATACATGCTGGCCAGCACTTACTTGCCATTCTCCAATTTCAAGATCGGCCCTTAGCCCCTGCTTTTGCTGTTGTTTGTCATAACTAAAACGTAAGCCTTCAACGTTGATAGCCATACTTAATGAGTGATCGGGCATGCAGTTCCTTTAAACATTGTTTGCACATTGCAAAGCGATGTTATATCAACTGTATATAACTTGGTAGCATACCTGTTCTAAATTTTCGCGGATAAAAACGCTATCAATGCCCTTTTCTGTTGCCCCTAAGCACTGCATCACAAAAAGTGAAAGTGCTCATTATCCATTTGCATCAATGACTTGGTTGACGACACTGCCGCTCTCTTGTGTGCAGTGGCTCTTGGCAGCAATCGGTCGAAATAAAACTCAGCAGTTTGAATTTTTGAAGTATAAAACTCGTTTGATTCCTCGCCTTGTCCATTCTCAAGTAAGGCTACTGATTTTTCAGCTTGTAGCGCCCAAAAATACGCCATCATCACGTAGCCAGAGTACATCAAGTAATCCACTGACGCACAACCTACCAACTCTCGGTCCTTTGCTGCGCCTAACATGATTCGCAATGTCATAAGGTTCCACTCTACTGCACGTTTGCCTAGGCTACGAGCCATGGTGCCAAGGGGCCCACGAGACAACAAGTGCGGTTTGGCGAACGACAACATGACTTTACTAAAATCACGAACCGACTGGCCTTTGTTGGTCATCAAGACTTTACGGCCCAACAAATCTAAGCTTTGAATACCGGTAGTGCCTTCGTATAGGGTCGCTATTCTTGCATCACGTGCAATTTGCTCCATACCATGCTCATGAATATAGCCATGACCACCAAATACCTGCATGCCTAAGTTGGCCGACTCTAAGCCTAATTCAGTTATAAAACCTTTCAAGATGGGTGTATAAAAACCTAATTCGTCGTCGTAGGCTTGTTGCTTTTCAGTGTCACCATCTATGGTTGCATTAAACATCTTGTCAGCAATTTTAGCAGCATGGAAAATCATCGCTCTGCCGCCTTCAGCAATAGCGCGTTGGGTTAATAACATGCGACGAACATCAGGGTGCCATATAATGGCATCTGCTACCGCATCGGCTTGTTTTTTGCCCGACAATGCCCGCATAGATTGACGCTCTTTCGCGTAGGTGAGTGAGCCTTGAAAAGACGCTTCTGCGTGGCAAACACCCTGCAGTGCTGTGCCTATTCTAGCGGTGTTCATAAAGGTAAACATGGCTTCTAAGCCTCTGTTCTCTTTGCCTATTAGGTAAGCAGTAGCACCATCAAAGTTGAGTACTGAGGTGGCAGAGGCTCGAATACCCATTTTGTGTTCAATTGAGCCACAATGTACTGTATTACGTTCGGTTAATTGGCCATCACTATCGACATTAATCTTTGGCACTATAAATAAAGAAATGCCTTTAATGCCCGCAGGCGCGCCAGGAATGCGAGCTAATACAATGTGGATAATGTTCTCGGTTAAATCGTGCTCACCGGCTGAAATAAAGATTTTAGTGCCCGTTAAACGATAAGTGCCGTCAGCTTTATTAAGTTCGGCTTTGCATTTGATTTGTGCAAGGTCAGTGCCGCACTGGGGCTCTGTTAGGCACATGGTGCCACTCCATTCACCGCTAACCAATGACGCCATAAA
>Ga0307966_1001735_pt1 | contig 16988 bp, 18 predicted proteins | sample OrgLakmetagen646_FD_203141 | JGI IMG/M metagenome (GOLD analysis project Ga0307966, IMG submission 203141) | Saline water microbial communities from Organic Lake, Antarctica - #646 | ecosystem: Environmental > Aquatic > Non-marine Saline and Alkaline > Saline | place: Antarctica: Organic Lake... | reverse complement strand
CTCTCTCTCTCTCTCTCTCTCTCTCTCTCTCTCTCTCCAACTCTCTCTCTCTCTCTCTCTCTCTCTCTCTCTCTCTCTCTCTCTCTCACACACACACACGCACACGCAAACACATACACATACACACATTCACTCTCACATACCGACGCATTCATTCACACACACACACACATACACATATACACATGCAGGACTTTGTATCGCTGTTGCCCAGCAAGATTGTGACATACCAGTCAGGCCATGATGTGCCTGATGGATATAAATCCAACAACGCACAGGGCGCAAGTCTCTTAGAGGATACATTAGATAGCAGTGCAGGGATCCAAGGTAGGAAGGTGGTGTCAAGGTGTACCACAACCTGTACACGGTATGCATACAACCTACAAGTGGATACAAGCTGTACTACAACCTACATGTGGTATGCATACACACACACGTGCAAACACGTACGCACACACATCTTTGCGCAAATTCCATTCAAGCTGTGCAATGGCATGATGCATATCTGCATATAGCATTAGAGCTGTGCGAAGTGGCAGCGCCACATGTCTGCTGTTATAGGCAGCCTGCTGCTATTAATAAGTTCCCACTCAGATATCATCTCTTTATGTACGTTTCCCAACGTGTGCACATATCCTGTTGTTTGCAATCGCCCGACCTGCGGCCTTCAAAATTTGCAGAGGGCATGGAAAGCCTGGAAATGAGCGTCAAAGCCAGCGCCATCAAATCCATGAACAGCATCTGTCAAAGCGTGCAAGTGAGTAGTGATAAGGAGGGTTGTGTGCCTGTGTGAAGAACCCAAAATGTGCAGAGCATGAGTTGGTTGCAGCTCCCCTTTGAAAGCTACCCATGTGCTACTTCATTAGAATATGGACTCGCACCACCCCACACTTTCACATACGCACGCATACATACGTATACACGCACGCAGGCGCACGTGCACACACACAAACTCTTACACCTGTACTATCACATGTACCCCCTCCCGTACACACACACACACTCACACCCGCACCTACATACACACACACACTTTGACACCCATTCACACACAGTATACACTCTTAGCCACGCATTTCAAGCGCAAACACCTGCACATACACACATGTGCACGCACACATGCACCCTCCACCCTCGCTCATACATACAAGCATACATACTCTTGCACCTACAAACACGTACACCCGCACTGACTTACAAATACACACGTACATGTGGTATCAGGAGGCCAAGAAGACTGCCCAAGATCTGCGAAAGAGCTTAAGGCAAAAAGGGCGCCACGATGGAAGACACAAAGATCTAACAAACAATTACACACGTGTTGAGGTGCAGCAGACATTGGTAGCATTTGATGATGGGTGTTGTTGATTGGGTCGTGTAATTTCTGGAGGCGCGGTTTTTGTCAGGTGTGGTGTGAGACACAAGGATGAGGAAAAACGAAAGAGATTTTGTAAGATGGAGAACCTTAAGAAGGCCCTCCATTGGAAAAACGTAAGCAGGGTTATCAGGCGTAAGTGCTGAAACCCTCAGTCATGCAAGCGATCCCCTGTGCGTTAACTTATGAGTAAGATGTATACATTGTGTTTTGCCAGTACCATGGTCTGCTGCTTATTTTGTGAGTATGGATCACGGTAGCAGCTGCCATGTTGTCTGCTGCCTATTTTGTGAATATGGATCACGGTAGCAGCTGCCATGGCACAGCGTAAAACATGCAACATCACATACACACACCAACACACATTTGCGCACCCACCCACGCACACACACAGACACATATGCAGACACACACGCACACATGTACGCACTTAAAACACCCACACCCGCACCTACCTACCAACACACAGGTGCTGAATGTGTCTCGACTGCTGGCAGCAGCCATGACTGCACGCTCAGTTGAGAGCGTGGAGTCTGGGGTTTCAGCGATGGTGCGCTGGGTGGAGGTGAACGGCGCAGAAAAGCGCATGTGCTTCCTTGATGGTAAGGCTCGGATGAGGATGAAGAGTATGTTTGTGATGTGCTTTTGAACGGGTTTAAGTATTGCAGCAGCACACGCGGGTCATGCTGGGTTTAAGTAATGCAGCAGCACACGCGTGCTTCCTGGCAGTGAGCGAAGCCTTTTGGAATCAGATGCGGAGGAACAGCTGGAATGTTCTGCCCTGGCAGCAAGGCCATTGCTGGCTAAAGAAGCCTGTTTGTTTGAGACAATCAGTATGCCAATATCTCAAGGATATCTAAGCACATGGCCGGAAAAGATGTTGAGGCCTCTTTATTGTTGGCTCCGGCTAGCGTTTCTTATTCAAATAGGCACTTACTCATTCTGATGAGAATCAACAACGGATTGTTCCATGCTGACATGCCACCCAAGCTGTTTGTATCTGAGTGCGTTATTTATTCAAAAGTGCACTTACTCATTCTGATGAGACTTACTCATTCTGATGAGAATCAACAACTGACCGTTCCATGCTGACGTGCCACCCAGGCTGTTTGTATCTGAGCGCATTTGTTATTCAGATGTGCACTTACTCATTTTGATGAGAATCAACAAGGGACCGTTCCATGCTGACGTGCCACCCAAGCTGTTTCTATCTGAGCGCATTGGAAACCTTTTTTGCGAGGTGTGCCCAGGCCACGGATGTCTCTGCTCTGTTCGTCCCTAACCCTAACCCTAGCCCTAACCCATACCCTAACCCTAACCCTAACCCTAACCCTAACCCTAACCCTAACCCTAATTCTAACCCTAACCCTAAACCCTTACCCTAAACCAGGCCACGGATGCCTCTGCTCTGTTTGTCCCTCGCCCTAACCCTTAGCCCTTGACCCTCGTGCGCCACAGTAGAGACAGACTTGTGGCCAGCTCACATTGCTCTTTCCTAGTGACAGACTTGTGGCCAGCTGACAGACTTTCCTAGTGACAGACAGACTTGTGGCCAGCTTGACAGACTTTCCTAGTGACAGACAGACTTGTGGCCAGCTCACATTGCTCTTTCCTGCGCAGGTCTGCGCTGTGACCTTGTGGAAGAGCTGGCAAGGAATTTCCCCAACGCTGCCTCAAACCTGCTCAACATTGCCCCCCAAGCAGACAGGGATATCCAGGTGAGGCTGCAGCGTTGTGTGTTTCCCTGTGACGAACAGAGTATTTGTTCCTTGGGGATCTGCGTAATGTAAAGACACGCGGCTATACGATATTGCATTTGTTTAGAACTGGGTCGGCCATTTAACATTGCCTCCCAAGCAGACAGGGATCCAGGTGAGGCCGCAGTTGTGACGAGGGCAATCTGCCACATAATTCAGCAAAACAAAAGGCAAAAGAAATGAGGATGCGTGAAGCGCATCAAGGGCATTTGATGTCACATGTATTAGCTTTCCATGTTTGGCTGATGTTTTTAGATGCTTAGGGGGGCTCTGGATGGTTTGGGCGCTAGCTGCCCTTTTGTAGACTCACACTGTGTGTGTGTGTGTTTGTGTGTGTGTGTGTGTGTGTGTGTGTGTGTGTGTGTGTGTGTGTGTGTGTGACCACCCAACACACTGCTCCTTATCAGCACAGACTTGTGAGTTTCGACCTGTGGATTTCGGCTTTCTTAGATAGGAAGCTGAGCTGCGAGCCTCAGGGAGGCTGGCAAGGCATGTCATTGTGACGCATCAAGAGTTACAACGTGACAAATCAAGAGTTGCAACGTGACGCATCTAGAGTTACAACCAGCACATGCAATTTGGTACAATGATGTCTTACGATAAACGGCAGTTGAGGGCCTTCTGTCACTAGCAATTTGCATTTGGTGCAATGATGTCTTACGATAATAAACGGCAGTTGAAGACCTTCTGTCACTAGCAATTGCGCTTGCTACAATGATGTCTTGCAATAAACGGCAGTTGAGGATCTTTTGCCACCATCAATTTGCGTTGGTACAATGATGTCTTACGATAATAACGGCAGTTGAGGGCCTTGCTCCTGCCTTGGGGTGTGACGCAGTGCGCTTGAGCACAAGCATCCAGGTGTCAAACTTGCCTGTGACACAACACAATGGAAATTAGCACACTAAGAACACTAGAGGTGCACAGACGCAGGTGTCAAAACCTGCACATGACATGACAGTGTCAAACACACTGTCAATTACAAATACATGTAGGGTTAGGGTTTAAAGCCTAAACCCTAAGGAATCACAGTTGCAGGTGTCAAACGTGCCCCCATGTCGTGACACTGTGAAGGTTCCAGAGGGGGTTATCTGAGCAAATTTCCAAACATGCTCCTTTTTGCATTAAAGGGGCAACCACTCTCACGTCACTTCACCAAATTGAACCCAATCTAGCTTCACACTGTTACTGATATCATAAGCTACCAGAGCATGTGCTCAGATTTAGCTAAGTCGCCCTGCGTAAGGAGTGACAGGACTAAAAGCACACGTCGTGTACCTGTACCCTAAATAGGTGCTCTCCATGGGGAATGGTGCATACATTTGCATATCTCGCCAACCACTTGCTCTTTTAGCTCCATTGTTTTTGCAATGGTTTTTATTTATTATAATGACTCCAAAACACCAAGCATCACTCAGTTTGGTGCGCTGGCTGGTCAGATACAGCATATGGCTGCTCAGAAAGTAGGATTTACGCCGTGGATGATTAGGTATGGGCCCCCTAACTTGCAGGTTTCAAGCTTAACTGCTTTGAAATCTGCATATCAGAGCTGAGATCGAAACCTGCAAATTAGGGGGCCCATACCCTAGGAGCATGCAAAAACCGTGCCATCTTTGGCCTCAGATAACCCCCTCTGTGAAGGTTCAAGCATAAATACATAAAATCCACAGTAACAAAATTATGTTTATACAGTAACGCAGTAAGCACAGCATTTGGAACACACAAGCGCAGGTGCCGGAATGTGTCTGAGGCAAAACGCACTGAAGCACACTCTAACACACTGAAACACACAAACGTTTGAAATGCACAAACACACTGAAACACACGCAAACACACAAACGTCTGAAATGCACAAACACACTGAAACACACTGAAACACACAAACGTTTGAAATGCACAAACACAGGTGTCAAGCCTGCTGCTCGGCAAGGAGAGTGTCATCCACCGTTGCAGCCATACCCGCTACAGCTTCATGTGGAGACAGTCAGAGCTGAGGGCCCTGTTTAACCGTGGCTTCAAACTGGAGGAAGTGGAGATGCTGGCTGATCAGAGCATGCGCTTCATGTACATATGCAGGGCAGCCAACCAGGTGGACCTAGGGAACCCCTGTTGTCACACACGAACGCATGCTTGCACACGTGCACACACACACACACACACACACATACACACACACACACAAACGTAAGCACACGTGCACACACACACACGCAACACGAGTACATGCTTCCACACGTGCACACACACATACGCACACGTAAGCACACGTGCACACACACACGCACGCGCACACACACACATACACACACGCACGCACGCACACACACACCAACACGTACACACACATAAGCACACTCACATACTGGCAGGGCACTACTGTGGATGAGCTGCTGGAGCTCATGGACATGGGGCTGTCTGGAAAGCACATAGCAGACCTGGTGTCTTCTGGTGCCCAGCTGTCACGTGTCCGGACTGTGCTGGAGAGGGTGGGTTGCACAAGTGATCCCAATGCTCGACAGCTTTCTCTTGCGGTGCTTGAATGTATGGTATGGCATGTCCTCGTGTACTTGTATGTTTAGACTGTACTTGACAGGTGGATGTTCCCACCCTGGTACATGTTTTGGTACCCGAGCAGGTGTGGCACACTGAACGCGCGTGTGCGCGTGTGCGCTTTCTGTATGGTTGAGTCATAAATTGCTTGCACACCCTTGTCAAAGTGCCCGGGAACAAATGATTGGTGACATAACTCCCATCTTCACCATCAAGGCATGCTCAGGTGTACTCAATATGAGTGGGTGTGCGTGTGTGTGTGTGTGTGTGTGTGTGTGTGTGTGTGTGTGTGTGTGTGTGTCTGCTGATATTATTGGCTGCCGGCATGCCTCGCGTCATGATGACTTTGCTGACATGTGGTTTAAGTTCCTTGAGGGTTGGCCAGACACGCGCTTACACGTTGTCCTCTATTCCATTTGTTTTGCTCGCAACAATCGGCACGCACACGCACATGCGCACACACACATACACCATACACACACACGCACACACATACACATGCATACACACACATACACTCGTGTACACATCTCATGGAATGGTAAACAAATGCTGGCACGTCGTGTTTTTTCCCTATGGCTGGCCAGTAACTCACAAATGCACTGCATGTGGCCGTCTCCATAAAATTCCATGCTGAACACGCCATGTGCGCATGGTACATACAGAGCCCTACCTTGCGCTCTCTACTTTGCTCACAGTAAAGCGCTCTGTCCATTGCAGGGTATCCCGGCTGAGCTGGTGGCCAGCATGCTGGAAAACAAGTGAGTGCTCATCTCATGGTTCCTGTGATAATCTAATGTGAGCCGTTTGCCACCGTGAAATTAGTACGCAGGCAGTAAAAACCACTCCCTACAGTAAGTAAGAAAAAGGAGCCATTGACAGTGCCGGGTTCCGTTCAACTTCTCCACCGCAAAGGAAAAGCGAGTAGAAAAGAAAAAACAACTATGCAGGCAGTGAAAACCACTCCCCACGTTAATGAAGGAAAAGGAGCCAAGCCAGTAAAATGCACGCCTCAGGGGGGACGATTGCATGCTCCTTATATGTCTGTGTAGCATACAGGTAGGGCTGGACAGAGCCGTATACATGCACCGATGTGGTGATTTCCCTGCCAAAAATGACGTTCCATCTTTGCACAATCACTTTGACATTAAAATCAAAAAAGCTTAATTGTTTTAGTTCGGGTGACCAAAACATAGGTACTAGAAATATCAGAGGGGGCTAACTGAGGCCCAAAACGGGCAAGTTTTTATATGCTCTTTGACTTATACGCCCCAAAATTGGCAAGCTCCAAAATTTACATAGTATAAAATATGAATCCTTGCTCTGTCCATAGACGTAAAATTTAGAGCTTGCCAATTTTGGGGCGTGTGCTTGATTTGCTGTGGCGTGCAGGCCATTTTTACCACAAATTCTTACCAAATCACCCACTGCACCAATCTGGAATATTTTTAATGGTAAAGAATCCTTTATTGGAAAAAAACATCATTGCAACAAAAAATGAAAGAAAACGGCTAACTGGTTGGTGTTTTATGAGGATTTCAGCCATTTTCCCATGGAAATCACCGCATTAGGGTTTACATGTACCATGTGTGCTTAATCCAGTCTATCTCAGCACGCAAAGCGACCCACATAAAACTGGGCACATGCTCGGGTAGTTCTGAATGCCAGCTACTATTTGGTACTAAAATGGTGCTGATCGGATGAAGTGGCTGCGAGTGGCTGCCTTCTGAATGCAAAAATGCACATTTTCAGGCATTTCCTCAATTAGCCCCCTCTGTAGAAATATCATTAAAATTTAACTACATTTTGGAGAGGGCTCCGAGAATTATTAAAGATTTTTGCTTTTGGCCAAATAATTATTTATATCCAAAGTGATTGTGAACAGACGGTATATACACCGTACATATATACACAAACCGTACGTACTTACACTGCATGTATATACACCGCATACACCGTACGTATATACACCGTACATATAGTATATTAAGCATACACATACACAAGTTGCAGACACATCCTGACCATACTCCCAGCCTAGTATGCCACCATCAAAAGCAAGACCTGTACTTGTGTATGTGGTGTAATGCACAGGCTCCTTTTCCACATCATAGACATCTTGCTCTCACACACCCAGTGCCTTCATCAGAAACAAGACATCGTGCGTGTACTTGTGTACGTGGTGTGGTGCACAGGCTCTCCTTCCAGATCATAGACATCTTGCTCACACACCCAGTCCAACGCACCACTGTTGAGGACAGAATCTTGCTCTTGGAGCTCCTTCAGGTGCTGTTTTGATTTTGGGGGCCGGTACTTGTGCCCGTGTGTGAGTGTGAGTGAGTAAAGTAAATGTTTGTGTGTGTACATGTGTGTGTGTGTGGGTGGGTGGGTGTGGGTGTGCAAGCGTATGTTCACACATTTGTTCACATATCAGTTTGTAATTATTTGCGTGAAATGATGTTGGGAGCAATTTCACGCTTCTTCTGTGTTGCTAGACTCCTTATGTGAATGAGCGGTACGCGGACCTTTTTAGCAAAGCTTAGCCCCAACATACGGTTGGTACATTGAATATATGTCTCATATAACTATTGTCCCAGGAGTTTGGTATAAATTGCAAAACATAAACCTCTCTAAATCATACACACCCATTTTCTTTTCAAAGGCTCTGTACCACTCCACCTCAGCCCTCAGCAACCACCTTACACCTGATTGCATTAGCATCCCAACGTCACACTATTGAGCACACGTCTCCACCAGCAACAAAAGCAGTTGAAATGCCACTTCTTTGGCCAAGCAGAGACGTTTACAAAATTGGATCAGCTCAATTTTACCCTACACACTCGCGCAGTCTCAAGTGGACATCTTCACAAACCTCCACAGCAACAACAGCAGCAAGCATTTCACCCTGGGCTACCCGTTTGTTACCAGGTTCCTTGAGAAATGGGCAGCCCTGAATTGGGAAAAGTTGTATCTAGACAAGGTAAGTTAAAATGCCTGTGTCATTGTATCAAGATCCTTGAGCAATAGGCAGCCCTGGATTGGGAAAAGCCTGTCTGGACAGATAAAAATTAGAATTACGTGCCGGCAATGCTGCATCAGCATCTGTACATAAGCTTATGTTGGGCATCTACAAAGTCTCTGCTTTACTGATCTTGATGGATTGCGTAGTCACTGTGAGCCGAGATTTCTACTAGTTAGTACGGATTCTAATGTGTTTTTTTATCAAGCGCGTGTTTAATACTCATGCCTAGAGTCAGGCCAGCCATTCCTGTCAAAGCTCTTGCCCCAAGTTAAAAAGTTACATCAAATATGTAGGAACCATAATTAGATATATCGAAGCACCCCTGCACACTCAGTTTGTCGCGGGAGGTGCCCAGATGGGCAGGGTGGAAATCCCTACCAGAAAGTGGATTTTCAAAAGTTCCTCCCCGGTACCAGCAACTTACTAGGGGTGTTTTCATTAATATTGGGGATTTTGGTAAAGGTCCGGGGGTCTGGGGCGAAGGTCAAGTTTTGGACCCCCACTTTTGGCAGGGAAGCTTCTAAATGCGAAGGCACCACATCTTACGGAATCCGATCGCTTTTTTTGCAATGAGTTCGACATTTTTAATTTTTATTGGCGCTGGCCAGAGCCTGGTTTTTTGAAAATCTCAGCTGTCGCTGCCCACCACAGCCCAATCCCAGCATTCCAGATCACAGTACTTGACAGGGCATACCTTGGGAGCATACTAAAGGAGTCCCGTCACCCAGGTGGTGGCCAAAAAGCGTGTTCCTAGGGTTTCCAGAAATGCACCAATTTTGCTCAGCAAAAAGGCCCACGCACCGGGTCCTTGGAGGGCGAATTTTTAACCCCCCTTTTTTTGTTTAAATGGGTATACTTCGACCCTAAACCTATCTGGGAACAAGAGGAATGGTAAAATTTGGCCTAGAACCCGCATTTCTACACCCATGCTACATCTCTGACAGGGAATGGCAAAAATCCAGCCCCCCATTCACACCCTTCACCCCAAATTCATTAATTTTCATGCAGAAGTGTCACATTCATGTATAAAAACCATTGTGTTCACCTCAGATGTGCAATTCAGAAAGGGGGCATTAATTTCCCCTTTTTGTGGACGGGCTTGGCTGGCCTGGCCAGAGTTGGCCAGAACCGTATATACACACTGTCTATGACCGTATACTCGGGAAGAACCCTGCCAAGTATGCCGTATATACACCGGGAATACATTTTTAATGGCCAAACCCAGTCGTGCCTCTAGCAAACAGTGATGCTTGCCATCGTATTTCCCGTCTTTACAACACCAAATGAGACAAACACTTTAGGAATATGCTTGTAGGTTTCCACTCGGAGATGCACTCATCACCAAGCGCAAGACTGCCCACAACTCCCACGCTCACCATGCGTACACAGTACCAAACATTGTGTGAACATCTCCACCATGCCCACAGGTTTTCAACATCGGTGACACACTGACCACGAAGCTCAAGACTGCCCACAACTCCCACGCTCACCATGCATACACAGTACCAAACATTGTGTGAACATCTCCATCATGCCCACAGGTTTTCAAAATTGGTGACACACTGACCACCAAGCTCAAGACTGCCCACAACTCCCACGCTCACCATGCGTACACAGTACCAAACATTGTGTGAACATCTCCACCATGCCCACAGCTTTTTACATTGGAGACACACTGACCACCAAGCTCAAGACTGCCCATGATTTCAAGCTCACCATGCGTACACAGTACCAAACATTGTGTGAACATCTCCACCATGCCCACAGGTTTTCAACATCGGTGACACACTGACCACGAAGCTCAAGACTGCCCATGACTTCAAGCTCACCATGCGTACACAGTATCAGCTCACCAATCCCTTAAAGTCAAGGGAACACAAGCAATTTTTGGACTGGACACAGCTGATCACGCTTGGCAGGTAAATCAGGAGATCTTCATCTGTGTGACATAAGATATGCCGGGAAAATCCTACGTCTCTTGGTAGCGTTATTGACTTTTGCACTCGGAAAGTGAATGAGAAGATCTCCCGTGGTTTGAAAACTGCCATAAGAAGTTCTTGTGTTGCTTGGTAGCTAAGCGGCTTGGCTTTATGTTTCAAGGCGTCGTCTTGTCTCTGCCTGCGCAATATTTTATCTGTCTGTCCAACAACGTTATCAGCAATATCATATGTTTGTCCGACATAAGCACTTTAACTCTCCAAATGTGGTCAAGGCACCTGTTCAAGCTACCGTTGGCAGTGCGTCCATCATACGTCACTCATGCCTGTGCTCCTTTGGAATGACACCCTAACTGCACCATTACATCGGACCGAGCAAGGCGTGAATTGATTGCTGTAGGAAACGTCAAACTCCTTCCAAAATTCTGCAGTGAAAAATCGTACACATCGCGACAGCAAGCCCAAGACAACGCGACACCATGTGTACACCTTGAATCTGTTTGTGCAACCCTGCTGCACAATGTTTTCCTCTTCTGGCTGGTCATGTTCACAATTCCACTTTGCCAAACACGTATTATGTGCATGCGCACATTGCGTCTCTGCATTGTGATCAGTTGTGTGGATCAATGATACATCACAGTGTGTTCGTGCAACCCGGCTGGCTCGTCACGCGTTTTTCCACGTTGGCTGTGTTCATCTTCCTCGCGGCCTCTGTGGAGTTAGCCCACTCTGTGGTGGTATCCATCCTGCTGATGCTGCCTCAAAGAGAGGAGTCACGCCTCATGGTACGGTACGGTGCTGCTGTGTGGCCACGATGGAGGTGCCGCGCATTGTGCATGGTTCCTCCATATTCCTGAGTCTGATTGAGCCTACTTTAGAAAATGTGAATTGAGTGGACCTGGAGCTGTGTGTACGAAAGAAGCTGCTGAGTCGTCTGATCAGTAGGTCATGAGCACTTTATGCAAGTGCACAATTTTTTAGACGCACGAGTGCAAACCAGAATGACCTACGATGAGGTGGGTATGCACAGTTTGCAGTGACTTGTGTACATGCATTCAGATGTACACGCACACATTGACGAGCTGTGCACATGCGTGAACCCTGCAGAAATTTGAGAGCAGGAACGTGAAGAAGCCTTCCAGCCTCCTTGCTGCAACCGATGAGCAGCAGCAGATAAACCCTCTGCATAACGGCAGGTATGAGAGGGTGTGTGTGTGTGTTTGGATACGTGTGTGTATGTGGCTTCTAAGCTGATGTGATTTTGTGCTTACAACGTGATACGAGTTGCAGGAAGTTTCGAATATCATAACTTTTTTTGACGTCACGTGTCGATTAAAATATATAGATTACGATATTGGAAATCTGACGTTGAGAGCTATCAATTGGTACATAAATGAGTCAATTCTGAGGGGTCGGTTGGTGGGTGCTCATTTGGGGGTGCTCGGAAATTTTGGGGGGTTTCTCCAGAAATTTTCTGGGCCACTTCCATCAATTAATAAATATAATTTTGGAATCCTCAGCTCAAGCCCAGTCACCCCTGGCACCTTTGCTGGGTGATTTGATAAAAGGGGGGGGTCTGGGTGCCTGGTCACAGAAATGCATGGAATGCCCTTAAGTAGGCCGCGGAGGTGTGTCCAGGCAGATTGTCAGCAACTAAGTCCAAACATGAAGTTCACGCATTGCATTATGCACGAGTTGCGTGAATGAAGTACAAAAGTGCTTCGGCAAAGGTTTTGGCTGGATTTGTACACTAAACAGGAGGTCAGTGCAAAATTGTGCGCAAACCAGTTTTTGCCCTATGACTCTTCAGGTATTAAATTAACTGACATGAAAACTGTGCAGGCAGATTAGCTGCTTTAATTCTGAGCAAATTGACACCGTTTTTAATAGTTTGGGGGTCAGGAAGGGGGGTCTAAGGGTTGGTTTTCATTTTGGGCCGGAGGCCTAAAATTTTCATCTGACTGTCAGGAACTATTTTTTGACGCCTCCTGTGTGAGATTGAAAAATAGCAAACGTGAAGAGATAAAAAAGAGGCTTCAAGCACCAAAGGACGCAGTGCACCGTAGATCCCAGGTAGGCCAAATGTGCGTTAAGAGCTAATGCATTGCATAGTCATATAGCTGTGCACATGTGCATACGCACTTGTACACACAAATGCACACGCAAACACGCACATACGCACACAGACACAGACACAGACACACACATACATACACATACACACATACACATACACACACACGCACACAAACACAGATACGCACACAACAAAAAAACGCATGCAGGCGCAAAAGATTGCCGCCAACGCAGCAGCCAAGGCAGAGGAGAAGGAGCGCGAGCGGCGTGCCAAGGCGGCGGCACAGCAGGACAAAGCGCAGCAGCAGCGCATGGGCGATGTCATGAAGAACGTGTTCGGGACCACGGGTGGCCACAAGCCTAAGGTGGGCAGGTTTTAGGGATCACAAGCACGCTTTGCTGTGTTCTGGGCTTGCAGTTAAGTGCCTCGCTATGGTCGAGGGAACAAGGAGGAGGTTAAGAGCAGGAAGGTTTATTTGATGATCGTAAGAACCTCAAGGGGAGTGCCTGGGGCACTGTGCACTCTGACAGGTGCTTGATGGCAGTACAACCAACTGGACTGTTGCGATCATCGAGTGGCCTGTCCTGATCTAACTTCCTGTTGGTTGCCTTAGGTGTCGACTTTTTTTAGTGCATAATGGAGGTCCCCTCAAACCTGCTCATATACACACAAACACACACATATACACACACAGATCAAGATCAAGGTCAGCAACCCTGGAGCAGCTGGTAGCCGCCCCCCTCCTGCCGCCACGCGCGGGGCAGCGTCACGAGGAGGAGGTGCTGGCTTTGGAGCAGGCCCTCCCCCTGTACCCCAAGGAGATGCATGGCTGAGCGATGCGTTGGGCGCGCAGGTACGGGGGGAGCCCAAAGCCGTTCATTGTTGCCAAAACCCAGTTGCCTTTTTTGCTCTGTGTTATATCCTTGGCGCATGAGGTGCTCCTCTCCATGTGCCTTGGCAGAATTAGGGGGGCGTGGCTGACTGCATGCCTTGAAAGCATGCACAGAGGTTGGCCTTACTGTAGATGGCTCCCCCAATCCGTCGCCACGGAGCCTTACCCTGTGACCATAAAAGCTGCCCATCCAAGCTTTGCTTGCACTCAGATCATACTGTTGAGGAGGTTTTGCTGGGGTCTGGGTTTGAAGGCAAAGTAAGAGCGTTTGAATGTGGTTGCAGCGATCTGCACATGCAGGGCCTTCCAGCTGGGGACTTGGGCAGAGACCTTTATTTGCTGTCGTGCGCATGTATTAGAAATCAACCTTTCACACTTGAAGCTATCTATACAGGAATGTTATATGGGGACTTATATGGCAGCATAATCCTTTGTTTGCTGCCATGCACGTGTTAGGAAAACCAATTCCGCACTTGTAGCTATGACAGAAACGTTGTGTAGGAACTTAGGCAGAGACCTCTGTTTGCTGCCAGCCACACGGATTAGGAAAACCAGTTCCACAGTCGTAGCTATCTACAGGAACCTTGCTCGGGGACTCTAATGGTGCATTCCATCCACAGCCACACGTTCTCTACCATTCAGCAGTCCTACGCGCAATGACACATGCATGACGTGTGGCTGGCTGCCTGTACACTTACGCAGGGCATGCCATTTGGGGACTCCGATGATGACCTTGACCTGGGTGACCTCAACAGCGACGACTCCCTGTACATGCCCAGTCCACAGCACTCACACCAACCGACCAATGCTTCAAAGGGTATGTGTGTTGTCTGTGTGGATGCAATCGGTTTGTGTAAGTGCATTTGTTGGCACAGGTTTCATTGTGTGTATGTGTGCATGCAATAGTTTGGGTGTGTGTTTAGGTTGCAGCTTATGCCTAACGGGTCAAAGCTTGTGAGGAGGGTGTGGGGTCTGAATCTGCGATGAATCGGTGATTGTTGATGTCTAAGTCTTGAAGCTGCCTCAAGCTGCACGGATTGTGTATGGTTTGCTTGACCGCACAGCCTACACCTTGCGTGTGCATGTGTGGCATTACGTAATACTAGTCATGTCATAACAATGGTATTAATGCATCAACGGCGTGAACCTAAGTGGGCATGCATGCAATTGTGCTTAGCTCCTTCGTCGCGCTTTCACCTTGAAGATCAGCCCGCTCTGCTTGTTTTGGTCTTCGTGTGCGCAGGTCAGTCCAAGACCATGAAGGGGACTCGGACTGGCAGTAAGGGAACAAAGGGGGGCATCCGTGTTTCTTTTGGAGGGGGCTTAGCTAAAGGGGGTGCAAAGCAGGTGTGCAGGGGTTCCTTGAGGGTTGAGGTGAATTTGAGCAAAAGAGCCTGTGAGGCCTCGGAAAGGGTGTGAGGGCTGCCCTCGTTTTGGAGGAGTTGCACTCCAAGGGGCATGCAAAGCAGGCATATTGGTTGTCAGGAAAGGGATTGGGTCAACAACTGGGTGAGACGGCGAGTGGTATTTGCGGGTTCCCTTGAGGAGAACTTGTCCAAGAAGGATGCGATGGGTCTCCTCCTTTGCCTAGGCAGGTGTCAGGCTCCCTGAGCTCCCTGTGTGGTTGTAACCTGAGCAGGTGCTCAGGCTGTAAATCAATGTGCTTGCTTATGAGGCCAGAAAGGGCTTTTTTAAGGAAGTGTAAAGAAGGGGTACGGGCATGGTGGCATCCAATTGCGCTCTAGGCAAAGCATGCCCTCAGGGGCACACATTTTGATCTGGGCACACATGAATAGGGTTGGCCGGAACTTTGTTCACACACTGTATATGACCGTATGTATGGGATTTTCCTGCTACAACACCATGTATGTGAACATATGTTTGTGTGTTTCAACATCATATATGCATATATGCGAATGTATGTTTGGTCGTTGCCAACCCCACGCATGGAGTATGTTTGTGCTTGGCAAAGTAAGGCGCAGGCAAGTGCTCGCATATGATGCTCTCCTGCAAATGCATCGACCACCCTTTGCTATCTCTGCTTTCAATTGTGCTCCCACAGTTACCCTAGGTGCCCATACGCCTTGTTGCTCACACGTATACACATGCATGTTCACATTTATAGTCTCTCTCTCTTTCTCTCTCTCTCTCTCTCTCTCTCTCTCTCTCTCTCTCTCTCTCTCTCTCTCTCTCTCGTTCATATGCTTACTACAGAGGTTGCTCACATGTATGTACTGATTAAAGTTGCCACCTCTTGCACTTGTACGCGCACACACATACATACACACAAGCACACACACACTCATGCACACACACGCACGTATGCACACATGCAGACTCCAGATGCCCAAGCAGGTACAAGCGCGTACCCTGCTCAGGCCAGCTTCAAGCGCAGCAATGAGTTTCACGTGAGTGCATGAGTGGCTTGATGCGTGCATATAGATAGGCATGTGTTTTGGTGCCTGTGTGCTTCCAGTGTGCAGGCTTGTTTGCATGTGTGATGGTTACGAGGGTAGTAGAATATAATATGGTGTTTAGGGGGTGATTTCTTATAAAAATGGCGGGCCGTGCATTTTCTCTTTGCTCTCAGTTTCCGTCATCCGTGGCGAGAGTAGACAATGTCGGCCCTCTCCTCTCTAAGGATTTTTAACTAGTAGTCAGGGACAATGGTCGACAATATTTATCTGACTATTTCCCGCACCAGTTAAAGATGCAAGTTGGCTGATTATTTGCGGGGTACTTAACAAGGGGAAAGCAGGGGGGGAAGCTTGCACGCTATGTAGCTCACAACAAATGGTGGCTGTAGGAGCAATGCAGCTGATCTGCTTATACACGCAACAAACCCGACCAGATGGATCCAGGTCGTACAATGTGTCACGTGCTTGCCATCTGCCTCCCCGTGCAATGCGTCACGTACTTGCCTTCTCCCTTCCCGGGCAATGCGTCACGTACTTGCCTTCCCCCTCCCCGTGCAATGCGTCAAATGCTTGCCTTTTCCCTCCCCGTACAATGCGTCACTCCTGTACAATGCGTCACGTGCTTGCCTTCCCTCCCCCATGTTGCATGCAGGCCATGGCCAAGGTGCTTGAGATGGTGGCCAAAAAGGATACGGGCGGCATCTTCAAGTCACCGGTGTCTGAAGAAATGGTGAGCCTGCTTGTCACTGCCACGCCGTATGTGACGCGCACCACGCGGTACTCATGCACGCTTGCAACGCACGTTCCCCCTCTGCAAATTTGACCAACGTTCGTCTCCCCCCTGCAAATGTGACCCCCACCTAAGTGTCTTGCCCTCACTTGAAAGCGTACCTGCAGATGCTGCCCCCATTTAACTTGAGAGATTGTAGTTGTGTTTGATTACTTGCAGCACCGTTTCCTT
>Ga0307966_1001733_pt1 | contig 16991 bp, 15 predicted proteins | sample OrgLakmetagen646_FD_203141 | JGI IMG/M metagenome (GOLD analysis project Ga0307966, IMG submission 203141) | Saline water microbial communities from Organic Lake, Antarctica - #646 | ecosystem: Environmental > Aquatic > Non-marine Saline and Alkaline > Saline | place: Antarctica: Organic Lake... | reverse complement strand
GTCCATGACGTCATCACTTGTCACCAAACCCCGCAGCCGCTGAAAATCATCGACCACCGGAACCACCGAAAAGCCGTAGTGCTTGAACATCCGGGCGAGCTCCTCTTGGTCCGCATGCACCGAAATCGCCCGCACCTCGCGGATCATGATGTCACGGACCAGTCGCTCCGGCTTGCTGAATAATAGATCGCGAATCCGCAACACCCCGCGCAGCCGCTCGTTCGTGTCGGTCACGTAAACGTAGAAGTAGCCATCTGTTTGGCTCAGGTCTTCCATGCCGCGCAAGCGTTCAATCGTCTCCGCGATCGTCAGATCTTCGAGCACCGAGATCACTTCGGTCTGCATGATGCCGCCCGCCGTGTCCTCCTCATACTTCAGCAAGTCGGAAATCTCCCGGGCATCGCCTGGGGGCAACTGCTCCATGATCTTCTCCAGGCGTTCGGGTGAAATCTGCCCCAGCAAGTCCGCCACGTCGTCGCTAAACATCTCCCCGATAATTCCCGAGAGCCGCGAGACCCGCATCGACTCGAAGAGCAGCACCTGCGTATGAGTCGGCAGTTCCAGAATCACTTCTGAGGCCAAAGTATCCGGCAGTTGCCGCAACATCGACCGGGTCTTCTCAATCGTCAGGTCCCGAATCTCAACCGCAATATCGTGCGGATGCAGCTCTTTGAGCGCCGCGATCCATTCCGGATCATCGATCCGTGTCGATTTTTGCTTCGCTCTTTCTTCCATACGTCGCCCCATTCAAACCTGAGCTTGCGGACTGTAAAGACACGAAAGCACTGTTTGGAGAAATACCAGGGGCATTTAATACAGCAGCCTGCCCCCTTTCCCCGCTACCGAAACAGCAGGACCGGCCGCTTGGTGCCGCGGATCATTGCGGTGGTGGTGCTGCCGACGATCAGCTGCCTAATCCGTGAGTGTCCGAAGGCACCCATCACCAGTAGATCGGAGCCCTCGCGATTGATCGCTTCGGCGATGACCTCGTCGGGATCACCAGCGCGTAAATCGGCTTCCACATTGTAGCCCGCTTCAGTTAGCTTCAGTTCAGCTTCATGCAGGGACCGTTCGTGCTTCGATCCTCCTTTTCCGACACAAAGCAGGTGGCAGTCCAGCCCTTTCAGCAAGGGCTGCGAAACAAGATAATCGACGGCCTTGTTGGCGCTGGGCCCACTGTCGTAGGCGAAGACGAAACGCTCCATTGGCCAGACCGCCGTCGAGGCCACCAGCACGGGGTGCTTACAGCTCCGGATGACGCGTTCCAAATTGCTTCCGAGGTGCCCTTTCGAGAAGTCGGCATGGTTGCCGCGCTTACCGAGGACGATGAGATCGGCATCTTTGTCGTATTCAGCGATCGAGTCGCTCAGTCGCTCATGGCGCTGCATCGTGCTCACTCGATCCACTCCCGCCTCACGTAGGCGCTCCTCGGCATCGTCTAGGATCGCTTGGCCACGTTTCTGTGCAATTTTCGCGCGGGTCGCTTCCAGCTCTACCAGTTCCTTCATCAGCGCGGTGCGAGCACCCAGCCCGATGCTCCCACTGAAGTCGGCATTGAGCGGGTCGTCGTGGAGCGGGTCGAGCATGTGCAGCACATGGACCTCAGCATCGAGGCGCTTGGCCGCCCAAGCGGAGTAGTGGTAAACGCTGTGCGCGTAAACGGAACCATCGGTACAAGTGAGGATGCGTGCCATAGTCTTAAGTTTGCGGTGTTGGTTACAAGAAAGAGAAATTAATGTGCGCCCATTTCGTCCATCGCGCCGGGCTTGTCGTGTTTTGCGATACGGAGCACCAACGTTTTACTGGCTTCATTCATCCCCCGCAACTCTACTTCAGTGCCTTCACGACGAAATTTCAAGACAACCCGGTCGAGGGCATCGACTGAGGAAAGGTCCCAGAGGTGGGCGTGCGTCACATCAATAACGACTTTTTTCAACACCTCCTTGAAATCGAACGCCTCGGTAAACTGGTTAGCCGAGACGAAGAACAGCTGCCCATAGACTCGGTAGGTGCGCTCGGTGCTCGACTCGCTTCGCTCGGAACGGATATCCACGAGTTGGGAGACCTTGTAGGCGAAGAACAGCGCACTGAGCAGCACACCCGCACCAACCCCGATCGCGAGATTATGTGTAAAAACCGTTGCTCCCACTGTCACCACCATGACCACACTGGAGGTCCGATTGTGCACCTTCAAATTTTTGATCGAGGACCAGCTGAATGTGCCAATCGATACCATGATCATGACCGCAACCAGTGCGGCCATCGGAATCTGCCGCACGATGTCGTCGAGCACCAGAATCAGAATCAGTAGAATAATCCCTGCCGAGAAGGTCGAGAGCCGCCCGCGACCGCCGGATTTGACGTTAATGATCGACTGCCCGATCATCGCGCAGCCGGCCATACCTCCAAAAAATCCAACGCCAATATTGGCAATGCCCTGGCCCGTGCACTCCCGGTTCTTGTCGCTCGGCGTATCCGTCAGATCGTCGACAATGGTCGCGGTCATCATGGATTCCAGCAAGCCGACCACGGCCAGCGGTATGGCGTAAGGCAGGATTATGGCAAGCGTCTCAAAGTTCAGCGGAATATCGGGGAGTAAAAACACCGGCATCGTGGCGGGCAGTTCCCCCTTGTCCCCGATGGTGGACAGACCATCGAGCCCGAGAGCGATGGAGACACCCGTCAGCACGACGATGCAGACCAGCGGCGAAGGGATCGCCGTGGTCAAGCGTGGAAAGCCATAAATGATCGCCAGTCCGGCCGCGACCATCGCATACATCATCCAGCCCTGACCGGCAAACTCCGGGAGCTGCGCCATGAAGATGAGAATCGCCAGCGCGTTGACGAAGCCGGTGACGACGGAGCGGGAAACGAAACACATCAGATTCCCCAACTTGAACACACCGGCCAGGATCTGCAGCACACCTGTCAGCAACGTCGTCGCCAGGAGATACTGCAGGCCGTGTTCCTTGACGAGCAGCACCATGAGCAGGGCCATGGCACCTGTTGCGGCAGATATCATGCCCGAGCGACCGCCCACAAAGGAAATCAGCACGGCCATGCAGAAAGACGCATAGAGCCCGACCTGCGGGTCAACACCCGCGATGATGGAAAATGCGATCGCTTCCGGAATGAGCGCGAGCGCCACCACGGCACCCGCGATGATGTCGCGGCGTGGATTAGCGAACCACTCGTTAAAATAGTTAGTCTTAGTCATTGCTTAGTAGCTCTCTCAAATTGAAGAAAGAGGTATGGTAGATCGACGAGCCAGCACGATTTGCCGCTCATCACTGAGTGACGTCATGGCTGCGCTTTCAAAAAAGTTGCGGATAAAGCGGCGACATTGACGGCTGGTCAAGCTCTTCTGGTAATTAACACTCTTGAACCGGTATCCCCGCTGCCTCGGCCAATTTTCTCTGCCGATGGTCAAAACTGATAAAAAGCTTGGGACCTAACTGACAGGCACAAGCAACGTGCAAGATGTCCATCGTCCGCCCGCCAAGCCTCGGCTTAAGAGCGGAGAGGCGCCTAAAATCGTCCATCAACTCCGCCCGGCGAATTTCGGGAACAAAGTATAAGCCCTTCGCCTTACGCCGCTGGAAGAGCACATACTGATGCTCTGCATCGACGTCGTCCAGTTCGCCCCGGAAAACTTTCAGTTGCAATGCATTGTGTAGCTCCATTTCGAGGATCTCCCAGACGGGGAGCGGTTCGGATTGCGCAACAACAAGACTTTGAACCTGCTCCGAACCCGCTTCACGCACAAAAAGTTTGAGGAATGCACTGGTGTCTAAATAAAGCATTTTCTACCAACGCCCTCCACGGTCTTCGGCAACCAGTTCTTCAGATAACAACCCCCTGCCCTCTGCAGCTGTCGACAAATGATCGTCCCACCGCAAAATCCCTGCGGGTTTAGCTGGCACGATGCGCACCGTCGGCTTGCCTCGGTTCAATACTTCGAAGGTTTCGCCATCGCGAACCTGTGCTTCTACCTCTGCCCAATGAGCCTTCATCTCCCGAACGGTAATTGATTTCATCATTCAAACCGATATTTAAAAATTTACATTTTGTCAATTTTAAAACATTCAGATAGAAGGATTTTAGTCGCTGATGCTTGGGCAAAGCAGGTATCAAGGGCTCCACCACCTCAAGCCAGAGAGTAAGCGCAAGAGTGCTTGCTAAAGTGGCGCACTCCCCAGAGTCTGCCGACAATGACAAAGCAGTTACAACAGGAATGCGCTCGACGGCGCACCCTTGCCATCATCTCACACCCCGACGCGGGCAAGACCACGCTTACGGAAAAACTCCTGCTCTACGGTGGTGCCAAGGAACAGGCCGGCGGCGTGCGCGCCCGTAAAAATGCCCAGGACACCTCCTCCGACTGGCTTGAGCTGGAAAAACAGCGCGGCATCTCGGTCTCTTCCTCCGTCATGCGCTTCGAGTATGAGGGCTATAGTATCAACCTTCTGGATACACCGGGTCACCGAGACTTTTCTGAAGACACCTACCGCGTGCTCATGGCGGTTGATTCGGCCATCATGGTGCTCGATGCGGCCAAGGGCATCGAGGATCAGACGCTGAAACTCTTCGAGGTCTGCCGCTCCAGGGGCATCCCAATCATTACCTTTATCAATAAGTGCGACCGCCCGGGCAAGGACCCGCTCGAGTTGCTCGACGAGATCGAGACCCGCCTGGGTCTCAAGACCTTTGCCGCCAACCTCCCGATCGGCGACGGCGCGGAATTCGTCGGTATCCTTGACCGGGCGGGAGCGGCACTCCACCGCTTCGAGCGCGCTAGCGGTGGACGTTACCGTGCGCCCGTTTCGATTGGAGGACTCGACGACCCTGCCGTCCGCGAAGCGGTACCGGAAGGCATCCTCGCCCAACTGTCCGAGACCGACGAACTCCTCGAAGCCGCCGGCAGCACTCTCGACGCAGAGGCCATCGCGCAGGGGAAGTTGACGCCCGTCTTCTTCGGCAGTGCCATTAACAACTTCGGGGTGCAGCTCCTGCTTGACGGCATGCTCCACCATTCTGCCCCCCCGCAGCCGCGCCGCGCCGGAGGCACGCCGGTCGAGCCCGAACGCGATACTTTTTCCGCCTTCGTCTTTAAGATTCAGGCGAACATGGACCCGAACCACCGTGACCGTCTGGCCTTTCTTCGCATCTGTTCCGGCTGTTTTCACCGCGACTTGCGCGTGCGCCTCGCCCGCACTGGCAAGACCATCCGCCTCTCCCATACCCACCAGGTCTTCGGTCGCGAGCGCGAGACGGGGGAAGAAGCCTGGCCCGGCGACATTCTCGGCGTGACCGGCCAGGCCGACTTGGAAATTGGCGACACCCTGACGGAACACGCTGACATCCGCTACGATGCCATCCCCCGCTTCGCCCCGGAGTGCTTTGTCTATCTCCACAATGCCGATACGCGCACCAGCAAGCGCTTCCATAAGGGGCTCCATCAGCTCCTACAGGAAAAAGTCATCCAGCGCTTCTACCCGATGCACAGCGACCAACGCATCCCTCTGATCGGAGCCATCGGGCAACTGCAGTTCGACGTCGTCCGCTACCGTCTGGAGAGCGAATACGGGGCCGAATCACGCATGGAAACCGCCCCCTGGACGATCACCCGCTGGATTGATCCGGCAGCGGTCGATCACCCCGTGCTTTCCGGCTACCTCTCTGGCGCAACCCGCGTCAAAGACGATGCTGACCGCCCCTGCCTGCTCTTCGAAACGCAGTGGAATCTTGACTACTTCAATCGGGAACACGCCGACATCCCGCTCCACCGTACCCCGCCGGAGGCTGATAATACGTAGCGTGCCGCTTTAGCAAACGCTTCATGCGCATCCTCCTTCTCAGCACCTACCATTGCGCCTGCCATCGCTACTGGTGCGAGGGCCAGATGGCTGCTATCCCGGAGATTGACTGGACCCTCAAGACCCAGCCGAAGAGGATTTTGCATTCCCGCCAGCTTGCTTCTTGGCTGTCTTTTTCTTGGCTACCGTCGACTTTTTCGCAGCCACTTTCTTAGCTGCGCTTTTCTTCTTCGCCGCCTTTTTCTTAACGCTTTTCTTCTTCGCGGTTTTCTTCGCGGCGGGGGACCCGGCTCCAGTCGATTTGCTTCTGGTGGCCGTGCTTCTGGTGGCCGTGCTTCTGGTGGCCGTGCTTCCGGGAGCGGTTGAAGTCGCATTGGCTTGAGCCCTTTGCTTTTTCGCTGCTTCGACAGCTTTTCGCTCTTCCTTCGCAGCCTTTTCCGTCTTCTTAACGACCTTTTTGGCAGAGTCTTCAATCGTTTTGAAAGCCGCATTAAGCCAGCTACCCGACTTTCTCACCGTAGCGGCCTTGGCCTTCTTCAAATCTTCGCAAACATCTTGGTAGAACTCGCGACTTTTCGCCTTACCCTTTTCAACCAGCTCTTTAGCTTGTTCGACTACCTCCGGCTCTGAATCGCCTGATTGGTCCGTGTCGTTTTTCGATTTCGGGTTGGGTCGGCTTTTAGTTTTGTCATCCGTCATAGTTTGGGGGGTGAGGGTGAATGAAACTTAGGGGACTCACATTAGCAAAGAAGCCTCCTAAGTAAGAACGATCTTACATTGTCGCTTAAATGCTCGGCACGTCAACATCTACCTTGGCAGGGACCAAACGGAAGGCAGAAAACATTTATGAGTTTTCACTTGACTGCATATCCAAATAATTGCATATACAAAAGAGTGGATTTAATTACTGTTTATAAATGTCTCTGCGACAGGCAACGCCTGCGCATCCTCAACCTGCTGCGCGACGGACCGCTCTGCGTCTGTCACTTGATGGAAATTTTGGAGACCGATCAGGTCAAAACTTCCAAGCAGCTCCGCTACATGAAAGAGCTGGGCATGGTCGAAGCGGAGCGTCAGGCGCAATGGATGATCTACCGGCTGGCCGAACCGACCCACCCGATCCTCGCCGAGAATTTGAAATGCCTGCAGGATTGTGCCGGTGAGGAACTTTGCTTTCGAAACGATTTAAAATTGCGCGCAAAGGTCATCCGTCGCTTGCGCAAAGAAGCCTCGGGCTGCTCGGAAGCGCTCCTCGACGGACAGAAAAACTGCTGCCGCTAATCTTTTAACCCATGGAAAAACAAAAGGTTCTTATCCTCTGCACGGGCAACTCCTGCCGCAGTCACATGGCCGAAGGCATCCTGCGGGCGGCCGCAAGCGATCTCTTCGATGTCTTCAGCGCAGGCTCTAAGCCCAAGGGCGAAGTGGACCCGCTGGCGATTGAGGCGCTCAAGGAAATCGGCATCGACGCCTCCAGTCACAAATCCGAGCATCTCGCCATCTACATGAATGCAGGCATCGACACCGTCATCACCGTCTGCGGCAACGCCGACCAAGCCTGCCCGACCTTTCCGGGGAAAATCCAACGCTACCACTGGGGCTTCGAGGATCCGCCCCATGCCGTCCGCGAGGGCGAGAGCGAACTCGACGCCTTCCGCCGCATCCGCGGCCAGATCCAACTTGTCTTCGAAGCCTACGCCGCCGGCTACCGCGAAGGCGCGCACCGAAAGGAGAGTTAATGACGGAACGAACCACTCCTAAACTCCATCCCTCCCCAAAATAAAAAACTCATGACCGAAACAAACAATAACATCTCGCAAAACGAGGCCACCGAAGCCGAAAAGAAGCCCGGCCTCTTCGGCCGGATCTTCCAGAAGCTGGACAACTCGATGAAGCAAAAGGCGGACGAGAAGTCCCAACAAAGTTGCTGCGGCGGCAAAGACGATAAGGGCGGTAAATGCTGCTAGAGCTCACCGATCTACTGATCTACCAGTGGGCGGGCCTCGACCCCGAGTCGCGACTCGGCGGGGCCGTCCACTTCTTCGTCTACGACACGGTCAAGATCTTCCTTCTGTTGGCGGTCATGATCTTCGCCATCGGCGTGGTTCGCACTTGGCTGCCGGAGCACAAGCTGCGTCGTTGGATGGGACGCGGTGGCATCGGCGGTAATTTTTTGGCGGCGCTCTTTGGGGCCATAACGCCCTTCTGCTCCTGCTCGTCCATCCCCATCTTCATCAGCCTGCTCAAGGCGGGCGTGCCGCTCGGCGTCACCTTCTCCTTCCTCATTACCTCGCCGATCATCAATGAGTATCTCGTCATCCTCATGGTGGGTGAATTCGGGGTGCCGATCACCATTGCCTACGTCTTTAGTGGGCTCTTCATCGGCACCGTCGCTGGAGCCATTTTAGGCCGTATGAACCTCGGCCACTTTCTGGAAAATGACATCCTTACCTCCGCCCACGAAGGCAGCGAAGTCATCACACACACCTGGCGCACGCGCCTGCGCTTCGGTTGGGACGAAGCGTCCAGCGTGATCCGCCAGATCTGGCTCTGGGTGCTGGTAGGCGTCGGCATCGGTGCCATTATTCACAACTACGTCCCACAGGAAACCATTCACAGTCTGGTGGACGCCACCGGCATCTTCTCTGTGCCCATCGCCACCGTCCTCGGCGTGCCCATGTATGGGAGCTGTGCCGCCATCGTGCCGATCGCCGTGGTGCTCTTTGAAAAAGGCATCCCCCTCGGCACCGCCCTCGCCTTCATGATGGCCATGGCCGCCCTCAGCCTGCCGGAGGCCATCATGCTCCGCCGCGTCATGCGCCTCGGGCTGATCGGCATCTACTTCGGTATCACCACAGTCGCCATCATCTTTACCGGGTATCTGCTGAATGCGCTGGCGCAATTCTTGTAGGAATTCTTCATCAATACCCTATCGGCCCCGTGCTTCCAACATTACTTTAATCTTTTTCAACTCTCCGGAGATATCGTGCCAGAGCTTTTCTTTGCCTTCAGTCGGCCCCCGGGGAATGTCGTTCGCCTGGACGTGGGCACCGTATTGCTCGAGATAGCGTTGCTTATATTCAAAATAGTCCCACAAGCCGGTAAAGCCCATGCGCTCGATCAAGCCATGGAGCATGCTGCGCCGTATTTCCAGATCCTGTAACCGTAGGATCTTATAATACTCATCTTCAAACACCTTAAACTCTGCCGCGTCCCGCCGCGCTGCCGCCTCTGTTCTGGCACGGGCTTCTTTCACAATTCTTTCCAGCGGCTGGCCGCTTGCCGCTCGGTAGGCTTGGAGGAGGTTGAGGTCACCCTTGGCCAACTGCCCGAATCTTACTTGATAGACGACCGGAATGGTGGAGCCTAAATAATGCCGAATAAAGAAGAGGCCCCGATCTCCCGCCCTCAGTTTGCCTAATAGGGCATCGGAAACTGTCGGTTGAGCCAGGAACACATCACCGGCTTCATTGACTACATGCGTCCACAGACCCATGCTCGAATCGGGTAGATAGGCGACGAACTCAGTCGATATCCCTTTTTTCAATGAATCGCTAACAGCAAAGCTCAGCTCTTTTGCTTTCGGCCAGACAATCTCTTCCAAGGGTAGCTCGCTACCGTCGATATCGTCGATACCGTCTGGATGCACGCCCTTGACCCCAGTCTTGAAATTCGGCTCCGGTATCGTCTTAACAACTTCGCCGTAGAAAACATAGGTGGATGCATTATAGGCGCGAACCAAATCCCAGGTGTCCGAGGCTGTGTTCGCTTGCGCCGCTGAGCCATTGCCCCAGATGAGGCAGTAAAAAAGAAAGAGGCGTTTCATGGCCTCATGTGTAGGTGCTGGGCTCGGCAATTGCTAGACTAAAGAGTCTAGCCCTGCCAGTTCAACGCTTGCTGGCGCGGCGAAAGCAGTTGACGCAGATCGTGGCGTCGAGCTGAAATTCCAAACGCTCCAGCGGGATATCCTTTCGGCAGAGTTCACAGGTGCCGAAGCGCCCACGGTCAATGCGTTGCAGGGCCTCTTTCAACTGCTTGATTTCTTCACGCATCCTGGCCTGCATCCCCACGGCCATCTGCTGCATCTGCATCGAATCGAGCCGTGAGAGTCGCCCGATCGCCACGTCCGGCGCGATCGCCTCGGTATCCTCTTTCGTCGAAGCGAGTGACGCGTTCAACTCCGCGATACGCGCTACGATTTTGGGGCGGAAGTCTTCCTGTATCGAGCGTTCCATGACCCCTCAGGTTGCGGCGGAACTGTCTTCTGGCAATGCAATTATCTCGAATGGACTCTCGCCAACACAAGAAAGTCATCTTTTGTCTGACTCTAGGATTGCATTTAGAGTCATGGTTCTCGTCGATACCAGCGCGTGGATTGAGTTCTTCCGGCGAGACGGCGATCCCGCTGTCAAGTTAGCCATGAAGGCCCTGATTGAGGAGTTGGAGGCTACGCTGTGCCGACCAGTAGAGATGGAATTTCTAGGAGGAGCTCACACTCACGAGTGCCCCCGCATCCAAAGTAGCTTCGACATACTGCCCTACCTCAGGAACGATCAAAAAATCTGGCGCGAAGCGGCCACCCATTACGCCACCCTGCGCAGAGAAGGCATCACCCTACCGTGGAACGACGACCTTATCGCCACCCTCGCTCTTCACCAGAACTGCCGCACCTACACGCCGTCGACCATGACTTCGAAGCGATGGAAAAGCACTTGGGCCTGCGGCTTTACAAGCCTAGCTACAACGGCAGCTTTCAGCCGGAAGACTAAATGCATAGACTCAGGGCTTTTCCATTTGGCGGTATTTATTAGAGCCCCGTCCGGCAGTTGCCGGAGAAGACGGGTAACGCCGATGATCACCCGAAAGTAGCATCGAGGGTAACGCCGATGACTGAGCATGTGAAATCGAAAAGTTCCGTTTTTGGACTTGCGCCCTCTTTACAGACGACACGCATTTTTACTCCGTGCTTGACGACCCCGAAACTTATACCGCCCCCGTCGAGGCTTTTATCGAACGCTCAAAAAGTGCCTACAATCTAGCACGCGGCTACATTCGCGACCTGGTTCCGAGGGGGTGACCTAGAAGGGGCAGGAGGTGGGGCTGTCTTTTTTCCTATTCGAGGAATTTTGAACCCAGAGTTGTCTCCATTTCCAGAAACCTCAATACTTACAGAATCTGAGGTCAAGTTTGATGGGCGTATCTATAACACTGGAGAACTCAGCCTAAAAACTAATGGTTTAGGCTATGCTAATGGACTGAGGATGCGGTCTTGTATGCCTCACTCGGGGAGAACTTAGAAACTGCCAATTATAAGGGAATGGGGATCGAAAGCAGCCTAGACTTAGCCTTTTTATTCACGACGACCCAATCAGCCGACGACATGTCAAAGGTCTGGCGAACTTGGAAAGGGCGAACCGCTCGATGGTGCAATGTCGCTCTGCAACGACGAGGTGCCTTCTGGCAACGCGATTGGTTTGATCGCTGGATGCGTGATGCGGCGAGTATCGCACGAACGGTCGACTACATTCGGAACAATCCCGTAAAAGGCGGACTTGTAAAAGAATGGAAAGACTACCCATGGGTTCGGTAGAAATGCCCGGAGCGATGCGCTTCAGCCATCGTTAGAGTGCGGAAGCCCAACACAATACGGGAGCAGGATGCTCCCACTACATTATCAGCCTATTCCGGGAGAGGCGGCGATGCATTGGGTAACCGACCGACATTTCGGTTGAAGCCCGACTTAGCTGGCTTCTCCGGTAGCTCGGTGGCTTTTTGAAAGGCGCTGGCTTGATTCCAGACGTAGATTCGGCGGGTTTCCTGATCCACCAGCACGGTCATTTCGCCAGCCAGGCTTCGACGGATTTCATAGCCCCCCGAAGACTGGGGGAACCAGTCAGGCGTGCCGCTCAGATCGATTGCGCTCGTTGTTTCAGTCAGTTCAAACGGGTTTTCTTCTAAGAAATATCTGGAAAAATCAGCTGAAGCATCGACCGCCAGGAACCAATCCCACTGGGCAGGGCTGCCCTCCTCTCCTGCACGCTCGCGGCGTTGGGATTGGATGATCTTGTCTGCCTCGTTCGGCTGCCTCCAAAATATCCGACGAAAGACTTCGGCGTTCGCTTCGGCTATGGTCGCCGCATCGATCGCGGATGCTTGAGGCACTTCAGCGAACTCTTGATTCGGCTCCGGTTGTAGCATCTGAAATGCGAAGACACACCCCACGACCAGCAGGATGCTAATCGCGGCGTATTTCCATTTGTGCATCACACAGCTCATTCTGACTTCTTTAGTTTATTTTTAGCCACGAAAAGACAGCGGAAGGCACAAAAAAGGTGCCGATCGCTACGTTTGAGGTGTAGTTATTCAAAATTGTTTCGCCCTCTACGGCCTCTGGTGAGCGCAGTCGAACGGCACGACCTTCGTCGGATGTTTAACGTTCGACGTTCGATGGTGGGCTGTTCCCCCTCCCCTAGTTTCCACTGTTGCTGTAGGTTCTGAGGAAGAGCTGAATATCCTTCACCGTCGCGATGAAATTATCGAGGCCTTGTTGCTCGTCGTTGAGCAGCGTGTAGGCAGGAATCACAATCTTCCACTGACCATTCCAGACACTACGTCCAATCAGGCGGGAATTAGTGAACTCCTGTGGTATGCGGCTGTAGAACAGCGTCGGGTCTTGCACGGCGCGGAAGGCTTGATGCTTGCGCAAGATCCAAGGCTGCTCGCTGAGTGTGCCGTTGGCGCTGAAGAACTGGTTGCTGTTAAAGTCCGTGGCTCCGAGATTGTAAGGCAAGGGCAAGGCTTGGTCGGCGACGTTCCAGCTTCTCACGACGTCGGTATCGCCGAGTGCCGGTGCCCGCATGTAGTCGCGTCCGGTTGGAATGAGATACACATAAGGCGTGGCGCTGAGGGCGTTGGCATCAGTCGAAGTCGGCGCTCCGCTTTGGTTGCCGCTCGCATAGGTATCCATCCCGACATAGCCCGGTAAGGCGACGCCTGCGCTGTAGATCTTGGTGGCGAAGCTACTCGACGTGAAGGCGTGGTCACCGGCAGCGAGATCGAGTCCGAAGAAGTTCTTTCCTTGCTGGATCGTGGTGCTAAAGGAGATCACGAAGCCGGGGACGGGTGCGCCGTCGGAGCGTCTCAAGTTGAGACACATCGCGGCGATGTCGGCATCGGCCATGAGGTCGTCAACCTTGACCATGTTGTTTTCCAGTGCCTGCTGCCATGCTTCGTCATCCGAGGTGATCGCGGGATCGTTGAGGATACGGAAGAGCTCATGACGCAGTGAGAAGATGGTGCCGTATTGATCGGGGTTATTGAGCCCGAGTCGACCTTCGGCGACGGAGAAGTCGGCGTTGAGTTGAGCCATGGTTCCGGCGAGGCCGGAATCACCGAGCGTGCTGGTGGTGGACTGCGGCGTGCCACCGGTCAAATCACCCAGCGCACGCGAGGCGACGATCTGGTTGAAGACATTCTGTCCGGCGGTGGTGCCGAGCAAGCCCGTTTCATAATCGTAGCTCTTGGCTGCGAGGTAAGTGTAGCGGCTGGCGAGATCGAACAGTGTGCGGTATTGCTCCAGTGCTTCGTTACGGAAGAGACGGAAGGTCAGATCCTTGGTGCGGTAGCCTTGTATAATGGCGGCTGCCCGTTGACGAAAGATCTCACGATCGGCGAGTATGCGGTTGCCCTTGGCAGCGACGTTCTGCACCTGTTGCAAGGCGCGCTGATGCGCTAAGGTGAGTTGCATCAATTCTTCGGAATGGCCGATATGCTCGCGATAGAGCACATCGATTTCGTAGGCCATCTGCACTTCTTCGAAGCCGAATTCAAGCGCTTGGATCGTTTGCTCGAGGCTCTGCTCTGTATCCAGAATAGAGATACGAGTCACTCCAGCACCGAGGCGCGAAGCCACGGCCAGACCATTGGCGATCTGAGCAGCAACCCCACCCGAAAGCTTGGCAGCACCACGTGCACCCGAAGTGGCATCGGTTGAAAAACCAATACTGCGCGGGAAGAACTCGGCGAGACTGTCACCCACATCATCATTGAACGAAGCAGCGAATTCGAGCACGTCAGCGGCAGAGTCCAAACTCAACACGACTTTTTCGAGTGATGAAATGCGAAGATTAGCCGCATACAGTTTGATCTGTCGTTCGAAATGTGACTTGACCAGCGCATTGAACACCTTAACCGAACGAGCGAGACTGGTCGCGGTATCACTGTAAGCGCCGCTTTGATCCGCCAGTGCTAGGTAGGTTTGCTGCGCATCGAGCAAGGCGTTCTGCAGAGTGCCGGTTTCAGCACGCGTGCCGAGGCCACCGGCTCTCCAAGTATCGTTGTATTGCACAAAGGAGGACGGTGCCACCGTGACGGTGTGCGAGGTGGTCGCATCCAGCTCTCTGTTTGCAGACAGATTAGCCAATGAATCGCCAGCGAACTCCAATGGACCTTCGATGGTGATCGTGAACGATTCCGACGTATCGGCCAATCCATTCGGGCGATCTACAATCGACCAGTTAAAGAGATCGGGACCAACGTAGCCTTGGGCAAAGGTCTTGCCCGCGCCGATATCGCCCGAGTAAGGGCGACCATAGATATCAATCAAGGCATCGATGTAGGCGCTCTCTTGCTGCGCGATGGTGGTCGCGTAATCGTCGATTTGGTTTTGCTGATCGCGGAGAGAGCGGGTCATCACGGCGGCCTGATTGAAGGCGCCCGCAGCATTGTTGAGGGCGCGCAGCGAGCGTGCATAGACTTGCTCGTAATGAGTGTTGCCCGCTTTCATCTCGCTCGGCGAGATATCGAAGGCAATCGCATCAGGACTCAAGCCCAGTGGATTGAGGCGCGCGTTGGCATTATCAATCGTGGTCTGGAAGCTGCCTGCATAGGTGGCGAGTTGTGGAATTTCCAGCACCGTGGTGCGGTCGATCTTTTGCACGCCGGAGTGGTAGGTATCGACATCTGGCACCAGCGCATTGGCGACGGCCCAGTGGTAGAGGGCACCTTGGGTGCCGCGACTGACCCACTCGTCGAGACCTTGATGGCGTGTGACACCCGTTGATGTATTCGTCCCCGTATCATCGCGGTAGCTGCTCCAGCCGCTGGCTGGATCATCTTGATAGCTCTGACGATGGGTGAGGCTGATCACCTGCTCGGCAGTGCGTGCGATATTACCCGCAGCGGCGGCGAACTTACGCTCGTCTTGGAAGTCAACCGTGACGGCTTGACCGGCGACGGTCATCGCCTCGGCGCGTGCCTTCCAATCGAAGTTATCATTACTGAGCAAGGTGTAGTAACCCTTGATCGCAGTGAGATAATGACCATAGGCATCCCCATGCCCTTGCGGGAAGAGGCGCTGCGCATCGGCTTCGTCGATCACGCCATTGGCCTGATCGCTGCCGACCTTCTCTTTGATATTATAATTCACCGCGTAGAGCACTTCGCCGCTGTTGATGCCACCGGTGTAGTTCCAGTAGAGGCGATTGTAGGCGGGGCCGGTGATCACACCAGGGCTCACCCGATCGTCGCGACCACGGAGCAAGGCGAGCTCTTCTTCGAGCGAGCTGGCGACCTGCGCTTCGAAGGAGAAGCGACTGGTATTGACCTCAGTCAAGGTCGATTGATCGTCGATCGAAATGGTCGGGTTGGCGGCGTCGGCGAAGGCTTCGTTACCGAGCAAGGTGTAGAGATCGCTCAAATAACCAGCAGCCAGGAGCAGCGCATTGTTGGAATCCGAATCATTGGTGTTGGCGTCGATACTGAAGTTCTTGGCGCGATTGAGCACGGTCTCGTAAATCTCGATCAGACCCACGTCGTTGATATTGTCCATGGTCAGGGCAATGTCGCCCTCCCAGCGTTTACCGGCCTGAGTGATCACGCTGACATCGGTATCGACCGAGTTGTTATACAGATCGGTGACCCGCTGCTGGAACGGAGTAATCGCGGAGAGCACGCGCTTGACCCAACCGGGAACAAACTGTGGTGGCATCCAGCGAGAATATTGCGTGCCGAGCACATTGTCGGCACTCGCCGTGGGCTGATAGCGCATGGTGAACCAACGATCATTGAGCACAAAAGTCGAACCACTGAATGGACGGCCTCCGCCACCGCCGATGATCGCGATGTTGGTATCGACTGGGAAGGCATTGCTAGGATCGGCATCGTTCCAAGTCGCTCCGGTCACCACCAGATCAGTCTCTTTCGCTGCTTCGAGCACGAAATCGAGACTGGAGGCAGCATTTGCATCGGCCGTGGTATAGATAGCGACTTCGATGGTATTGACACCTTCGATGAAGAAACTCGGAGGGATGCTGAACTGCTTGTAGTTGCTCCCGTCGCCCTTGCCAAAATCAGTCAACCCGCTGCTTGCATTGGTCAACGTGAACTGCGGTGTCGGCGCATTGTGAGCCAGCGCGATTCGATTATTCACATAGAGCACGAAACCGTCGAAGCTGCCAGTCTTGGCGCTGAAGACAATCGAGCCAGGCACACCATACGGAGAATCCACACCGACAGAGAAGTCGACGCCGCTGTCTGATTTTAAGACGAGGCTGGGATACCCCGCCGCTGCTTCTGCGGCGGTATAGCTGCTGGCTTCAATCACCGTGGTGACGTCCACATCATACTGAACTGGGTTCACATTTTCCGAACGAGCGAACGGCAATGCAGGTGCGGCAGTTGTATATTGATCCGCGGTGGGCTTAAGCGCGCCGGGATCGCTCACGACCAACCATTCATTGGTCGATTCAGCAGGATCGCCGATCCGCCTAGTCATGATAAATGAATACGTAGCCGGCGCACTGGCTTCGCCAGTCGCCCAGCGCCATTCGAAATTGTAGTCTTCTGGCTTGCCCGCGAAATCGCCGCTGTGGCGCAGCGTGACTTGCTCACTGAGTGGATTACTCGACAGCACGACCTTGAGGTCGCCGACATAGAGTTGATCCGCAATCTTGAAGACTTGCACTTGGACGGGATCCCCTTGCGGCTGCTGGTCGGGGTTACCGCCATTGCCGAAGACCATCGTGACAAAGCCGGTGCCCTGCCCCGTCGCGGTGATCGCATAGCTATCGACGGCAGTGTTGGGGCTGCTGATGATTGCCAATTCACTTTCACCCGCAGTCGCATTCAAATTCGGGTCTGCAATATAGGAACCGAATTGTGCGGGATCGGGGATAA
>Ga0307966_1001730_pt1 | contig 17016 bp, 13 predicted proteins | sample OrgLakmetagen646_FD_203141 | JGI IMG/M metagenome (GOLD analysis project Ga0307966, IMG submission 203141) | Saline water microbial communities from Organic Lake, Antarctica - #646 | ecosystem: Environmental > Aquatic > Non-marine Saline and Alkaline > Saline | place: Antarctica: Organic Lake... | reverse complement strand
CCAGCGGAGGAGGTTGCAAGATTAAATTCTGCGGGATCGATATTTTCGACGATACGGGCAAGGCGAACCGTACTGCTGCCACCAGAGCTGCCACCTTCCAGGCCTGCGGCTGGCGCTTCGGCGTCTTCAATAGGTCCGCCAAGCGCTGCTTCAATCGAAGCTAGGGCTTGCGCAACGCTGTCGTCTTCAACGTTTGAGTCCGTGCTTGTTGGAACAAAATCGCCAGCCATTTCAGCGGTCGCTAAAATGCTTGTGGCACCTTCCAGAACCGTCAGGTTGTCATAGCCAAAGTCCAACTGCACTCTGGCGTCGTCGGCGGTAACCAGTCGCTCACCCGCCATTAGCGCACTGCCTTCTTCAAGAAGGCGACGGCTTCCGTCCGGGGCTTCGGCCCAAGCTGTTCCGGAAACGTTCAAAACGATGGCGATAGTTGTGCTCATGGCAGGTCTCTCAGGAAAATTTGGTCAAAACAGAATTTTTTGCGTTTTGCATTTATTTACTAGGGTAAGCTTGTGTTCGAACGTTGCCTACTGGACTCAGGTACAGGTTTGGGCGGTTTTCGGTAATTAATTGTAAAAGACTGTGAAATTTGCGGAATGTCCTTGCTGCTGATCAGCATTTCCAGTTAATGATGGTTCGTTTATGCATATAATATGTGCTGAATTTATAAGATCTGCATTGCAGCAGAATGCTATGAACTTTTTTGCTCGGGACACTTCGCCCGGCAAGCCTGGAGGTCGTAATCTTGTCAGTCAATAAACAGGTATTAAAATTCGGCGCTGCTATTGGTTTAGGTGCCATTTTCATGGCCTCGCCACTGGCTGCTTTGGGGCAGAGCAACGCGAGTGTTACCAACGCTGTGCGGGCAGCTATAGAAACCAATCCAGAAGTGCGCGCAAGCTGGCATCAGTTTCTTGCAGCAGGACACGACGCAGACAGCGCCTTTGGTAACTACTTGCCATCGCTGGATGCTCAGGCGCGTTACGGATTTGAGCACGAAAATTATGGGCCGGTTAATGAGTATGACGGCTACGACGGGCGCCTTACCCTTACGCAAATGCTGTACGACGGCTTCCAGACAACAAGCTCTGTTCAACGATTGGAAGAACAGCAGCTGGTCAGTTACTTCGAGCTTCTCAGTCAGATTGAAACAACCTCTTTGGCCGCACTGGGTGCCTATCTTGATGTCTCACGCCAGCGCGAACTGCTGGATTTGGCGTTACAGAACCTCGAGACACACCAGGAAGTGTACGACCAGCTCAGTGCCAGTGCGCAGGCAGGAGTAGCGCGTGCGGTGGATCTTGAACAAATCAGCGGTCGGCTTTCCTTAGCCGAATCTAACCTGGTGGTGGTTGCAAGCAACCTACATGACGTTCAGGCCCGTTATCTTCGGATTGTCGGCGAGAAGCCTCCTGCGGAAACCGGAGCCGTTGTACTCGAAACCGATATATTGCCTGCGACGGTGACCGAGGCCTTGAAGGTTGCCTACGAGGGCAACCCCGGGTTTCGCGCGTCTCACCGTGACATCAAGGCCGCAGAGGCCAATGTACGTGAGAACAAGTCCGGCTATCAGCCGAGGGTAAATCTGGTCGCAAGTTACGGCCACCGCTCCTACGATGACCAGGGTTTCGACCGGTCTGAAACCGATGGCCGGATTGGCATTGAGCTAAACGTCAATTTGTATCGCGGTGGTTCGGACCGTGCTCGCGTCAGAAGCGCGTACGACCAGGTGAATGTGGCCAAAGATCTTCGTGATAAAGCCTGCGTCGATATGCGTCAGGAAATTCAAATCGCCTTCAACGATGTGCGTAACCTCGAAAGCCAGGCGCCGATACTGAACAACCACCGCTTGTCTTCGGCTCGTGTGCGCACGGCTTATAAAGATCAGTTCGACATAGGCGAGCGTACACTGCTTGATCTTCTTGATGCCGAAAATGAGTATTTCAACGCCAGCCGGGCTTACGCTAACGCGCTGTATGATCGCAAATTAGCGGTTGCCAGGGTCCAGGCGGGTATGGGGCATTTGGTGTCTTCCCTTGGCTTGGTTCGCGATGGTCTGCCGACGCTTGCAGAGCTTGGCGCACAACCCTTGCAAATTACGGATGAAGTTTGCCCGGCTGTCGAAATTGATACGTCTTTTGAGTTGATGCTGGATACAGACGGCGACGGTGTTAGAAACTACAGCGATCAGTGCCCGGGTACTCCCCCGGGAACACCGGTTGATGCCAAGGGTTGCGCAACAGCCGTGCAGTCTTTGGTGGTTGCGAAAGCAACGGTTGAGTTCGCCAATGATTCCGCCAGGATTGAGCCATCCAGCAATGGCGATATTGAGGATGTAGGCAAGCTTCTGGCGCAAAACCCAGAAGCTCAAGCATTGGTGATCGGACACGCTTCAAGAACCGGTGCCCCGGCCTACAATCAGGCGCTGTCTATGCGCCGTGCAGAAGCAGTTGCGCAGCGCCTGGTTGATGAATTTGGTGTTGAGCGTTTGCAGATAAAAACGCAGGGCATGGGTTTCTATCAGCCACGATTTACTATGGAAGCGGCTGCTGCCGTTAATGCGAACCGTCGGGCTGATATAACGGTCAGCGCCCCTGGCCCTGTTGCCGTAACGAACTAAATTCGGGGTAAACGAAGGTGAAATGTGGGACAACCTGAGCAAGCGTTCGAAGCCGACAGCCTGCTGACGTGTCTGCAGGTACTTTGTAGATTTCACGGGCAGCAAGCCTCTGCTGAAAGCATTCTGTCGGGAATCCCACTGGATGAGGGCAAGTTGACGCCCTCTACGTTTGGCAGGGCTGCCCAGCGGTTTGGCTTCGCAAGCCGGATCGAAAAGCAGCCGTTTAGCGCCATCAATCCGGCTCTGTTGCCGGTAGTATTGTTGCTCAATGGCGACAAAGCATGCGTGCTGCATGCGATAGACGTTGAACACGGAACGGCTTCACTGATTTACCCCCAGTTGCCGGATGCACAGACTGAGTCATCACTGGATGCATTGGCGGAGGACTTCAGCGGAACCGTTCTTTATTGCAGACCCAAGTTTAGCTTTGACAACAGGGCGTCCGCATCACGCACCCACGCAAGCCGCAAAGGGCATTGGTTCTGGAGCGTAATTGCCGAGAACCGCAAACTCTATCGGGATATTTGCATCGCGGCGTTAATGATCAACATTTTCGCCGTTGCGATGCCGCTGTTCGTTATGAATGTTTACGACCGCGTGGTGCCCAACCATGCAACCCACACGCTCTGGGTTCTGGCCACCGGGCTGTTGATTGCCCTGTCGGCGGATCTCGTGCTGAGATTGATGCGAGGATGGTTTATTGATCTTGCCGCCAGCCGCTCCGATGCTAAGCTCTCGGCCACGATTATGGAGCGAGTGCTGGGGCTAAGCCTTGCACATAGGCCCCAGTCAGCCGGTGCCTTCGCGGCTAACGTTCAGTCTTTCGAGTCAGTTCGGTCTTTTGTCAGTTCTATGACGGTGGTGGGGTTGGTGGACCTTCCGTTTGTGCTGCTGTTCCTGTCGGTCATCATGCTCATCAGCTGGCCACTGGGCATTCCGGTTGTTGTGGGCGCCATAGGCCTGATTATCTACGCGTCCATTGCCCAGCGGCGCCTCAGAGACCTGTCGGAAGAAAGTATGGCGGCAGGCTCCCAACGCAACGCAACGTTGGTTGAGGGGCTGTCCAACCTTGAGTCGGTGAAGAGTTTCGGTGTTGAAAGTCGCATTCAGGCGACCTATGAGCGCACGTCCCTGTATATGAGCAACGTCAGTGCGCGCCTGAAATTTATTTCGTCGACCATACAGAACGGCGCGCAATGGTGTCAGCACCTAGTCTCTGTTGCCATCATCATTATGGGGGTTTATCTCATCATCGCGGGTGAACTGAGCCAGGGTGGCCTTATTGCAGCCTACTTGCTGTCATCCAGAGCCATGGCGCCGGTGAGTCAGGCGGCCGGGTTGCTGGCTCAATACCACCAGGCCGCGACAGCCTTGCGCACGCTTGACGAGATTATGGTGTTGCCCCAAGAGCGCGCGCAGGGAAAAAACTGGGTCTCCAGACCCGTATTGAGCGGCAAGATTGAATTCCGTGATGTGCAGTTTCAATATCCTGAATCGGGACAGCAAGCGCTGACCGGCGTTTCAATCAAGGTAAAAGCGGGCGAAAGGGTTGCTGTACTGGGCAAAAACGGCTCGGGCAAAAGCACGATACAACGGCTGGTGTTGGGTTTGTATTTTCCTGTTTCGGGCACGATCAGCGTTGATAACGTCGATTTGCGACAGCTGGACCCGGCCGAATTGCGCAGCAACATTGGCTACGTACCTCAAGACGTAGAACTTTTCTATGGCAGCCTGCGTGACAACATCATGCTATCGCGTCCTGCGTCTGACGAAGAGTTGCTGCGGGTTGCGGAGCTTAGTGGTCTCAAACCGTTCATTGATGCGCACCCGGATGGTTTTGATTTGCAGATCGGCGAACGGGGCCAGCGGTTGTCGGGTGGCCAGCGACAATCGGTCGCCATAGCTCGGGCGATGGTGGGTGACCCGCCCATTCTGTTACTGGATGAACCGACCGGTTCGCTTGATCACTCTAGTGAAGAGCATTTCAAACGCAGCCTGGCACGGGCGTCTGTCGGTAAAACGGTCATCATGGTGACTCACCGCACTGCCTTGCTCGAACTGGCAGACCGGATCGTGGTTCTGGATGGCGGCCGTGTGGTAGCCGATGGCGCGAAGGAAACCGTGATTGAGGCCTTGCGTCAGGGCAAGATTCGGGGGGCGTCATGAGTAAAGACAAAGAAAAGACGTCGCTCGCCGAGAAAAGTTTTCATGGCATTGGTCGCGGCTCTGATCGCGTGGGGAAGCGCACGGAACGTTGGCTTGATCGCGCTACCGGGCGTTGGCTCCGGGTGCCTGACAAAGCCGGTTGGGAAGTCGATGGCGAATGGGCCCGTGTCCAGCAAGACCCTGTTCGGGCCCGCGCGCTGTTGTGGGTGGTGTTCTTTGCCCTGATTGCCCTGTTGGTGTGGGCCGGTTGGGCCCCGATTGATGAAGTGGCGCGGGGCGAGGGCAAAGTGATTCCGTCAAGCCAGCTCCAAATAGTGCAGTCGCTGGATGGCGGTGTGGTTGAAACACTCTCTGTGCAGGAAGGCGAGCTGGTCAGGCAGGGGCAGTTGCTTGTCAGTATTGAATCCACCCGCTTTGACTCGGACTTTGCAGAGCAACGGTCCCGTGAGCTGGCTTTGCAGGCCAACACATTCCGCCTTCGTGCGCTGGTTGACGGTACCGAAATTCGTTTCCCGCCTGACTTTATTGAACGGGCACCCGAGCTTGTTTCCGTGCAAAAGTCGTTGTTTGAAAACAGCCGCAACGAACTGGAAGAGCAGGAAATTATTTATCAGCAGCAGCTTGAGCAGCGCCAGGCGGATCTTCGAAAAGCCCAGTCGGCGCGTCAGCAGTACCGGGAGGTTCTGAGTCTGGCGTCCAGAGAGCTTGGGCTGAAGCAGCCATTGTTAGCATCCGGGGCCGTGTCAGAGGTTGATCTGATCAAGCTGCAGCGGGAAATATCCAATGCCCGCGGTGAGGTCAATCAGGCAGAGGCTGCCATCGATGGTTCTGTTTCGGCCATTGCCGAAGCCGAATCAAAAATTCGTGAAACCGGGTTGGAGATGACGAATGGCTGGCGCGAGCAGCTGTCTAAAGCCGTTAGCGAGTTGGCAGCCACCCAGGACATGATGTCGGGCCTTAGCGACCGGGTCAGCAAGACCCAAATCCTGGCACCCGTGGATGGTACTGTTCAGCGGCTGTTTGTTAAGACGGTTGGCGGCGTTGTTGCGCCGGGCCAGGATGTGATCGAGATTGTGCCACTGAATGATGAGATGCTGGTGGAGGCTCGGGTATCGCCCAAAGACATCGCGTTTATTCATAAAGGGCAGGGCGCCATTATCAAGTTCTCGGCCTACGATTTTGCGGTCTTTGGGGGGCTTAAAGCAAAAGTAGAGCTCATCAGCGCTGATACGATCACCGATGAAAATGACAATACTTATTACCTGATACGGCTGCGCACCGAAATGCAGGGGTTTTCGGATCAGCTGGCCATTATTCCGGGTATGACCGCGCAGGTGGACATACTCACCGGCCAGAAAACGGTGTTGGAATATCTTCTGAAACCGGTTGTGCGAGCAACCTCCAAGGCGTTGAGTGAACGATGACAAACGGCCATTCTTTCCTTGTTTACGCCCCGACATTTTGCCCGCTGGATCATTGGCAGCGGGCGCTGCCGGGCGCGCTGCTGTGTGAGAGTGGTAAAAATTTGCAGGCGCCGTTCGAAGGAAATCTGCTCTGGGTCAGCAGTGACTTGCCTGGCTGGCAAGAACTTACCCAAAGCTGGACGAGCAGCGGTAGCCGGGTGGTGATTCTGGCCCGTGAGCCGGGGCCGGTTGAAATGAACCGGGCGCTGGCCAGCGGTGCCCGAGCGTACGTGTCTGCGCTGGCGAATAAAAACGTGTTGCAGCAGGTTGCTGAAAGCGTCGGCTCCGGAGGGCTCTGGTTTCCGGAAGACTTGCTGGGCAATCTGTTGAAGCTGGTTGCCCATGTACTGGACCAAACAGCCAAGCCGCGTATAGAGGCAGATCTTTCCATACTGACGGCCCGGGAAAACGAAGTGGCCCGGCAGGCGTCGAAAGGCGTCACCAATCGGCAGGTTGCGGAGGCCCTTGGCATCACCGAGCGTACGGTGAAAGAGCACATGGGGTCGGTATTCAGAAAGCTCGGAGTGCGGGACCGCATGCAGCTGATGTTGCTTGTAACCGGCCAGCGGGTAACGGGTGGAAGCGATGACGTACATCAGTCGTAACGAAAAAGGTGACATTATAGCGGCCAGTGAAGAGCCACTTGACGGCTTTGCCGAGGCGCCCACTGACAGCTTGGAGCTTCAGGCATTTCTGACGTCTATGACGGCCGATCACGCCGACAGCCGGTTGCGTGAGTCCGATTCCGCGCTCATCCGGGTTATTGAAGATCTGGTCGACCTGTTGACCACCAAAGGCATCATTCGCTTCACCGACTTGCCAGAGCAAGCCCAAAACAAACTGGTGCTCCGTAAATCGTTACGGGGGCAGGATGAACACCTGAACCTGATCGACGAAGCCGGTGACGAATTCTTCGACTTTGATTAACGTCCAGCCTGGTTAACGGGTAACAATACCGGGGCCGGTTACGCCGTCAAAACCTGCTTCCCAGGCCGCTTGAACGCACAATTCGGACGTTACACCCGCCAGATACACCTGCAGGCCGATTGAGTGGGCCAGTGCGGTGAGCCGCTGAAGGTATTGCTGGGTAGCCTTATCTGATTCCAGGCGTTGGGCATATACCGGATCTGTTTTGATGTAGTCGAGACCCAGCTGGTGGATTTTGGTAATCCGCTCGAGGTTGTGGCCAGTGCCGCTGATCCCCACCTGGCTCCCCTGCTGCTGTGCTCTGCGAATGAACGAGCCCAAGCGAAGGTCGCCGATGTCTAGCGCCGATTCGGGTAACTCCAGGCGGAACTTTTGCGCTGATGCAGCCCGGTTTTCGATCAGGCTCAATATTTGGGTGCTTGTGTCTTCGTTCATGATGCTATCGATGGAAATATGAATGACGATAGGCGCTGCGGTTGTCTGTTCGGGTGAGCCACTCAAGTGGCTCACCATCGCAGTATCAATATTGGAAAGCAGGGACAGGCGCCGACTCCAGGGCAGAAAGTAACCGGCTGTTTGCCATTCGCCATTGAGCTTTAAACGAATCTTGGCTTCCTGATGCAGCGGTTTGCCATCGCGCCCGATTAATGGATGAAGCTCCGCTTTTAGTTCTTTGTTTTGAATTGCATGATTGATGGCTTCTCGCCATTCGGGCGCACTGCGGAACGAAATGCCTTCGTCGTCATTGTCGGCAAGAACCACGGTTACTTTTGTCTGCTCAGCCTGTGCCAGCAGGTGATCGGCTCTCATCAGAACCTCCCCGTGGGAGGTTCCTGGCCTGAACGTGCAAACCGACAATCGCAGATTTTGCACCGTCTCGTCACAGATGGACACCTGAATATCCTGAGCCAGTGTTTCGCCGAGCAACTGGATATCGTGGAACTCGGTCAGCAGAATGCCAAAATCCGAGCCGTTCAGCCGCCCGATAAAGGCATCCTCATACGGATGCTGCCTGCGTTTCAAAATGTCGGATACTTGCTCACAGAATTGGCGAAGTCCCGCATTCACCTTTTTATAGCCAAGTTTTGAATTGAGCGCCGTTAGGTCGGGCATGCGAACAAGAATCAGCGTATGTTGGGCCGCTGTGTCCTCGTCAGCAATCAGGGCATCAAGGCGACTTATGAAGAATTCTCTGTTCGCAACACCGGTTACCGTGTCGTGAAGCGCTTTTTCGCGCATCTCTGCTAACGTCTGGGCGTCGCTTTCAAGAATCGTCTCGACTCTTTTCGAGAGCTTGTTCATGGCCCGCACTACGCGTTGAAACTCTGTTGTTTTGGGCTCCTCGGAAATAATAAACCGCCGTTCTCCAATAGCTTCTGCCTGCCGGACGACATCCTTCAAAGGATGGCTGATGCGCCGAACCAGCCAGCTGCCCGCCAGGCCCGCAAACAATGCAACCACCGCAAGCCAGATGAAAAGCCGTTTTGTGGTTACCCATAATGACGTTTGGGCGTAGGTGGTATCGCTCTCAACTGACAGAGCCCCGTAATTAACCCAGCCGTCGGAAACCGTGGCCAGGCCGGCCGCAACGTTCAGGGGGAAAAGGGCGCGGAACCACGCAGGTGCATTATCATCCGTTGGCTCACCCCGCAAATCAAAAGATGGCTGGTTCGGGATGTCCAGGCGGATACGCTGGTAGTGGCCCGTGGCAAATTGCGCGTCCAGAAAGGATTGCAGCAGCGCTGGCTCTTTGTCGGTGTGTGAGAGCGTGATGGCCAGGGAGTTTGCGTTATCCGAATTTTTCAGCGCCAGTTGTTCCTGATAATAGCTATGGGCCGATATCAGACTGGCCGCAAGGCTGGCGGCAAAGGCCGTGAGAATCAGAAAGCCGGTGGCCAGCCACAACTGTTTAACGAGAGACATTGAAGCTCACTCCTTCGCTTTTCATTCGGTTAAGCACATTACGCCAGGGCGATAGACGTGCTGTTGAGCTGCCAGCCGAGGCACCGGCGCCGCCCGCCCAGAGTTCGCTGCTGTTAAAACTGAACACCGGTGTCAGGTCTGTGCGTTCGCTAGCCGGTAAAATGTCTTCCATCAAGCTGTCCAGCAGAATAGGTTCTGCGCCGGGTGTCGGGTAGTAGCCCAGCACCATGTGAGCTCGTGTGATCGGGCTTGCCGGTCCGCCAATGCGGGCCCGAACGTAAATCAACCGCAGCTGGTCATCGGTAATGCCGGCGCTAAGAAGGCTAATATACTGAATGATAACAAAGTCTTCGCAGTCGCCCATGCCGCGGGAAAGGGTCTCCAGCGGCGTCGCCCAGTAGTCTTCGCGGTTCCACAGCGCGCTGTCCAGTTTATAGTTCAGGGCGTTATGAACGAACGCGTTGACCTGGCTGAGTTTTTCTCGGTCGTTCAGGGATTCTATGCGTTGCAATAACGTTTGCCAGTTGTCCAGAACAGAGTCGTCGGAACCGTAACCGCTGCTAAGCCATTGCATGCGGCTTTGCGCAAAATCGATACTGGCACCGGCTGCGGTTTCAGAGGAGCGGGACGGCAGAATCAATAGCGCGCAGACAACCGTGACAAAGGCGAGAGTGGCTCGCATCGCCCTTTTGCAGTCTGGTTTACGGTTAACGACGCGCATCGGAAATCACTTTCTTCCTTGGGCCCGGGGTTGAGCGCGTCACAGCGGTGCAGCGCTTTCGAATAAACCAGTCTGGTCGAAAACGCTCAGGCTGTCTGCTGTGGATTTGTAAACGGGTAACCCCTGTTTTTGATGTGACTCAACCATTCACCAAAAAAATGCTGAAAATAGATTATATAAATTTCAGTTATGCGCTGAGAGGCATTAAAGTAGTCGCCAATGTCCGGGGAGAATTGGATTTAAATTCGACGCCCTTGAAAAAACTGACGTACAAAGGAATGAACCATGCCCTACTCAAAAGACGTTGATACTCTTACCACCCTGTTGAAAGAAAATCCTGCCTGGAACGCCATCAAGCCTGAGCACGCGGCTCGCATGCGCGCCCAGAACAAATTTCAGACAGGCCTGGATATCGCCAAGTACACCGCCAAGATTATGCGCGAAGATATGGCGAACTACGATAACGATACCTCTCAGTACACTCAGTCTCTGGGTTGCTGGCACGGTTTTATCGGCCAGCAGAAGATGATTTCGATTAAAAAGCACTTTGGCGATACGTCGCGTCGTTACCTGTACCTGTCCGGCTGGATGGTTGCCGCCCTGCGTTCAGAGTTCGGCCCGCTGCCAGACCAGTCCATGCACGAGAAAACCGCCGTGTCCGGTCTGATTGGCGAGTTGTACACGTTTCTGCGCCAAGCCGATTCCTGGGAACTGAACCACCTGTTCCGTGATCTGGAAGAGGCTCAGAACGCCGGCGACAACGCCAAGGCCGAGCAGCTGATAAGCCAGATTGATAATCACCAGACGCACATTGTGCCGATCATTGCCGACATCGACGCCGGTTTTGGTAACGCCGAAGCCACTTACCTGCTGGCCAAGCAAATGATTGAAGCCGGTGCCTGCTGTATCCAGATTGAAAACCAGGTATCTGACGAGAAGCAGTGCGGCCACCAGGACGGTAAAGTAACCGTTCCCCACGCCGACTTCCTGGCCAAGATTAACGCTGTGCGTTTGGCCTTCCTGGAACTGGGTGTAGACGACGGCGTGATTGTTGCCCGTACCGACTCTTTGGGCGCTGGCCTGACCCAGAAAATCGCGGTCACCAATGAGCCGGGCGATCTGGGCGACCAGTACAACAGCTTCATTGATGGCGACGTGATTGCTAAAGCCGAAGACATCAACAACGGCGACGTGGTGATCAAGCAGAACGGTCAGCTGGTCAAGCCCAAGCGTCTGGCGTCTGGTTTGTTCCAGTTCAAAGCCGGCAGCGGTGAAGACCGGGTTATTCTGGACTGTATCACCAGCCTGCAAAACGGCGCTGACATGTTGTGGATCGAAACCGAGAAGCCTCACGTTGGCCAGATCGCCGCCATGGTTAACCGCATCAAGGAAGTGGTTCCTAACGCCAAGCTGGTCTACAACAACAGCCCGTCGTTCAACTGGACTCTGAGCTTCCGCCAGCAGGTGTTCGATTCCTGGAAAGAAGAAGGCAAAGACGTATCGGCTTACGAGCGTGCTGCGCTGATGAGCGAAGAATACGACAGCACCGACCTGGGCAAACTGGCCGATCAGTGGACAGCCAACTTCCAGCGCGATGCGGCCCGCGAAGCCGGTGTGTTCCACCACCTGATCACGCTGCCGACATACCACACCGCGGCCTTGTCTACCGACAACCTGGCCAAAGGCTACTTCGGTGCCGAAGGCATGCTGGCTTACGTCAAAGGTGTTCAGCGCAAGGAAATCCGGCAGGGTATCGCTACGGTTAAGCACCAGGACATGGCTGGCTCCAACATTGGTGACGACCACAAGGAATTCTTCGCCGGCGACGCCGCGCTGAAAGCCGGTGGTAAAGACAACACCATGAATCAGTTTGGCTAACAGGCTAATCTGACGCGGCAAAGGCGCCGCAACTCCCTCTTTTGGGATTCAAAACCCGCACACTGGTTCGTCAGGTGCGGGTTTTTTTGTGGCGCCGGCTCAAGGTTGGGGCTTTGGACTATGCTAGTAGAAACAGTGTGTTCAGTCAGGAGCAGGGCGATTGAATCTGGATCAAGGCATTGTGTTTGCAGTACTGGGTATGACACTGGCGCTGTTTGTCTGGAATCGACTGCGGTTTGATGTGGTGTCGATGCTGGCGTTGCTGGCCATGGCGTTCACCGGGTTGGTGCCCGCTGATGAATTGTTCAGTGGTTTCGGGCATCCAGCGGTGATTACCGTGGCGGCTGTATTGGTGATCAGCCAGGGACTGGTAAACGGTGGCGTGGTGGATGCGATTGCCCGATTGCTGGGGCGTATCGGCCATCGGCCAACCCTACAGGTGCTTACGCTCACCTCGGTGGTGGCGCTTTGCTCCGGTTTTATCAATAACGTTGGCGCGCTGGCTTTGCTGATGCCGGTGGCCATCTGGATGTCCCGTGACGCCGGCCGCTCGCCCTCCATGCTGCTGATGCCGCTGGCGTTTGGTTCCTTGTTGGGGGGTACCGTCACTCTGATTGGCACGCCGCCGAACATTATCATTTCTTCCTATCGTCCCGAAGGTGCCTTTGGCCTGTTTGATTTTGCCCCGGTGGGCTTGGCGATCACGGTGGCGGGTATTGCGTTTATCACCTTGGTGGGATGGCGCCTGACCCCGCGGCGGGATGATGGCGGCGCGGGTAAAAAGCTGTTCAGCGTGGGCGATTACGTCACCGAACTGCGAGTGCCGGAAGGCTCCACCAGCGCTGGCGCCACCTTGCACTCGCTGTTAACCGAATCCGGTGAGAGCGATGATCTTGCAGTGTTGGCGTTGATTCGCGACGGCGCACGCAAGATCACTCCCTCGACCTTTACCGTAATGCGCGAAGGCGATTTGTTGTTAATTGAGGCCAATACCGAAAGTTTGCAGGCTTTTCTGGATAATACCGATCTTGAGTTAGCCACCGGTGCGCTCTTAACGCCGCAGGACAAAACGGACAATGAGCAAGAGGGCGTGCTATCGGGAAGTTCCAGGCTAGAGCCTGGAGAGCCTGGCGCCGACAAAGAGGAACCGGAAGCGCCGATCAGCCTGGATGAAGGCGACTTGCAGCTGATGGAAGTGGTGGTTTCGCCAGGTTCAACCTTACTTGGACTGTCTGCCAATCGTTTGGGTTTGCGCGAACGCTATTCTCTGAATGTGGTGGCGGTGGCTCGCCGTGGCCAGCGCATTCAGCGTCGGTTGGGGGATATTCGCTTCCAGGCCGGCGACATTCTGCTGGTGCAGGGTATCGAGGATGGCCTCACAGAAACTCTGATTACTCTGGGCTGCCTGCCGTTGGCAGAGCGCGGGTTGCGGCTTGGGTCGTCACGTAAGGTAGCGCTGGCGGCCGCCGTATTCGGCGCCAGTATTGCGGCGGTGGTCGGTGGGCTGCTGAGTGCGCCGGTAGCCCTGGTGGCAGGTGCGGTGGCGATGGTTCTGGTGGGCTTGTTGTCCACGGAGGAGGCCTACAAGTCTATCGACTGGTCGATCATTGTTTTGCTGGCGGCGATGATTCCCGTCGGCCAGGCGCTGGAAACCAGCGGCGGTGCCCGGTTACTGGCGAACCAGATGCTGATATTGGGCGGCGACTTTTCGCTGGCCGCGGTGCTGGCCATGTTACTGGTTGTTACCCTGCTGTTATCCAACGTGATCAATAATGCCGCTGCCGCTATTGTGGTGGCACCGGTCGCATTGAGCCTGGCAACGTCGTTAAACGTGCCCACCGACGCGGTACTGATGGCGGTAGCCGTAGGCGCCTCATGCGCCTTCATGACACCCATTGGCCACCAGTCCAATGCGCTGGTGATGGAGCCCGGCGGTTATCAGTTTGGTGACTACTGGCGCCTGGGCTTACCGTTATCAATCATCGTGACGGTGGTGGCGGTGCCGATGATCATGTTGGTTTGGACGTGATACTGGGTATTGAGCATCCAGTGTCCCGCATGGCTGATTCGGGGATCCATCGGTTAGCACTGAGAGCTCTTGTGTCGTCAAAGTGGTTATATAGTATCTGAGCTTTACACATTACGTTTCGGTAGGGCCTTGAATTAGATGACGAATACTTAAAATGCGGTATTTAAACCTGGCGGGTTGTATCAGTAATGGTACAGTCCGCTGTTTTTTTGGGGCGGAGAAAAGTGGCATATAAAAATAAAAATTCCTAATTTACAGTTAGTTGCGGGTTTCCTTAAATTGTCTGGCACGTTTATCGCTTAGTGTTGCCTGTGAGTCTGCATCGTAACTTGCTACAGGGTTTGCAGGAAGGGATGGACTTTATAGCAGCCAACAACAAAGAAGGAATAACATCATGAATGCTAAAAAGAATCTGCTAGCAATTGCTGTTGCATTAAGTCTGGGTCTCTCTGGCGCCGCTTGGGCTGACCAGCAGGGTGGCGATGGTGATCCGAATACCAACGCCGCCGGTGGCTCCACCGCCAATAACGACACCTCCGGCAACGCCAATTCGGGCAATGACAACTCCACGAATAACTCCGATAATTCGGATGGAAGCACCAACGATTCCGGCAACAACCAAGCCGATAACAGCACCAATGATTCTGGTAACAACCAAGCCGATAACAGCACCAACGACTCTGGCAACAACCAGGCCGATAACAGCAACACTGACTCTGGCAACAACCAGGCCGATAACAGCACCAACGATTCTGGCAACAACCAGGCCGATAACAGCAACACTGACTCTGGCAACAACCAGGCCGATAACAGCACCAACGACTCTGGCAATAACCAGGCCGATAACAGCACCAACGATTCCAGCACCAATCAGGCCGATAATAGCACCAATGATTCTGGCAACAGCCAGGCCAATAACAGCACCAACGACTCTGGCAACAGCCAGGACAATAACAGCGCCAACGACGACTCGAATAACAGCACCAACGATTCGAACAACAATCAGGCCAATAACAGTACCAACGATTCTGGCAACAGCCAGGACAATAACAGCGCCAACGACGATTCGAATAACAGCACCAACGATTCGAACAACAATCAGGCCAATAACAGCACCAACGATTCGAACAAAGATCAGTCGGACAGCAGCACCAACGACTCGTATAACGATCAGTCGGATAACAGCATTGCCGGCTCTTACAACGATTCGTCTGACAGCAGCACCAACATGCTGACCATGTCGACAGACATGTTCCTCAACAGCGCCGAGCTGAATGGCAACGTCAGTGATGTGTCAGTGACCTATGGCAATGCCAGCAGCGGCTCCACCACCGATGTGCGTACCAGCAACAGCATTGGCGATGGATCGGCGAACTTCACCGGTGTGGGCGCGTTTGCCCAGAACGTGGGTGTGGGCAGTGTTACCCAGGCTAACGTCAGTGTGATGTCTAACCTGACCGCAGGCGGCGGCACCAACTAGGCGAAGGTGCGGGCTGCCAGTTCTTGGTGGCCCGCCCAGGCCCGGGAGGCATGGGATGGACAACAGCCTTTACCAAGTCAAACGTTGCTTTATAGGGGGTTGCATCACTCGCGTGCTGGGGTTAGCTCTGTTCACAAGCACAGCGACCGCCTTGGCCGATACCGCCAACAGCGATGAAACCTGGCTACAGCAGTCTGCGCTGTCTGCGCAGCAACTGGACGAGGCCAGCGGCCGACAGGGGGTCTCACTGCAATTGCAAATGAACAACAGTAACCAGAATGCCAATGTCAGCGATAACGTGCTGACTGGCCAGGTGATGACGGGTAATAACCTGATCAGCGGCGGCGCCTTCGCAAATATGAACGGTGTGGCCACGGTGATCCAGAACTCGGGTAATCAGGTGGTTATTCAGGACACAACCCAGATCAACGTTCTTATTAACCAATAACAGGAGACAGGCGATGGCCAGTGGTACAGGCATTACCGCGATGTGGGCGACCCTGCTGCTGGCTATCAGCCCTGCGGCCAGTGCCGGCAGTGTGTTAATTCCGGGATTTTCCGGCAGCGTCGAGGTGGCTGTCGAGAGTTTTCAAGCTCGCCGTTTCAGCTCGGTATTCCGCCAGCAGTATGACTTCAGTTGTGGTTCTGCGGCAATCGCGTCGTTACTGACCTTTCATTATCAGTTCGAGGTGTCAGAGGAAGACGTTTTCAGCGGCATGTTCGCCATAGCCGATCCAGAGAAAGTGCGGCGTGAAGGCTTCTCTATGTTGGACATGAAGCATTATCTGGAGCTTGAGGGTTATCAGGCGGACGGTTTCCGCCTGCCATTGGAAGGGTTACGCAAAGAGGTTCGGTTACCGGTGATTGCCCTGGTCACGCTGGGCGGCTATCGGCATTTTGTGATCATCAAAGGTATTTCTCCCAGCGATGTGCTGGTGGGTGATCCTGCGCGCGGTATGAAAGTGTATCCACGGTCAGAGTTTGAACAACACTGGGATGGCACGGCGTTTGTGATCCGCAGCCATTTGCAACAGGGGCGCAACTCGTTTATTGCCGATGGATCCTGGCCGTCGGTCGCAACTGCGCCTTTGAGCCAGGTTCAGAACGCACCGCCACTGGGGCACACGTTGCCTTATTGGCCGTCGATGACGGAGTGGTGAGCCGATGACAACGAACGTAGGTGTAATGTTGAGCCCGGCCGCAATGCGACGGGTCTTGGCACTGGTTCTACTTTTGCCGGTTGCACAGGCCCAGGCTGCAGATTGGAGCCCGATGCTGAGTGATGCTGAGCTGGCACAAAAGCGCGGCGGGTTTGTTTTCGACCGTTTTGAAATTGCCATTGGTCTGGAGCAAAGAGTGTCGGTGAATGGCGACCTGCAAGTCCTTAATAGCTGGCGCATACCTGATATCAGCGACGTGGGCAGTTACGCCCAGGCCCTCAAAAATCTGCCTGTACTGCGCGATTTCAGCAGCCTTGGAGACGGCACACGGGTAACCAGTGGTGTACTCGACAACGGAAGTTGGATGACCCTGATCCAGAATAATGTGGATGGCGCGGTTATCCAGAATATGCAGCAACTGAATATTGAACTGAACAATCTGGGGCAAGCCTGGCGCCTGCCCCCCAATTTCCAGGATTCCCTGCTGTCGCTGCCTGGGCGTTAAGACTGCGGCGGCTTACAGGCTGAAAGGCAACCTCAGGGTAATTTCGCTGTTGGGCGCGTTTTCGGTGACTCCCACGCTTACTGAGAGGCTTAACGTTGTGCTGCTCGACAATCGATGGGCTAGCCCGAAAGACAGTGAGCCCAC
>Ga0307966_1001729_pt1 | contig 17017 bp, 18 predicted proteins | sample OrgLakmetagen646_FD_203141 | JGI IMG/M metagenome (GOLD analysis project Ga0307966, IMG submission 203141) | Saline water microbial communities from Organic Lake, Antarctica - #646 | ecosystem: Environmental > Aquatic > Non-marine Saline and Alkaline > Saline | place: Antarctica: Organic Lake... | reverse complement strand
GAAGTGCCGGTGCTTGCACAGCTTGGAGGGTTACATGAGCTGCGCACGCAGCAGCCTGCATGCTCTGCTGGCTGCTGATGCTGGACTTGATGCTGAGCCTGCTGCAGCTGCTGCTGTGTTTGCTGCTGAACCTGTCCCTGCTCCTGCCTTTGCTGCTGCCCTTGCTGCTGCCATTCCATCGAGCTGTCTGATGCAATGTGTGTGCCATTGGCACGGGGCTGCTGTCCAGCGCAGTTTTGGGTGAGGTCTGGGAGGATGCTGCAACTTGATGGAGGTGGGGGAGAGGGAGGAAGCGGGACGTAATGTTCGGTGTGTGGAAGGACTGGGTGGCGCTGAGATGGACAACTGGGTGAATCTGGCACACACCGCAGGGAGGGGTGTTGTGTAGGGGCATCTGAGTTCGGACCACCACAAAAGGCGCCGCTGCTGCTGCTGCTGCTGCTGGTCGTGTTGCCAAGAGGGCAGGCACCTGTGTGCTTGGATGTCAACACATTTAGAGGGTCACACTGGGGGTATGACTGCAGAGGGTGGTGGTAGAGGGGGGGGCGCAGCAGGTTGCCATCTTTGTGGCAGCTGTTGTGGTGGTGGGGCTTGTGGGGAGGAGCAGGTGCAGCGATTTGCTGGAAGTTGGCCGCTAAATGCTCCAGGCATGCCCTGTGGTGTTCCGACAAGGTTGCGTGAGTGGTTGAGCTGCTGCAGTTGAGTTGCTGCAATCACTGCCGGTGCTCAGCTAAGGCACACGCAATAGCAAGGTAATGTATGTTTCATCAAAATACAGGCACAAACAAATCCGCTGCTCTGGACTGGAGACCAAACTGTCTTTTGACAACCTTGCGCTTGCAGCACCTGCAAAGCACTCGCTGGGCAAGATGCAAAGGACACGAAAGGACACGGTGCCCTACACAGTTGCCAGCTCTAATTGCACACAGAAGGATGTGTGCACACAGAAGGATGCTTCCTCCTGCAGGGCACCTTGTATCAAAGATCATTTTGAAACATTTAACACCACGCCCTGCTGCAACAGCACAGTCACCAATCCTTCAAACTTGCCCACACATCCAAGTTGTCTACACACCCTACATTGCATCCAACAGACCTTCACAGCCACAAAACCCTCCTGCAACAGCACAGTCACCAATCTTTCACACTCGCCCACACATCCAAGTTGGCTACACACCCTACTTTGCATCCAACAGACCTTCACTGTTACAACACTCTCCTGCAGCAGCACAGCAACAATTCCTTTCACCTCTGCCACACACCCAAGCCACCACCCGCTCACCCTAACACGCACCCCAAAAAACTGTATAGTCGCGACACTTTCATGCTTCTTAAGAGCTACAACTCGTACCTGAGCACCCGCACACCCATTTACCGCTAACCCTATCTTACACCTCACTTCCCTACCCCGGTACCCCAACCCCGCACTTGGACACTATTCTCTATACCCACATACCCCAACACACACGCACAGCACACAAACCCCAAAACCACAACCTACCTTGCATATACCTACCTTGCACTTGAACATCCTTAACCAACCCTACACTTGGACACTATTCCCTATACCCACATGCCCCGACGCACAAGTAGCACACAAACTCCAAAACACGCAATCGCACACACAGACAAACAACATACATACTCACCCGTACAGCGACCTGGTCGTAGGCAGCAGCAGCTCTGCCACCTGAGCCACGTGACATGCTGAGGGTACAGCGCCCCCCACCTCGTCGTCATCACCAAAGCTAACGCAGCCGCTGCGTGGCACAAGGCCCTCACCACCACCACCACCACCACCACCACCACCATCACCACCACCACCACCACCACCACCACCACCACCACCATCACCATCACCATCACCATCACCATTGCTACAGCATTGCTTCTGCCCCTCCTTGAGCGCCCGCCCCCTCGCTTCCCTCCCTTCACTGCTGCACCCACAACCGCCCTTGCCAACCCCACCCAGGCCCCCGTCACCTTCGTCACCCATTGTAATAAACTCCTGTCTGTCACCTGTTGCACTATTGCTGCAAATGTTGCTGCTAGCAACTCGGTCGTTCCTGCTGCTGCTGTTGCTGGCGTTCTCATGGCTGTTGGTGGCATTGCTGCTGGTGGCGTTGCTGTTCGTGGCGTTGCCTGGTTGGCTCAGCAAGTGCATGAGACGCGCAAAGCAGAGATCCATCAGAGATGGGACAACACTAAATCCATCTTGCCTCCCTGCACCTTCAGCCCCTAGCCCACCACTCTCACGCTGGCTGGACCCCTGCTGCTGCTGGGGGAGCAATGCAAACGGGCAGGGCGGGAGGACCTGCACCCCAAATACACAATAAAGACCATGTGACACGTTTATAATGCAAGCAATGTGAAACTCATTTCTGCTGCTGCTGGGGGAGCATTGCAAATGGGCAGGGCGGCAGGACCTGAACCCCAAGTGCATAAAGAACATCGTGCGACACGTTTCTAATGAAACTATGTATTCATATCTGGTGCAGCTAGGCAATCTTGCTGCAAAAGGGTAGGGCGGGAGGACCTGCACCCCAAATGCGTGAAAAACATCGTGCGACACGTTTCTAACAAAACTAAGTATTCATATCTGGTGCAGCTAGGCAATCTTGCTGCAAAAGGGTAGAGCGGGAGGACCTGCACCCAAAATGCGTGAAGAACATTGTGTGACACGTTTCTAACGAAACAATGCATTCATATCTGGTGCTGCTAGGCAATCTTGCTGCAAAAGGATAGGGCGGGAGGACCCGCAACCAAAATGCACGTAGAACACATGCGTCAAGCGCGTGCCATGTATTCAGTCCTAATGCTGCTAGGCGACCTCGCTGCGAAAGGGCAGGGCGGGGCCCCTGAGAAACAGCAGCTATGAGCATCATGAGAAATGACACTGAGAAGTGTGGGTACGCACATGCATCGGCAGCGTGACCGACGTGAGTCACTGGAATTCTGACAGTGTGCAAGTAAAAGTTTTGATTCTGGTGCAAGCTGGAATGTTCTATTTTGGTGCAAGTGATCATATGAGCCTGTGGCGTGGCAGCTGCAGCATTAAGAACAAGCCGTGAATTGGTTGACAGCTGCGTAGTATGGAGATGCGTGCTGAACACATTTATATATTAATCTTTTTGGTTTGATTTCAGGCTTTTTCCAAGCTTCCGCTCAGATGCCCCCCAGAGGCATATATAGCGATGTAACCTTACCTTATATATTAAAATGACACTCTTTAGCAGCTTCTATCTAATTATCTGTCATCCGGCTGCTCAGGCCCAAATTACTCATGCTGGAGCATGTGCAGCTTACTAATGTGCGCTTGTGCATACGCTTGTGCACAGTGGGCGTACTTGAGCTTCTAAGAGCTCACCTGAATACATCTGTAGCTGACATGGCTATCCCAGCTGCTCAGGCCCACATGTCGTATGTCAGGAATGGGTCCCTCAGGGTCGATCCATTGAAAGAAAGGTGAGCCAGGGCTGGGCTCACCCGTCCCAACCTGCCACCAGTTTCACAGTGTCATGTTTGGTCCTGGTGAATGGTTGCGTTTATGTGTGTGTGCATGTGACATGGGAGGGAGAAGCAGGGCTGGACTGGGCTTTGAGCCCAAACTGCCACCAATTCCACAGTGTTGTAAGGTTGTCCAACCGGTTGTTTGAGGTACAGGTTAATAAGTGCTTTTGTAGGGGACCGTCTGCAAAGGTGGATGGTCTTGACGCTTGCGGGACATGCATAGCTGCAATGTGAGCTTGCAGGAAATGCGTAACGGCGTGTGCTAGCACTGGGCTGAACTCAACCTGCCAATTCCACAGTGTTAAGGACACCAACTCGTGGCTTGAGGTGTATAGTTTATTTGAGTGCTTTTGGCGGCTAGTACACATCTGCCGCTGAAAGCTGAAAGCTTTCTGTTTAAAGAACAGTGATGTTGCGGCTAGCACACCTCTATCGCTGAACGTCCAAACACTGCACTGTGAAAAAAACAGTGACGTTGCGGCTAGCACACATCTGCCGCTGCAAGTCAGAACACTGCACTGTAAAATAAACAGTGTTGTTGCCACTAGTACACATCTGCCGCTGAAAGCTGAAGGCTTTGTGGTGTTGACACAAGAACCGCTTGTCTATGCTTTTGACACTGTTTGCTTTTATTGGCTTTGCTGATTCAGGACAGGAACAGCAGCAACGTGCTTGTCAATGCTTATGCTGCCGGAGATTAATATCAAAAGGCTTTATTGCGTCGGCACAAGCACAGCAGCATCGTGCTTCACGGCTACAACCCCTCTCCCTCCTGCCTGTGAAAGCAATAGTCTGCATTCTCTGATTACGTCACTCTTTTTATTCCGTCACTCTTTTTATCAAGTCATTTCTCTGACTGCATCACTCTGACACGAGCACACACTGTGTACCGTAATAACGCCGGCTGCTGCGTAATTGACCCAGAAGCGAGTGAAGGTGCGGGAGGAGATGTGCGAGCCAGCCATGCCTTGTACCATAGCCAGCGTGGAGCCGTTCTTCTCCACCTTGGTGTATAAGTGTGTGTGTGTGACTGTGACTGTGACTGTGTGTCGTGGGGAAAACAATATAAGATGCAAGTCGGTGGTCGGAAAGATGTTTCAGGACTATGGACAGAGGGAGCACAGAACCAGTGGATACATGAAGAGGGGACATACGAAGAGGAGATACGTGAGAAGGGGAGCAAAGCGGCATCGCCCTTCACAGGGGCGGCGTTGGCTGTACACAAAGGTATGGGAAACTAAACGAGTTGGTTAAGGAAAAGTCGTGGATGAGACTGCAGGACATGCTGCACTAAGGACTGCAAGGAAGCAGGTGTTTAAATGAGGCAGCCGGGTCTTGAGCCCGTGCCTGCAGCTATTTTATTAATGATAGCCCAGGACTACTTCGAAAGTATAATATAGTCTGGAGAGTCTGTTATGTCTGTTAGGTGATCTGAGGAAAAGTAGAAGTTCTGTTTCAAGGTTCTGCTGTTCCACGCACGACGTCTGCTTCCTCCTCGTAGTCAAGAAGCAAGACAACCCATCCAGCATTCTTGCAGTGGCCACACACACTATAGGCAACCAGAGTTGTATATGTCCACCTTGCAATGCGGGTTGTCCCCACTGGACTAACATGCTCAAAGCAGGAGGCTAAAAAAATCCATGATAGGCACGTGTAAGAAATGGGCATGAATGAAGTTAAAAAGTGCTTTGGCAAAGGTTTTGGCTGGATTTGTGCACTAACCAGGTGGTCAATGCAAGAGCGTGTGCAAACCAGTGTTTACCCTATAACTCTTCACGCATGAAAATAATTGACATGAGAACTGTGCAAGCAGATAGCTGTTTAAATTCTGAGCAGAATGACACCCTTTTTAGTAGTATGGGGGGTCAGGAAGAAGGCTTAGGGAGGGGGGGGCATTTGGGGTCGGAGGCCCAAAATTTACACGTGACTGTCAGGATATTTGTTACGCCTTCTGGGCGGTGATATATTTTATGCACGGTAATGCAAAACGTGAACTGCATGTTTGGAATGATTGCTGGTAATTTGCCTGGACACACCTCTGCGGCCTTCTTGGGGGCATTCCGCATTCCATGCAATTCTGTGACCAGGCACCCAGACCCCCCCCTTTATTCAAATCACCCAACAAGGGTGCCATTCTACTGGGCTTGAGCGGAGGATTCCAATATTCCAATACTATATTTATTATTTGCTGGAAGTGGCCCAAAAGAATTCTGGAGGCCCCCCCAAAAATGTTCGAGCACCCCCAAATGACCACCCACCAACCGACCTCTCAAAATCGACTCATTAATATACCAATCAATCGCTCTAGGCGTCAGGATTCCGAGTATGTAATTTATATTTCAATCGACACAGAGGTGAAAGGTGAAAGTTATGATAACTACAGCCTCCTGCTCAAAGCGTACAATAACCTCCACAATCAATAAAACACAAGTCTGCCCAACACAATTGGCACGCCCCTGTCTATAACATTCAGCTCCTTGCTCGTCCTGCACACCCCATTGTCTACCCCAAAAATCCCAAATGTTTAGGGTTGGCCAGAACCATATATATACTATGTATATACGGTATTTTTGGCAGGGAAATCACCTAATATACGGTCACATACGGTGTATATATACGGTTCTGGCCAACTCTCACAAATGTTGTTTTGTGTCCGGTTAATTCCTGCTGCTCAAACATTGGCAGTCACAGATAGGGGATTATGTGGGCGTTTGCCTGTTTCCCATTTTGCACTATTTTGGTATGGAGAAGGCCAGGCCTGACCACACCTGCTCTGATTCACCTGTGCCCCAACAAATAAGCCTCCCTGTCTTACGCCTTCACTGTCATACCAAAATTGGTGCAGGGGGTCAGGATGGGATACACACAAACACACACACACACACACACACACACACACATACACACAAAGTGGGGAAGTGCCCTGGCAAGAAGTGTGAATGTTAATATACACATTCTGGGGACATCTCTGCGTCTATCTCACACATTCACACCTTGACCACGCCAGATGTGAAAGTCATAGTTCAGAGCGCTACACATTGCCAGAAATGGCGCCAAGTGATGGCGCCTGTAAGGAACAGCGCCATTCCTGTGATCTGAAAAGTCCCTGCTTTATGTACTGTTCAACCTAATTAGTGGAATTTTTCTTACGCCACTTGTTCCGCATGGCATCCAACATTGCACGAGGACACGAGGACAATGAAAAATTGATGAGCAGCGACAAGGTGTGGCAGCAGTCCGGTGTTTTAATATTCTAGTGGCTTGCCTAGGCACGCCTGGTATTGCGGGACTGTGAATAGCACAACATCTAGCTGTCCCAGGCAGAAATGCATAAATTTGGGCAGACGTTTCCTAAGAAGTACTTACGGGACTAGGCGCAGCGAGGCAGTGGCCCGATGGAACTAGGGAAAGGGAGGCAGCAACCCCGTACTTTGAGGCAGCAGCCTCATGGAACTAGGGTAAGGAAGGCAGCAACCCCGTACCTTGAGGCAGCTGTTGCGGTGGCTGCCAAGGATGATGGTGTAGTTTGGCTCCACCGCGGCGAACACTGCAGCATGGCTATGCTGACCCAGGCTGCTGCCACTGCTGCTACGGCTTGTACTCCTAGGACCAGTGGCATTGTTGGTGTTGGGGAGTTGGTGTGTGGAGGAATTGAGCGGTACCTGAGAGGGAGCAGAGGGACTGCTCCCCGGATCTGGTGTTGGGGTGCAGGAGGGAGCGTGCTGGAGGGGTTGGACACGCTTGGTGCCCGGGAGCGGTTTGAGGATGATGGTCACATCGTTGTCTGCCTTGGCCTGGAGTGCAGGGGTGCTTAGGTCTGTTGGAGAGAGCAGGGCTAGAAAGTGGTTGGAGTGCACATAAAAGGTGAGTGCACGCGTGAGGTCGTGTGTGCATGCTTCAATATGCTGCTTTCGTGCGTACCATGGTATGTCAATATGTTATGTACTTTATGCTACACTATGTTACGTACCTATGCATGCTTTAATATGTTGCTTTACTGCATTTGTACATCCTACAATATGTCATGTAATTGGCATGCGACAATATGTCGCTCTCATGCCACCATGGTATTGTTAATATGCTTGGAAGTAGCTAGCATGTGCGTGAGTATGTATATGCATGCACGCATGCACGTGCTTGCACATGCAGTGTGCGTGCATGTGCGTGTGCGTGTGCGTAAGCATGTGTCCTTATCTGTGTGCGCGTGTATGTGTGTGTATGTGTGTATGTGTGTATGTGAGCGTATATGTGTGTACGTGCATGTGTGCATGCGTGCGCGTGCATGAGCATGTGCGTGTGCATGAGGGTGTGTGGGTGTGCGTGTGGTTGTGTGTGTGTGTGTGGATGGGTGCACTTGTGCATGTGTGCGTGTGCGTGCGTGTGTGTATGTGTTCGTGTGCAAGGGTGTTTGTGTGTGCGTGTGTGTGTGTGTTCATGTGTGTATGTGTGTGTGTTTTTGTGAGCGTATGTGTGTACGTGTTTGTGTATGTTCGTATGCGTGCGTGTGCATGTGCGCGCACGTGCACGTGTGTATGCGTGCTCGCACGTGTGTGTGTGTGTGCGTGTGTGTGTGTGTGTGTGTGTGTGTGTGTGTGTGTGTGTGTGTGTGTGAGAATTATCCTTAATACCTCAAAACACACGCATCCAGATCCCGAAGAAAATGCGGTTCCGGTTCTGCTTCCGAGCCATGCGCATTCAAAGGGCGGAATTACTAGGGTTCCGTCAAAATTGATGCGTGGATGCATTGCTTCAAATTTGGTTTCACGCTGTGCCGAATCACGATTCTGTGCATAATCTAAAAATTAATCGGTGCGCGAGCGATCGCTGTGACCCGACTGGATTATGAACTGGGAACTTTTGCCTGCGCGTGGGGATGTGCCCATCGAGAGGTCCTCCCACAGCCTTTCATGTGCTGGTGATGGCAAACGGCTCTTTCTGTTCGGAGGAGGCGAGTTCATGCAAGCTGGCTTGCAACAATTCCCATTGGCCGGCCAGGGAGCATGTTGGGAGCACATCAGCTGACTTATGACTCCTTGTCTGTGCATGCACCTGCAGAGCACGACTCACGCGTGCCTGTAAGCTCGGACATGTACATGTATGAAGACCAACAATGGCAAAGTAAGCTGCTGCAAACCAGTAGTGCAGTACAAAATGAGTGTTTCGTTTTATCTGTGATGCTGCGTTGTACAGAGAGAAGGACGAAGAAAAGGCATGTTCCAACGGTTCCAAACTTCTCACCCGCTCCCCAATTTCACACCTGCACACAGGGCTAGACGCCAAGGGCACCGTACCCAGTCCCAGGGTAAGTTTGCTTGCATTCAATAGTAGAATCAGAAAAAATGCATCCCCTTTGTGTGTCAAGTATGGTGTGATACGGTGCGGTACGTTACGAAGTTGTACATGCGGTACGGAACGGTACGGTACCATTAATAACGTACCGTTCTCAAACTTCTTACAGTCAGCAAGCCACAAGCACCTCCCTGAAACTTTAGTAAAAAACGACCCAAAACAGAGATTTGTGTGGCCCCAATTTCAGCCCATCACTACCCTTGCCACGCCAGTTCAAAGTGTCCTTGTTTTAGCCCCAGAACCCACGAACCTTCCCAATTGTATGGATGATTTCATCACAGGCCCTTGCAAATCAAAACACGGCCTTCCTTGCCCGAGTAATATTTCATATTTGATCAACCATCCCGTACAATACATACTCCCATACCATACGACTCCCGTACCATACGTGACGTACCGTATGGGACAACGAAGCTTCCCCCTTGATTCTACTTTTTTTTTTTTTTTAAGAGACAAGCAAAGCTGCAAAGGGCAAAGGGTCACGCATCTTGGCTCCCATTTAAATGGGCTCCCTTTTTTTTTGCACTGCGTCGTTAATGCCATTACTCCATGTGTCACCCACTTTCAATCAATCCACTTCCGTATACCAAGTCTACTGTACAAATTCATGTCTGCCTCACGGACGCTTCTTCCCAATTTCTGCGTTCATGCGCTTGTCTTGCCCAAGAATAATGAGCCCTGGCTTGTCGTTGTCTGTGTTTCAGGCATCAAATGATGAAACGCTCGCGTTGCATACAGGTGGCCCACTCTGCTGTCATGATTGGCGATACTATTTGGATCTTCGGTGGCAGATCAGGTGATACAGAAAACTCTGTTGTTCTTAGTGTTGTACTTCTACGCCGTATTTCCGTTTTTGGACCGTTTTTTGTACGGTACGGTCCAAAACCGTATAATCAGGGCTGTGCAATGACACCATCAGAGCGATTTTGCACCGTAATTACGGTACGGTGTCGGTACGTACCGTCAGAGCGTCAAAATGACAATGTCTCAGAAATGACGGTGTCTACCGTCCAGACGGTCGAGGGGCTGTCCACTGTAATCGCTGTGTAAACCCACCGTCAAGTGCTTTTTTGCTGTGAAAAGCTGAGACCAGGAAATCCTGGTCAAGACAAAAACTTTAAAATTTTTCCTTTCATTGCTGCACCGATCGTTTGTTTGTGTAAATAACACACATGCAACATTTTGAGATGAGGATAAAAGAGCCAAAATGGGGTCAAATGGCCATTTCTTGCCTTTTTGCGATTTTTGGACCGTACCGTCCACCGTACCGTAATGCACCGTCATGACGGTCCCTAAATTCCGAAATGACGGTCTGACACCGTCATTCACGGTGTCCACCGTCAGACCGTATGTTGACGGACCGTACCGCCACACCGTCATTGCACAACCCTGCGTATAATACGGTCAATGGTAAAATACGGTCCAAACCCATGGTCCATCTTTTGTGTATGCTTTTCCTCTTTGAGAGCATTTCAGTTATACATTGGAGATATGCGAATTAAAACATTTGTGTTGTGTAGTTATGAGCCAAAAGGACCCTTTGGTGCAAATCAAAGCCAATTATCAGCTTTTTGCACCGTACCGTACACCTTGCCGTATTTTACCATAAGTATGGTCCGGAATCATAAATACTGTTCTACACCGTATAACCGTACTGTACCGTATAACCGTACACCGTACTGGCACAACACTGGTTGTTCTGTTGCTACCTGTGACTGTGTGTGTGTGCTAGTTGCTTTGTGTCACACCTTGGTCTCAGGCTCAGAGATGGCCAAAACCAAATTCATATGCAGTATTCTCAGGTGGGCATTCACCAAACAGCTTGGCATTAACATTACATTAGAAGTAGGTTGTCCATCCTGACCATTCTTACTCAGGTTGATAATGTTAATCCCAAATTTGCTGCAACAGGAGTGGATATGGGAGACGGAGCCAAGGCAGACTTGTACTCTTTTGACACACACACAAGCACATGGTCATCTGCGGAAGTGGAGGGCCCTGTTCCACCCTCACGCTCCTACCACACGGCTTGTGCTTGTGGGGATTACATGTTTGTGTTTGGAGGCTGCGGTGAGAGCGGAGATATGTGGTGATGTTTGAGTTGCTTGGGAGTTGTGGTGGCAACTTTTCAATCAGTGCAGTGCAAAGACAACAGAAGGTCTAATGCAGGGGTGTGATGCTCCCTGCCCTTGCTTGCCCACACCAACCTCATAAGTGATAACATCCAAAAACGGAAAAAACGACAATCCAAGACCTTTTTGGCTTGTTTATGCCCAGAGGGTGCACAACAAATCGTACGCGTAGTCTAGCAAAGTGTTGTCACTGTGTGTGTGTGCACTGAAGCAAGCAACACGAGTTAAGTTTGAGCGCACCCCTCCTTACTATCAACTTAAAACGCTTTTATACCCAGGATACATACACACACAGGCAGGCAGGTTTCTTGCTCGCTTGCTCGCTCCTGACACTTCTGTCTGTTCTTGACTGATATTTTGATGTGGTGCAGGAGAGGGAGGCCGTCTGAACGATTTGTGGAGGCTCGACACAAAGGTGAAATTGCACCATGTTTGATTACCCACCTGAGTAGCAGCCATGAGAGGTCAACACATGGTACCTTACTTCTCAGGCCCTCCCATACTTCATTGTAGCAACACATCAACACATACGTCAAAAGATAGTACCTTACTTCTCAGGCCCTCCCATTCCATACTTCATTGTAGCAAATAGTGGAAAGTCCAAACACCACCGTCACCGATTGACAACCTTATCTTTCCTTTGTTATTACGAAGGCAAAGAAATGGGAGCAGATGCCTACCCCGCAACTGAAAGGTCGGGGGGGCAGCCGGCTGATTCCTTCTCCAGACGGAAACAAGCTTTACGTCGTTGCAGGTGGGCAGGGGTAGGGCCTGAGGCTGTTATGATGTGTCGCAACAGCCACATTACCAAGAACTTGCAGATCAGAACAGCTATCAAAATGATACTGAACTGCAGACTACAGAAAACAGGGCACAGGACCTCCATGCAGTGCCTAATAGTTTGACAAATTAATTATATGGGCTCATGTGCATAGGACTGTATCAGTGTTAAGTGAAAGTGACTTCAATCAAAGCCCCAGCAATTTACGCGCTTGAGCTCAGAAGCCACGCTAGCAAAGCAATTCAGGCTGTTGGGTATAAGGCAGGCTAGCATTCAGTTGTTTTACAGTGTCTTTTGGTTTTTTGTCTCTCTCTCAATCTCTCTCTCTCTCTGTCTCTCTCTCTCTCTCTCTCTCTCTCTCTCTCTCTCTGTCTGTCTGTCTCTCTCTCTCTCTCTGTCTGTCTCTCTCTCTCTCTTCTCTCTCTCTCTCTCTCTCTCTCTCTCTCTCTCTCTCTCTCTCTCTGTCTCTCTCTGTCTCTCCCTGTATTTAAACTGCCCAAGCATTACACGCAAGTATGTTTCCTGTGTCTTGCACTCCCATTGCAGGATTTGCCGGGGTGGAGCTGGACGATATGCACGAGTAAGTGTGTGCTGTTCCCCTTTCATGTTCTTTATTGCATGAATTGTGGCAAGTTCCTGGGCTGAAGCTTGCACTTGGTTGGCTGCCCATGTGTTCCAGAGCGCTTCACAAAGCAATGTTTTCAAAGCAGTGATGTTGGTTCTGGGAAAAGCGTTCTGCACAGAGCATACAAGCGCACTCACTTGTGTTCATGTGTACTCATATTAGGTTTGACACGACTTCTAGGGAATGGCAAGAGCTGCCATCTACTGGTCTACCCGCACGCAGCGTGTTTGGTGCAGGCGTGCACACTTGCGGCAACAAAGCAGTTTGCTCCCACTCAGGTAGGCAAACGAAGACTGGTAATCAATCACTGTCAGGTATGCTAATGAAGTATGCTAATGAAGACTGGTTTAAATGAATGAAGTATGCTAATGAAGACTAATAATCAGTCAATGTCGGTGCATTTTTAATCAGTCACGTTTTTAATCAGTCACCGTCGGTGCAGTTTTCTCCGTGCTTCTTTGCGTGGTGCAAATTTCTTTTTGAGCTTCCTGGCACGCCAAACATGAACAAACCTGGCCCATGCATAGAGAATGGGCATGTTGCAATGCCAGACATGGTGGTTTAAATTGCGTGTGGTCCCATTCCTTCTTTGTCACTTTCCTTTGTTCAGGTCACATGATCTTGTTCGGGGGCGAAATCGATCCTAGCACAAAGGTGAGGCCAAGTGTGCGTGCAGGGTTTGCTTTGCTTGCTTCTGAGCAGGCGAGCTAAGGTGTCTGACCTCACCTAACTGTGTAACCATTGTCGTCAGCATTTATCAACAAATAGTACACACTCTACACATCACGCTGACATAATGCAGCAAGAGCAGATGCAAAGATCACTACTCTGTATGGTGGCTTACAGGGTCACTCGGGAGCAGGAGACTTTTCCGACGCCCTGCTGTGTTGGGACAAGCATGAGGTACAGTGATCACGACATGCTCTTGGTCACACATACACACACACACACACATACACACACACACACATTCCGATGCAACTGTTGTATTGGGACAAACATTAGTACACAACATGCTCTTGATCACACTCATAAATTAACATAAGATGTACACAAGATCCACGAGTTACAAGTCAACACTTTGTCATAGGTCACAAATCAACATTGTAACAAAGTGTTGATCACACTCATTCACATCAGATGTACACAAGATCCACGAGTTACAAGCCCCTTCTTTACTTGTGCTGAGTGTGCAATCAGCAAAGGTCTTATCAAACTACGAGCCGCTCGGGTGTGTGCATGCGTGCCATGCATGGCAGACAATTAGTACCACACATTGGGGGCACCTCCCACCTACTGTGCAACTCAAGAAACAAGGACCTGCAATGATGCTGTATGGTTGCAAATATTTGTTGCAGGTGTGATGCTGGAACTTATTTGTTGCGAGATATGATGCCCTGAAGCTCACGTGCTTGTATCATGCGTTCATCTTTCCTTGCAGGGCTGGCATACTTTGACAGCCACTGGTGCAGACAAGCCTTGCAGCAGGGGTTGGTTTGCTGCAGCACTGCTACCACAAGGCGACCTCGTGGTTCATGGTGGCCTGGACAGCGATAACAAGCGCTTGGGTTGCATGTACAGGCTAAGAGCGCATGGTCAGGAGGCAGAGGTGTAATTTATCCTCAATTCATCATGCTGACTGTTCCATCACGTCACCACTGCTGCCCTAGCGGAGCTCTTCTTTCCTTCTCTCTTTCTACATAGCATGCAAGCACTCGTATGCTGTGGTAGTGATCGACCTGGTGAACTGCTGGTTGAACTTCTGCACCGCGCAACGAAATAAAACTACGCAGGCAGTGAAAAACCATTCCCCACATCAATGAAGGAAAAGGAGCCACTTTGGTGACCGGGTACTGTAAAACTCCTCCACCAAGAAACAAAAAAAGATCAATGGGGATCTAGAGGGTTGCATGCTTCACCTGAAACCGTCTGCTGATGAAAGTTGATATTAGTGCTGGAAAGGGTACGTCTGATATGGACAAGTTTGGCAGCGTAATTGACAGAATAAACATGAGCTTGTAACCAAGTCTCTAACTCTTTGAGAATCAAGACTCGGCTCCTTAAAAGGTTAGATTATTAAGTTAGGTTCACAGGTTTTAAGCCTTCAGCCAAGTGGTTCGGCTGCTCAGCTATACAAACGCAAACAAACTCAGCAAGAAAAAGAGAACTGAAAAAGCTCTGACTGTCAGCAAACTTGAGCCAAGAACAAATGCACCTTGAAAAAACCTTGAGAACAAGGGAAAAAAGGGCATGGCTTTTGAGGGACATTGCAGCACTGAATAAAAACAGTAAATAGATATGTCAGGCAGGTCCACCGACCGCATCAAATAAAAAGGGGGAATCATCATCTTTATTTGTGTTTTGGGCAAGTAAAGAAGAAGCACAGGGTCTAGCACGCCGAGAAACCAAGAATCAGGGAGGCAGAATAAATCATAGGGTACATCAAATTTGGGTGTGAGGAGTAGCATATGCACAACAAGAAGGTCTGGAACATCAAACACACCTGGACTGGTTTATCACTCTTTTGCTGCGGGCTCTGCTGCTAGATGAGCTTAGAACCAGCACTTGCCTGGCTTAGACTGTCGTGTACCGTAATCATGTCAAAGCAAATTGAATCAGCTGCAAAAGCAGGCACTCCCATGTTTCTCGTTAATCACCTTCGCAGCAAAGCACAGTTAGAAACCAAGGACTTGCTTAAATAAAAACTGCCATATCGCATTTATCTGCCTTGAACCCAATGCACCTCACAGCCAAGATGGAATGATGTTTGCTCTTCTCACACAGGGAAAGCACACTGCTGTTTGTGTTTTAGTAAGCATTCGTGCGCAGGCAATCCAGGCAAGCGTCTACATGGTTGAAGCCTCTATGCACACACCACACCTCTGTTCTGCAAGCCATCCCAATCGGTCATAAAGCGTGTCAGTTCACTGGCACCTCAGCACGAAGTTCTGGAAGCTTCTTCTATGCTCCTTCCCAGTATGTCCTGTGTTGGTAGGTTTGGTCGTGTGTGTCCTGGACATCCTCGGGCTGAGAAGCTCAGAGAGCCCTCTGGGTTAGTAAACACTTCCCATTGATGAAGCTGTGTGTCGTCCGGGGAATGAATGCAGCGGCTGACCCAAGCTAGCGGTCGGTGGTCCCTAGCAATTGCATCACACTGGAGAGAAATGGACTGTGTTGGCTACATTTCTCAGAAAGTTCCTTAAAAGGCTCCAGCGTGTGATTGTTGTAGATGGTGCCACCCACTCCCAAAAGGATGGTGTGGAGGGTGACGGAGGCTCCTTGAAGGATGGAGCAGAGGCCTTTACATACGCTGTTCCTGCGAGGCGTTTAACTGGTTTTAAGGTCTAGTGTCCTCACAATACTTGATCTCGATGAGGAGGATGTCAAGTTGGAGAATGCTGAGATCTTTGGGTCGGTGCTGTCTAATACGCACGCGTACGCGCGCGCAATAACAAAAAAACAAGGTGGATCTGCCGGTGGCGACTGGCGGTGCTGCTGAAGTGTTTAACTATTGTGTTACTTTTTCCGGACTCCCCTATGTGTAGGGTCGCAAAAGGCCGCCAAATCCAATCACACGGCCTTGGCCGCCACTGCGAAGAGCAAGGGGGTCCCGCCTGTTAGCCTTGACTCCTCGCAGTCGATGGTAGTTCTGAGTGATGGTAGTACTCTTTAGCTTGCGTTAACGTGTTCTAACTTATTAGTACAAATTGCTCCAGTATCGGCCTTGCACTTCTTATGACAATTCACCGCTGTTTAGGGCAATCTATCTCTACTGAGTGTTTCTGAATGTTTGTAACATAGTCATGATTCTGGTGAGTAGACAACAAATGAATAGGACAAAACTTTTACACGGTCATACAGTCATTGATGCGTCAATTTCATGAACGCCGTGAACCCCATATCGAACCCAACGGTACTAGCATAGTAGAGACATTCCAGGCTCTTCGAACGCATGACATCGGGCTGCTGGGTTTAGAGTTGAATGGGAATCTTAATGACGACCAACCAGATGTTGGGCTTTGGCTGTAAATGATACGCACTATCAATTGATAATAAATGCCTCTAGCCACACACTGTCTGATGTCCCGGCAAGTTTGAGACAAGTTTGGCCAAACTTGCTCAAACTTGAAAAGCTCACACTCCAGATTGGCGTCCTTGCTAGCCCCAACATGCATGGTTTGCTCGAATGCATTATTATAAACATTGTCTATACATAGCCGATGGTCGAGGAGAGCTCCATGAGGAAAAAGTGCGCGTCGCATTTGGTGATGCAAGTTTGAATTCAACCTTGCAAGTTGTACAATAATATGCGTGATCCATGCTACCCTTTTTCCACATTGTTTGAGCTGTGCATGTCTAACTATAGCACAGCATCCCTTAAATCTGGGAATGGCCCCTAAGTAACATAATGCCAGATCTGGCCAGATAGAGAAAAAAAGAGTGACAAAGCTATTTCATTCAGCTTAACTCACCGCCAGGATACATAAGATAGGAGGTAAGCAGACTGGCCAATTGGCGACCTAATAGGTAATGCAGTTGCTAGATGGACGACTCCTGAAACTACCTATGCAACTTGCTGTTAGCTACAGTGGAGTGAGCGGGCCTTTTGCAGAGAAAGCA
>Ga0307966_1001723_pt1 | contig 17048 bp, 19 predicted proteins | sample OrgLakmetagen646_FD_203141 | JGI IMG/M metagenome (GOLD analysis project Ga0307966, IMG submission 203141) | Saline water microbial communities from Organic Lake, Antarctica - #646 | ecosystem: Environmental > Aquatic > Non-marine Saline and Alkaline > Saline | place: Antarctica: Organic Lake... | reverse complement strand
GCGTGTGTGTGCACTAAGTGTGTGTGTGTATGTTGTAGACTGTGTGTGTGTGAGTGTGTGTGTATGTATGTGCGCGTGTGTGTGCACTAAGTGTGTGTGTGTATGTTGTAGACTTTGGGTGTGTGTGTGAGTGTGTGTGTATGTGGGCGTGTGTGTGCACTCGTGTGTGTGTGTTTGTGCACTTATGTGTGTGTGTGTTGTAGACTTTAAGTGTGTGTGAGTGTGTGTGTATGTGTGTGTGTGCACTAAGTGTGTGTGTATGTTGTGGACTGTGGGTGTGTGTGAGTGTGTGTATGTGCGCGTGTGTGTGCATTAAGTGTGTGTGTGTATGTTGTGGACTGTGGGTGTGTGTGAGTGTGTGTGTATGTGGGCGTGTGTGTGCACTCGTGTGTGTGTGTTTGTGCACTTAAGTGTGTGTGTGTATGTTGTAGACTGTGGGTGTGTGTGAGTGTGTGTGTATGTGCGCGTGTGTGTGCACTCGTGTGTGTGTGTGTTTGTGCACTTCAGTGTGTGTGTGTTTATGTTGTAGACTGTGGGTGGGTGTGTGAGTGTGTGTGTATGTGCGCGTGTGTGTGCATCAAGTGTGTGTGTGTATGTGCACTTAAGTGTTTGTGTGTATGTTGTAGACTTTGGGTGTGTGTGTGTGTGTGTATGTGCGCGTGTGTGTGCTCTCGGGTGTGTGTATGTGCACTTAAGTGTGTGTGTATGTTGTAGACTGTGTGTGTGTGAGTGTGTGTGTATGTGCACTTAAGTGTGTGTGTATGTTGTAGACTTTAGGTGTGAGTGAGTGTGTGTGTATGTGCGCGTGTGTGTGCATTAAGTGTGTGTGTGTATGTGTGTGTGTGAGTGTGTGTGTATGTGCGTGTGTGTGTACATTAAGTGTGTGTGTGTGTATGTTGTGGACTGTGGGTGATTGCGCTGGGCTCGCCACTTATGCTTTTGCCCGGTGCATGCTGATTCTTTTGCAGGTATCTGTGAGAGTGTGTGTGTGCGTGTGTGTGTGTGCGTGTGTGTGTGTGCGTGTTTGTGTGTGTGTGTGCTTGTGTGTGTGTGAGCGTGTGTGAGTGTGTTCACGCATGTGTGTGTGTGTGTGTGTGTGCATGTGTGTGCGTGTTTGTGCGCGTGTGTGTGTGCTTGTGTGTGTGAGCATGTGTGAGTGTGTTCACACATGTGTGTGTGCGTGTGTGTGCGTGTTAGTGTGGGTGTGTGTGTGTCGCTTGTGTGCATCCTTGAGAGTGTGTGTGTTCTTGTGTCCTATCCTGTTTTTCTCGTTTAATTATGTTTATATTCTAAACACACCCTCACACATACACACACCAGCCCACATGCATACACGCTCACACTCACACACACACACACGCGCACGCACACTCACAACACACACACACACGCTTGCACACATGCATGCGCACACACACGCACGCGCTTGCACACATGCATGCGCACACATACGCACGTTTAGGTTACTGCTGGCATCATGAGCTGTGTGGAACGTAGGGGCACCTAGCTTGGCATCCAATAACACACTCACACACACACGCACACACACACACACACACGCATGCGCTTGCACACATGCATGCGCACACACACACGCACGTTTAGGTTACTGCTGGCATCGTGAGCTGTGTGGAACGTAGGGGCACCGAACTTGGCATGCCAGGCTCACGCACCCCGTACATTCAAACAGATGTGGCTATTAACCAGGTGAGTGCAGTAGGTGTTTATGGAAGCAGGGTTGTTCAGTTCGTTGGGACAGTTCGTTGGTTCGATAAAGTTCTTTGGGAACAGTTCGTTGGGAACAAGGGTTCGTGAAAGTTCTAGAACCCTCAAAACTATTTAAGCAATTCGATGTGCAATATCGAAAATGGAGGATGCTGCTTGTTTTTTGGTCGTACTCGTCTAAAACACGCTTCTAGTGTCTTGAATTTATATTATATACTATGACTAATCAATGCAAAAAAATTCAGAACGTTTGACGTCCATCTAGGGCTGTTTCCTGCATTTGGAGCTGCAAATTTGGACTTAAAAATTTTGGCAAAAGTTCTAAGAAAGTAAAAAAGGGCTTAAAGTTCGTCGAACATTTAACAACTCGCAAACAACATTTTTATGATTTGTTAGATTGCGTGAAAGTTTGCGAACCCCAACTTTTAACCAAACCCAAAACCGAACAACCTTGTATGAAAGTAATGTAATGAAACAGAAGTGGCTATTGTCCAAGTGGTAGCTGTCATAGTGTGTGTGTGTGTGGTGAACCTCAGCGTGAAGCCTGTTGTGACACTCACACTCTCTCACACACACACTCACGCACACATACACACACATACACACATACACACACAGGGCAATTCTGGCGGACCCCTCATCAACCTAGATGGGGAGGTGGTGGGCATGAGCATGATGAAGGCTGTGGAAGCGGACGGAGTGTCTTTTTGCCTCCCCATTTCGTCGGTGGGTGCCCGTGTGTGCTTTTTTGCGTGGTTGTGATTGTGGTGTGGCTTTTAGGCGTTTGGTTTGAGCTGGGGTTGGGGCATGCGTACGATTAAAGCGGTAAGGCAGCAGGCTCTCGTTACGTGTGTGTGTGTGTGTGTGTGTGTAGGATGGTGAGTGGCTCAACGCTCTTGACTCTCGTTACGTGGACGTGTCTTATAGCCTTTGAAAACTTTTGTCGATGGGTGTGCTCAAGAGCTACCTCAGTACTAAGTGTGTGTGTTACAGTGTGTGTGTGCGCGTGTGTCTCTGCGTGTGTGTGTGTCTGGCTGTTATCCAACAAGAACGAGATCCGCCAAATTGGACGCAGCTGTGCACTTTGGTATTTGTATTGAGCTTAGGCCGTCCTCTGCACTGAGCACACACATGCACACACACAAACACACACACATACACACACACAAGCCGCACACACACATGCACACACACACGCACACACATACACACACATGTACACACACACACACAATATTTCGTGCATACACAGATACAAGACATTGTCAACAGCTTCAGCACGCACGGTCGAATGCGTTACCCCTATGTGGGTGTCACTATGGTAGAGCTCAGCCAGGGGGCTCTGCATTACGTCCAAGCCGAGCTACCTCAGATGCTCGGGGGGGCCCCAACTGCAGTTATGGTGCAGGTGCGTGCGCAGCTGTGTGCTGTGTGTATGAGTGTGTTGTGTGTGTTGTGTGTGTGCGATGATTTTTAATTCCCTGCACATTCCTTGTTACTGCAGAGCATCCGTGATGGGTCCCCTGTGCAGCTTGCTGGGCTGATTTATACTTTTCAATACACACACAGAACGCAGGCAGGCCCGTATGCACCCCCCCCTGCTCCCTCAGCATTGTTTCCCACGCGTCCTCATTGCTGCAGAGCATCCGTGATGGAAATCTGCACGGCAGCTTCCTGAGCTGATGCAAAGCGTTCCGATACACAGAACGCAGGCAGGCTCGTATGCAGCCCCCCCTGCTCCCTCAGCATTGCTTCCCACGCGTCCTCATTGCTGCAGAGCATCCGTCATGGAGATCTGCACGGCAACTCCCTGAGCTGATGCACAGCTTTCCGATACACAGAACGCAGGCAGGCTCGTATGCAACCCCCCCTGTTCCCTCAGCATTTTTTTCCACGCGTCCTCATTGCTGCAGAGCATCCGTGATGGAAATCTGCACAGCGGCTCCCTGAGCTGATGCAAAGCTTTCCGATACACAGAACGCAGACAGGCCCGTATGCAGCCCCCCCTGCTCCCTCAGCATTGTATCCCACGCGTCCTCATTGCTGCAGAGCTTCCGTGATGGGTCCTCTGCGTAGCTTGCTGGGCTGATTTATACTTTCCAATACACACACAGAATGCAGGCAGGCTCATATGCATCCCCCCCTGCTCCCTCAGCATTGTTTCCCACGCGTCCTCATTGCTGCAGAGCATACGTGATGGAGATCTGCACAGCAGCTCCCTGAGCTGATGCAAAGCTTTCCGATACACAGAACGCAGGCAGGCCCGTATGCAGCCCCCCCTGTTCCCTCAGCATTGCTTCCCACGCGTCCTCATTGCTGCAGAGCATCCGTGATGGAAATCTGCACAGCAGCTCTCTGAGCTGATGCAAAGCTTTCCGATACACAGAACGCAGGCAGGCTCGTATGCAACCCCCCCTGCTCCCTCAGCATTGTTTCCCACGCATCCTCATTGCTGCAGAGCATCCATGATGGAAATCTGCACAGCAGCTCCCTGAGCTGATGCAAAGCTTTCCGATACACAGAACGCAGGCAGGATCGTATGCAACCCCCCCTGTTCCCTCAGCATTGTATCCCACGCGTCCTCATTGCTGCAGAGCATCCGTGATAGAAATCTGCACAGCAGCTCCCTGAGCTGATGTAAAGCGTTCCGATACACAGAACGCAGGCAGGCCCGTATGCAGCCCCCCCTGTTCCCTCAACATTGTTTCCCTCAGCATTGCTTCCCTCAGCATTGCTTCCCTCAGCATTGCTTTCTCATTGCTGCAGAGCATCCGTGATGGGTCCCCTGCACAACTTGCTGGGCTGCTGCCGGAGGACATTATAGTGAGCCTAGACGGTGAGTGTGTGTTGATATGTCAACAGTTGATAGATGGTGTGTGTGGGGGGGGGGGTAAGATGGTGTGCTGGTAGATGGTGTGTATGTTTTGATGCAATGGATGATGAGATTGTGCGCAGCATATCAATCTTGCACTCGCCTGGCCAATCTGTTTCTTCATTTCTCTTCTTTCTGTCCGTGCTGCCTTCTTTCTTGTCAGACAACGGCGAACTTTGTCTCATCATTGGGTGTTTTTTCTTTTTATTTTTTAAGCAAGCTTGAGCAGTCCCTCAAATTGTGTACAACAAGTGTATTGAAATTGCTGTGAAGTTTTTCCTTTCCATTCTTCAAGCAAGCTTGAGCAAAGTGGTGGAGCACTTTGTAGTCTGCATCTCTTACCCTACGTTGTACAGGATGTGCCACCACAACTTCTTGCTGCTGCACATCTTGTGTGTGTGTTGTGTCCTTTTTGATCGTAGGTCGCACGCGCTTGAGCATGAGCCAAGTGGTGGAGCACTTTGTAGTCTGCATCTATCACCCTACCTTGTACAGGATGTGCCACCACAACTTCTTGCTGCTGCACATCTTGTGTGTGTGTTGTGTCCTGCTTGATCGTAGGTCGCACGCGCTTGAGCATGAGCCAAGTGGTGGAGCACTTTGGGGCCAACATCCAACAGCCCTGCGCACTGAGCGTGCTGCGACGTGTAACGCACCCAGAAGACGGTAGCCCGGGGCCTTACGCCCCCTTGGCCACGCATGTCACTCCTCAGGAGCATACAGATCTCACTCCTGACCAGCGCAGATCTCACGCCTGAGTGGTCAGATATTTTTTCCGGCAAGGACACGCGTCCCACCCCTCCTCCTCTCCCTTTGATGGAGCACAATGTATGTAAGGCACACGTGTGTGACATGCACATGCACATGCATACACATACAGCACACACACACACACACACACACGCACACACACACGCACGCTACACGTCTCACTCCTGTCGAGCAAAGAGATTTGTTTGTATCTGTGAATGGAGATGCTACGTTCTTGCTAGGGCATGTGTGTGTGTGTGTGTGTGTGTGTGTGTGTGTGTGTGCATGTGCATGCATATGGGTAAGGAATGCGCAGCTGGTTTAGGCAGCAGCCCAGGACTTGGGCATGTGCAAGACAGGTTTAGGCACATGCAGTATGTGAACAATCTAGGTTTAAGGTTGTAGGATTCATGGTTTAGGCACGCACCTGTGTGTAAGGTAGGCACGTGCATATACGAGGGCGCACACTTCCGTGCGCCATTCACGCACAATTTAGTGTGCCACATACAAATGCCCTCTCCAAGGCTTGTGCATGATGGCGAGTGTGCACAAGCGCACACGTGAGGGCATGCAATGGTTACGATGGTGACAATGGTTACGTTGGGGGGTGACCTTCAGCCAGGTTGTTTGGCTGATCGGCTGCTGACTGGTCTCGGCCAGCCACAAATAAATCCATGAGGGCATGCACGTCTGTGTGAGTCGGATACACGGATGTGTGAAGTTCCCTCCGTAGGGGCACGTGGGTTGCAGGAGGGTTTGTATATTTTATGCATGTGTGTGCCCAGGGTGCGTGTATGTATGTTCAGGCACTGATGTGTATGTGTCCACAGGGTGTGCATATGTGCATATGTGTGCCCAGGCATATATAAATGCCCAGGCACGTATGTGTGTGTGTGTGTGCCCAGTGTGCACGTATGTGTGTGTGTGTGCCCAGGGTGCACATATGTGTGTGTGTGTGTGCCCAGGGTGCACGTATGTGTGTGTGTGTCCAGGGTGCACGTATGTGTGTGTGTGCCCAGAAAGCACACGTATGTGTGTGTGTGTGCCCAGTGTGCACGTATGTGTGTGAAGCTTGGTATGCATGTGCGGCAGGAGGCGCTCAGGTCAGAGTGGCAGGAATATGGTCCCATATACCACAGTACAGTCCACCGTGGGGCTGTGACGGCAGCACACAGCCACACACAGATGCTGTGCATCTCACATCTGAGGGGCACGCACGTGCACAAGCGTGTGAGGGTCTTGCGCTGAATGCCGGTAGGGGTGCGCTGTGTGTGGTGCCTGTGGGCCTGTGCTGTGCGCTGTGTGTGTGTGTGTGCTGCAGCTGTATGTGTACACGAGGAGTGTGGTTTGTATGTTACATCATTGTATGGACCTCAGATCTGTTTAGTTTTTGTGGTGGGAGGGCCCTCCTAGCCGGAAGTGTACATTCAATTCAGCCTATGCTAAATGTTCCACCGTACCTGGGCACGTGCACGTGTGTACGTGTGCCTGTGTGTATGTGGTACGTGTGCCTGTGTGTATGTGCGTACGTGTGAACCTGTGTATATGTGCACGTTTGTACGTGTGCCTGTGTGCATGTGCATTCTGTGTGAAGATGTGTGAAGATGTGTGAAGATGTGTGCGTTTGTACGTGTGCCTGTGTGCATGTGCGTTCGTGTGAACATGTGTGCGTGTGCACGTTTGTACGTGTGCCTGTGTGCACGTGCGTACGTGTGCCTGTGTGCCTGTGCGTACGTATGAAGATGTATGCGTGTGCACGTTTGTACGTGTGCCTGTGTGCATGTGCACTTGTACACGTGTGTGCACAAGTGTGATGTTAACAATTTTGTTCACGCCGGGAATGTAGGCAACGTGCTCCTAAAAAACGTAGTGTTTGGCACCTTTGGCGTCAGTGAATTTAAAAGTGTGGCTGCTTTTTGTGTTGCGCAGCAGCACGAGCAGTGCGCATTGTTTTGGAGCATTGGCATTGTTTATGTAGGCGACGTGGCCTAAACAATGTAGTGCAACAATTGCGCACTACTCGTACTTTGGCGTCAGTGAATTTAGAAGTGTGGCTGCTTTTTGTATTGCGCTGCAGTGCGCAACCAGCTCTTTTCATAGTGTAGCTTGTAATTGTGTAGTGTGTTTTCCCTCTTTCTCCCGTGTGCATTTACTTCACCTGGTCAGGAACAGGCCCTTTCATAGTGTGGCTTATGCAATTGTGTAATGTCTTTTCCCTCTTTCTACCATATTCCTTTTCTTCACCTGAGCCCTTTTATAGTGTGGCTGATGCAATTGTGTAATGTCTTTTTCCCTCTATTCTGTGTGCATTTTTTCAACTGAAGTCCTTTTGACATATTCTTAAGGCGTCGTAGAGATCAACTTCAAGTTAAAGGGAGGGCCTTTGCATGTTCTTGGATGTGGACCCAAAAAGCCAACCTGGGATGTTGAATGTTGTCTTGAGGAAAGCGTAATACCTGCACCTGATGTATTGAACATAACGCATAATTTCACTCAATTGTTTATTGTACTGTGACAATTATGGTATTAGGCATGGCAATTGTGCCAGTGACTTTTGAGGTCCAGGAAAGGGCTGCTTGTTGTGTCGGTGATGCACATTTGTATATTTATGTCTGCAGTTGTAACAACTTGATTCTTTATAACGTAGATCGGCCCTGCCAGACGTTTAAATACTCATAAGAGAGCTGGTGAAGGTCTCGTGGAACCCAAAATGGGAGCCAGAAGAACTGCAAAATACTTGTGAAAGCTTTATGATTACAATGGTTACAATTGTGGGGGGTGACCTGTGTGGGGGGTGACCTTCAGCCAGGTTTTTGGCTGATCGGCTGCTGACTGGTCTCGGCCAGCCATAAATAAATCCATATGCTCAGAAAGAAAAGGAAAAGTCTAGCGTTTTGGTGAGCAAGGAAATTATGAACAGGTAGGTGGCTGTTGACCTGTTGCAGCGAAAAGGGTCGTGCTGTTAAAAAGTCCTCAAAAAAATTGTAAAAAAGAAGGAGAAATGTTTCCTCAGCTCACAAACCTGATGGTCTTGGCAATATAAAAGAGCACCTCGTTGAACATGTTCATCTTCACCAGGACATTGGTCATATATGCGAGAACCACCTTCAAGCCACGCTGCTGCCTCCACTCTCAAAGTATGTGTACGCAACCGGAGTCTACTGACATTGCGCATAACATGTTTGGAAAGATCAAGCCAAAGATACCGTGGTACAATAGTCGGCATACCTACGTTCATTAATATAAAAAGGGATGGCAACCAGGAATGATAGGTGGCCAGTTTGTTGTTGTGCGTGATGGGGTCTACAAACTCAGTTTCTCTCCAAACCCCTCTCATCCTGTCATAGCATGATGCTTCAAAACCGCAATAAACTCTTGCACGGGAATAGCACGTCCAGTTTGAACAGCTCGTACATGTGACTTACACCCACGTAGCTAGTCCTTGAAAAGCGCTCAGCAATTGAACAGTCCAGCGGGCACACGAACGAGTCTGTATTTTTAATGCTTTGGGATAGCCCAGGAACTTCACACACCCCTGCTTGCACAAATGGTCAAGGTGGTTTTGGTCAAGCATTTAAACTTATGTGGCAAAAGACGAAATCAGGGTAGGCTGCTGTTCCCAAATGAAAACTGTTTTGCATTACACGAAACCGTGTATTGCAAACAGAGGTTGCAAAGATCACAAAGGTTACCATTAAAGCCATCATTCAAAAATTGTGACTGCTAGGCTGCGTATGTAAAGCAAAGTAAAAATTACAGAGATCACAGATCTGGTAGCAAATGAATGGACAAGCCAGCAAGGCGATGTGCCACACCTTAATATTTTTATACCATTTTATCCGGTTGGGCACCTTGATATGACCTACACTGTGCTATATGGCAATGCGCCACATCTTGATGTGTTGTACACCGTGCACTCGGTTGGGCACCTTGATATGACCTACACCGTGTTATATGGCAATGCGCCACACCTTGATATGATGTTCACCGTGTTATATGGCGATGCGCCACACCTTGATGTGTTGTACACTGTGCTTTATGGCTGGGCACCTTGATATGATCTACACCGTGTTATATGGCATTGCGCCACACCTTGATATGATGTACACCGTGCTATTTGGCTGGGCCCCTTGATATGACCTACACCGTGTTATATGGCAATGCGCCACACCTTGATGTGTTGTACACCGTGCTTTATGGCTGGGCACCTTGATATGATCTACACCGTGTTATATGGCAATGCGCCACACCTTAATATGATGTACACCGTGCTATTTGGTTTGGCCCCTTGATATGACCTACACCGTGTTATATGGCAATGCGCCACACCTTGATATGACCTACACCGTGCTTTGTGGTTGGGCACCTTGATATGATCTACACCGTGTTATATGGTATTCCATGTGAAGTACACCGTGTGATATGGCGATGCGCCTCACCTTGATATAAAAAGTGGAAAAAAAAGAAGAGGAACGCAGATAGTGTAAACACTACCGGCATGGATTAGGTATGAAAAGTGAATTACAGTACTCTTAGCTGAAGCTTGATATTGAAAAGGTGATTTAATTGCTTCTAAAAAGTAGTACTTCAAAAAGGGTGTTCTACCTTGCAATCTCCAGGTGGCAATGCAGCCTCGGGCTTGACCTAAACATGCGTCAATTATGCTGCGACCAGGAAGAACTCCAGCCCAGGCAGTGCGCCATCAAGCTGGCCCTGAGCGCCTCGTCCTTCTAGCATTTTACCATGAAATGGCTACCACCTCCCGCCCTGGCTGTCCTTGTCACCCCACCACTCTCAATTGCGTCTCCCTGCTTCTGCCACGTACTCTTGCCTTTTGTATGAACTTGCTGTTTCCCTCTCCTCGTCGCCGACCATTTTTCGACTGGCGGCCACTACTGATCTTGCCCCCCTCCCAGGCTTTCATTGCTGTGACGAGCGCATCCCCTCTCCTTCCTAAAAGGTTGCACAATTATACACAATTGCGTATAATTGTGCAACTTTTTACAAGTATCGGGTTGGCCACTACTGATCTTGCCCCCCTCCCAGGCTTTCATTGCTGTGACGAGCGCGCCCCCTCTCTTACCTAAAAGGTTGCACAATTATACACAATTGCGTATAATTATGCAACTTTTTGCAAGTATCGGGTTGGCCACTACTGATCTTGCCCCCCTCCCAGGCTTTCATTGCTGTGATGAGCGCATCCCCTCTCCTTCCTAAAAGGTTGCACAATTATACACAGTTGCGTATAATTGTGCAACTTTTTACAAGTATCGGGTTGGCCACTTCCGATTTTGCCCCCCTCCCAGGCTTTCATTGCTGTGACGAGCGCGCCCCCTCTCCTACCTGAAAGGTTGTTTAATTATACACAAGTATCTGCTGGTTGGCCAGAACCATATAAATACGGTGTATACCGGTATAATACGGTATTTTGGCAGGGAAGTCACCAAATATACAGTCATAAACGGTGCATATATACTGTTCTGGCCAACCCTACACAAGTACCGTGTTGTACATTGAGCTTGTTTGGCGGTGGGCGCGCCAAAGCAGTAGAGCGAGCTGATCCTTTGTCTCCCAGCGCTGATGCATGTCCCGGAGCTCAAACTCTGCACGTGCGTCAGCGTGCGGGAGAGATGTGCCACTGGAGAACTCCCAAGGTTTAGGGCAGCTTTGTGTGATGCTGGCCTATTTGCACTGAACTGCCAATTATACTGCGCAAACACATGATAAACAAACAAATTGAAAGAAACGAAATCAAAGTTGTCGATGCACCAACCTTGATGTTGTATAATTTGTGCCTTTTATAATGTGTATCTCTTATTAAGACCGTACATAACCGTGCGTCGGGCCGTTCGTATTCAGCATGTAAAAAAACGCTCTTAGCTTATTCGTTGAAAAACCTCCGGTCTCGTCCCGTTCCTGGTTTATGTAAAATTTAACATTTTGTACCCTGTGATCAGATGTACACAGACCCGCCTTGGGTGTTCAAGGGCCGTGCCCTGTACCAGCTGCAGCTGGTGAAGTCTGAAGAGGTAGTGAAGCACAATGCAAGCTCCTTTCACATTAGGGCTCACAACAAACACGCACTGCCTCGCCCAGGCAAAACAGCGCATCCCTGATGGATTGAAGCTTGTGGAGGCGTTTGGGTAAGGCGATTGCTTTGCGTGTTCTAGGTGTTAATGTTGCACTTGCTTTGCATCCATTGTGCGCTTCCTCTGTTCCACCCGTCTTTGTGTACCTGGTCCACAACTCATACTTGCACACACAGCCACACGCTAGGCGGGTTCTACCTCGCACGCTATGACAGCAGTCCTGTGGGGAGCTTTGATGAGGTAGTATACGTGCGCATAATACAACGTGCACACGTACCACACGCACGTACCACTGTGCAAGCACAGTTGCCAGCCCCCCTCTGCTTCGTCCACAGACCATCATCCCGTGCCTGTCCTCATTTCGCGGCGCATACAAGGATGCTTAGCTCTAAACTACAAGTCGCATCCATCACTCATGTACGCCCAGCAGCAGCACACCTACACTGCACTTACAATACCCCACGTATACCCTACCTGCACTTACTACCCTACTACCCTGCTACTAGGGTCGGCCAGAACCATATACGTACGGTGTACATACGGAATTATTGGCTGGGAAATCACCATACATGCGGTGCACATGTGCGGTGCACATATACGGTTCTGGCCAACCCCACCCACTATCCCCTAACTGCACTTGCTACCTGCACTCTATACTTCTACCGCTACTTCTACCGCTACTTCTACCGCTACTACTACCGCTTCTACTACCGCTACTACTACCGCTACTACTACTGCAAATTCTACCGCTACTTCTACCGCTACTACTACTGCACATGCAGCTTGTGGCACTGACTGGCCTCGTCTGGAACGCGCCCACGTCGTGTGCGTGGGCAGCACGCGTGTACGTGAACAACAAGTGGGTTGCTAAGCCACATTTATGCTCTCTTGGTGTGTGTGTGTGTGCGTGTGTGTGTGTGTTTGTGTGTGTGCGTGTGTGTGTGTGTGTGTGTGTGTGTGTGTGTGTGTAGGGAAACTAGTAGGCACTGACGGGCCTCGTCGGGCATGCACACCCACATCTTCCCTTTCTTCCCTTCCATTATCTGGTTCACTCAACGTTTCCTGTACAACCGTTCGACCCTCAACCAGGGACGCTCGGGACCATGGGCTCCTGTCTGTGGGCCTGCCATCTCGGCTGGCAGACTTCAGAGAAGTGCCTGCACAGCACGAGGATCAACAGGACCGCCTTCGCAAGGTAGGCATGTGGACACACACACGCACACACACATACAAACACGTACATACATCTATATGCACACACATAAAACACATACACACATACACACACGCATACATAAGCACACAGGCACACGCACACACACACATACACACACGTACATACATCTATATGCACACACATAAAACACATACACACATACACACACGCATACATAAACACACACATCGACACACATCAACACACACATACAACACACGCACACAAACACACACAGAGGAAGCACAAGCATGAGCAAGGGGCAGGCAATTGGTGGAGACAAGGCAGGCATACATCGCAAGAGAGCGACAGCAATACAGCGGAATCATGTAACACGCCCAGTCCAGGCACGTTGGCCTAACTTTTAATACTGTTTTGGGAGGGTGCATGCACCACGTACATACAATACAATATACAATGCTCGTGTACACAAGACGTGTATACAATGCTCACACAGCAGTCCGCGTAGCTGCCGTAGCACACACACACATGCACACACACACGCACACACACACACACACACGCGCACGCACACACACACACACACACACACGCACGCACGCACGCACACACACATTCTCCCACAGTGTCTTGTCTATTTGATTTGGCATGTGATGCTGGTTTAACGTTAAATTGTCATAGCCGCCACTACATTACCGTTTGAAACGCCCCAACCGCACTCGAAAGAACTGCATCAGGTTTGCTGCACATTTGCTCTTCAGCCCAAACTGCTCTACCCAACTCCCTCTCCACACCCCTCTGCAGGCCACAGCGGCATCGGTGATGCTCTAACATCATTCTCATTGTTACGTGGATATATGTATCGCACGAAGCACAGAAATGGCATCTGTAGGATTACCCTTTCAAGCAACGTTTCACTCATGCCCAAATCTCTTTCTTGTTCCCTCTCCAAACCCGCTCGCAGGCGACAGCGACGCTGCCTTCCTACAAGGGTACCCAGACATACAGGTAACCCTAAAAATAACAGACAAAAAATAGGTGGCATGTAATACAATCTGTGCTGATGACATTCTTTACGTTGGAGAAATGGTAAATTTCAATGAAGTAGAAAAGAGCGTGACCTTACTTACATGTCTCTACCTGCGTGTCACAATATCAAACTAAAACTGGAGATGAAAAAGGAAAAGGCATGCAAGCGGCACAAGCAGCTCGCACGATTAAGGGGGAAGCACCAATCGTGTTTTGAGAACGGTGGACACCTCCACCACCACCACCGTCAGAAAAAAAAATTACACACACAGTGGACACCTTCATCACCACCACCGCCAGAACAAGAAAATTACACACACAGTGAACACCTTCATCACCAGGAACAGAAGAACAAAAAAATACACGCACAGTGATCACCTTCATCACCACCACCGCCAGAACAAAAAAATTACACACACAGTAAACACCTTCATCACCAGGAACAGAAGTATATTAACAGGGTTGGCCAGAACCATATATTGGTATTTTTGGCTGGGAAATCACCAAATATACGGTCATATACGGTGCATATATACGGTTCTGGCCAACCCTAAATGTTAACAGGGTTTAAAAGGAAAACAAACCGCAGACAGTGGAAAAACGCTCTCTACATCAACTAAGGGGAATTAGCAGGGTTTCAAGGAAATCAAACCGCGCAGACAGTGAAAAACATTCTCCACATTAAATAAGGAAAAAAGGGGGGGTTCAAAAGGAAAACAAACCATGCAGACAGTGGAGAAACACTCTCCACATTAATTAAGCAAAAACAAAGTATATGTATACGCCGAATGTGACCGTATATTTGGTGGTTTCCCTGCAAAAAGTATCGTATATATACCGTGTGTATATAAATATGGTTCTGGCCAATCCTGGTCATAATGGTGCTTATACCAGACTATAGAGCATATATAGAACAACTAAATAAAGCACGTCCTGTTCCTTTCGCACGCAGCTCTGGAACATGGAACGTGCGCCAAGCCGCAGCCTGAGACAAACCCCTGTGTGTACATTTACCTCTTTGCCGCCCACGCTGCATGTGGGGAAGTTTGGAGGCATGGGGCCACGCATTCGGATGTTTTTGCCAAGGTGAGGAGCACCCGCTGTAATCTTTTTTATGGGTTCAGAGTGTCAGTGTCAGGGTTCATATTTTTTTATGGGTTCAGTTCGGGGTTCGGCCAAAATTTTGGGTTCGCAAACTTTCACGCATTTTAACGAATTTGAAAAGCGCCGTTCGGAGTTCGGTCAAAGTTCGTCAAACTTTTAAGAGTTCGTCAAACTTTACAGCATGTGTCCGTCAAAACTGCGAGGTACAGCAGCCCCCCCCCCGGTTCAGTCCCACTATTTCCTTGCAGTAAAAGTAACATATTGAATGATTCATATCTGGAATATGGTCTATATTCTGCACCAGCCAGGAGGTTTCCTAGGTCCTAAGGCCAAGCTCAAGCACATTCCTGAACTGCTAAGGATTTGTTCAACATGGCACTTGCACTGCACTCTGGGGTTCTCCTTTTTTGTTCTACAATGATAACATGGTCCCATTCCGGCTCCATTTATTTCCACATAATTTGTATAAATAAACACAACTAATTGGGAAAATTCGAAGGTGGAAGGAGGAGCCCAAGGGCTCGTTTCCCAAAATTGCACATCAAACCCTCCAAACAGTTCGAGGATTCTATAACTTTCACAAACTTTATCGAACCCTTGCTCCCAAAAAAACGAACTGAAAAACCCTGGCAGGTGTGTGAGATTTGTGGTGTGATGGGGCCACTAACTTTTCTGCTCACCTATCACTGTATGATGTCCTATGTTCCCTTACATATGTACAGGGTTGGCCAGGACCATATACCGCTTGTTTACAACCAATTCGAAAATTTATTATTTATTTGGCCAGAAAACGAAATCTTTTATTAATTCTTGGAAGCCTCTCCGAACTGACTTGGAAGTGGTAAATTTATTATTTATTGTAGTGAAAATCGAAATGAGCTCCAGCATCAGCAACAGCTTCAGCCTCAGCCACAGCTTCAGCCATAACAAACAGCAGTAGCAGTGCACAGGCATTCACAGGGGGGCTCTTGAACTTAAAAAATAATTCCCGACAGTGCCCTCGAACAAAAATATTAATCCCCAGACCCCCTCACGAACTGAAATTGAAATTTATTTATTGTTTAAAAGTGTGGTCACGAAGTGATCGTAAACAAACGGTATATACAATGTATACACGGTACTTTTGGCCGAAAAATCACTAAATATACGGTCATATATGGCGTATATATAATTCTGGCCTACCCTGCATATGTATGATGCACTTGCAGTTTATCAGGGACCCTACTTAAGCACCCTGGCCTGCTGAATCAGCTGAAGTAAAATGCGAACAACTCACAAACGCTCACACAAACTCTCTTTTCCCGCGCGTGCTTCACAATTTCTCAGGGGCCACGCTCAAACACACTGGCCTGCTGATCAGCTGAAATAATAAGGCGAACAACTCACACACGCTCACACAAACTCTCTTTCCCCACGCGTGCTTCACAATTTCTCAGGGGCCACGCTCAAACACACTTGCCTGCTGAATCAGCTGAAATAATAAGGCGAACAACTCACACACGCTCACACAAACTCTCTTTCCCCACGCATGCTTCTGCAGTTTCTCAGGGGGCACGCTCAAACACACTGGCCTGCTGAATCAGCTGAAATAGTTAGGCAAGCAGCTCACACATGCTCACACAAACTCTCTCTCCCCACGCGTGCTTCTGCAGTTTCTCAGGGGGCACGCTTGAGCACCCTGGCCTACTGAAGTACTCCTGTGACCTGCGTACGAACGTGCGGCTGCTGCCCCCTGCACGTGTGTTGCTGCCGCACAACATAGGCAGTGGCAGCATAGGCAGTGACAATGGTAACAGCATTGACATCAGTAGCAGCAGCAGCAGCAGCAGCAGCAATAGTAGTGGCGGTAGCAGCAGTAGAGGCGGTAGCATTAATAGAAGCAGACAGAGCGGCAGCAGCAGTGACAAGAGCAGCAGAAGCAATACCAAGACCAGTCGAGATAGCTCAGCTTTTGATGAGTCGGGAGAGCTGATGCATGCCGTGCTGGGGGGTAGGCCGCTGTTGACCATGGCATTTGACGACATGGAGGTGCGTGTGCGTGTGCATGGGTGTGCGTGTGCGTGTGCGTGTGCGTGTGCGTGTGTGTGTGCATGGGTGTGTGTGTGGGGGGGGTAGGCCGCTGTTGACCATGGCATTTAATGACATGGAGGTGCATGTGCGTGTGCATGGGTGTGCGTGTGCGTGTGCGTGTGCGTATGCGTGTGCGTGTGCGTGTGCGTGTTTGTGTTTATGTGTGTGTGTGTGTGTGCCTGTGCGTGTGTGTTTATGTGTATGTGTATGTGGGGGGGGGGGGGGGGGAGAA
>Ga0307966_1001716_pt1 | contig 17077 bp, 17 predicted proteins | sample OrgLakmetagen646_FD_203141 | JGI IMG/M metagenome (GOLD analysis project Ga0307966, IMG submission 203141) | Saline water microbial communities from Organic Lake, Antarctica - #646 | ecosystem: Environmental > Aquatic > Non-marine Saline and Alkaline > Saline | place: Antarctica: Organic Lake... | reverse complement strand
ACAACATCTTGGTAAAAGAAAACACACTGCTTGGTAACGTGCCGTTAGGTACGTCATATGAAGGCTGGTTTAGTTTCAACATCCTCTATAAAAGTTTCAACTCTCTTTTGATAATTCCAGGAAAAGCACCGGGTAAGAAAACCTAAACCGAAGTAGCATATAGATTACTTTTATTTTGACCTAAGTGCATTCCATTTAAAGTTAAGATGCACGATTTATTAAAGATATTTTTATATCTTCTTTCACTTGATAACACAAAAACGAGCTGTACAGATTATTATAAACGGATTTTTTCTTTTTCAGCATACCCTAAGTAATTTTAGATAAAAAAATAAAAACAAAGTGAGTAACATTTAATAAGTGCATGAGAATAGTATGGTTTTCATTAAAAAAATTGCTCTTAAAGGTTCTATGTGACTTGTAATTTATTGTAAAATATTTAAACATATCTTTGTAAAACAAAAGCAACACAACCATGAAAATACTATTTACTGGAAAATCTAAATTGGACTATAATCGAGTAAAAGTGATTAAAGCTGGATTAGAACAGATTCCAGAGGTAGAAGTTATCGAGTTAGTGTTGCGTAAAGGTAGCAGTGCACAGATTAAAGAACTCAAACAACTGGACAAGGAAGTAGATTTTATTTATATTCCTCCTTTCCGACATAGCGATGTGAGCTACGTAAAAAAGCATACAACAAAACCCATTGTTTTTGACCCGCTGATATCCAAATATTTGACCAAAGATGACTATGGCCAATTTTGGAAATTACCTATAAAATATATGCTTGATAAAATTCCTTTTCAAAAAGCAGATATTTTATTAACAGATACAAATGCGCACCGCTCTTATTTTATTGAAAAATTTAAACTAGATGCTGAAAAAGTAAAAACCTTGTATATAGGAGCAGATAGCAGAAAATTCTTCAATCAACAAAAAACCGAAACCAAAAACAGCAAATTTATTGTTGGCTTTTATGGAAGTTTTATTCCTTTACAAGGAACAGACAAAATTGTAGAAGCAGCTTATCATCTTAAAGACCACCCTTCTATTTTCTTTGAAATTATTGGGGCAGGTTATACTTTGAAAAAAGCAAAAGAATTAGCCCAAAAATGGGAACTGAAAAACATTCATTTTCATGGCAAAGTAAATTATGACCAATTGAATCCTCTCATCAATACCTTTGACCTTTGCTTGGGTATTTTTGGTGATTCTAAAAAAGCAGACATGGTTATCCCTAACAAAGTCTACCACTATTCTGCTATAGGAAAATGCACCTTGACCAAAGATACACATGGAATAAAAGAACTTTTTACTGAAAACGAAAACATCGCTTTATGCAACAATGACCCCAAAGCCATTGCACAAAGTATTCTGGCTTTAAAAGAAAACCCTTCTGATATAACTCGAATGGCAAAAGCTGCAGAAAAACTTTTGAGAACTGAGTATAACGAAATAGAAGTAGCAAAACGATTCTTGGGCTTTTTTGAGGAATTGAAGAAAAATACTAGCACGGCAAAAGCTGACTAGAGAATCCAAGTTGAATTTTAATTTGAAATCAATAAAAATTAGACCTGTTTTCAATTCAAACAGAAATCGTATTTGATATGCTGTATCTGCCTGTCGGACAGACAGGCCTAACGGCACAGTAACCGGTAGGTTCTAACTAGGGTCTGCTGAAAAAGTCTATCGTATGCCAGATTCAAGGCGACAAGACGCAGATGTATTAAAATACTTCAAGTCGAAGGTAACGAAGAAGATGGTATGCGACAGGCTAACATGGAATGAGTTTAAAACTAATTTACATTCAATTCTGGTAAACAGTCCAAATAAAAATAGTTTACTTTCAATAGGTGCAAGATAATATTACGGTTTTCATTAAATAACCTTGCACTTATCCAATTATTATGACTTGTAATCCATTGCAAAATATATAAATATGTGTTTTTCAGCAGACCCTAACTAATTTACCCATAATAGGTCCCTACGGGACTAAATTTACAGAATCAAATTCAATCAAAAAATCGCTTTTATCATTCGGGTTTTTCCAAATATATCTTTTTTTAAAATTACCTCACTAAATCCAGCTTTGGTAAATAGAGCTTTGGTTTCTTTTGCAAGACCTGCATTAATTTCTACGTAAATAACAGGGACATTTTCTTGAGCTAGACCCAGCTGAATTATTTTTTCATAAAACAATAATGCTGAATTATTGGCTACAAACAAAGCTAGATGTGGCTCGTATTTCAACACATTGTCTTTCATGAGTTGTCTTTCGTCTTGCTTTACGTAGGGCGGGTTGGAAACAATGACATCTACTGGATTTGAAAGTTGTTGCACTTCCAAAATATCTTGCTGCATAAACGATACGGCTACTTGGTGTAAGTTCGCATTATGATGTGCAACGGCAAGTGCTTCGTCAGAAATATCTATAGCAGTAAGTTTTAACTTGGGATTGCTCTTAGCTAGACTCACAGAAATGCATCCACTACCTGTTCCTATTTCAGTAATGTGGGTGGTTTGGTTCACTTTTTTATAGTCGGTTATAATCCAATCTACAAGTTCTTCGGTTTCTGGACGTGGGATTAATACAGAGGGATTGACTTTAAAACACAAGCCGTAAAATTCGGTTTCACCTAAAATGTATTGTATGGGTTTTTCTGTTTTTAACTCCTTTAATGCATCTTGAAATTGCGCTGCTTTTTCTGTTGAAATTTCTTGGTCAGCACGCATTAAAACTTGAGTAGTATCCCATTGCAAATAGGCTTCTGCCAACCAATTAAAAAAAGTTTTAATTTCGGTTTTTGGGTAAATAGAGGCCAACTCCTGATAGAATTGATGTTGTATTTCTTGTAGTTTCAAAATGCTGGTAAAAATGAACGGCCTAAGCAATTTACTTAGACCGTTGAAAGATAAGTTATCTTGAGTTTTATTTTTTGGTGGTATCCTCTTTTTCTTCTACCTGTTCTTCGGTCGCTTCAGAGGTTTCGTTTGCTTCGTCTTCAACAAAAACACGTACTCCTTTTTCTATCAAGGTATTGTACCACTGAATTATTTTCTTGATGTCACTTTGGTACACCCTATCTTCATCAAATTCTGGCAATACTTCTCTGAAATAGGAAACCAATTCATCTTTAGATGCTTTTGGGTTGATGCTTTTTTGAAAGTTTTCTTTATCGCCTATTTTCTGAAAAACTTTTTTTAAAGGGATTTCTTCAGAATAAGTATAAATGGAAATTTCACCTAAAATACTGATGTTACTTTTTACATTTACGGGTATTTTTTTTCCATCGGTTAATGATTCAGCTAGGACTCCTCCTCGAGTTTGCGCTTTCATTTCCCACAATCCAGGTCTCCCTCCTATAGATAAAATTTTATTGATGTCCATACGTTTTTTTTTTTGGTTGGCAAATATGCAATCTATGTTGTAAACCGCAATGCTAAATGCCAGTATTATTTATAGTATTATCTTCTTTTTTTTGCTTTTGGAAACTTCATGTTGTAACTCACATCTACTTTTCCTTTTTCAATGCTAGCCAATTTACCTTTGATGAGTCTTTTTTTGAAACTAGAAATTTTATCGGTGAACAAAATTCCTTCAATATGGTCATATTCATGTTGTACAACTCTCGCAGCTAGACCTTCTAATTCTTCCACCTTTTTATTGAAGTCTTCATCGTAATATTCAATTTTAATTTTTGGTTTTCTAAACACATCTTCCCTAACATCAGGAATGCTTAAACAGCCTTCGTTAAAATCCCAATCGTTGCCTTCTTCAGTTAAAATAGTAGGATTAATAAACACCTTTTTAAAATCTTTCAATCCCTCCTCTTCTATTTCCAATAGGTCATCATCTTCTGCAAAGGGTGAAGCATCTACAAGAAATAAGCGAATGGAAAGTCCTATTTGTGGTGCGGCAAGTCCTACTCCACTAGCGTTGTACATGGTTTCCCACATATTCTCAATCAATTCTTTAAGCTTAGGGTAATCCTCGGCTATGGGTTTTGCTTTCTTTTTTAATACGGGATTTCCGTATGCTATTATAGGCAATATCATATACTATTTTTTTGAATAATTAAAATAATCGAAATCTTCCTTATAGACTTCATTTACAATTTTATACATTTCGTCTGTCCATTGTAAATCAAATTTAGCTTTTTCTGTGGTATTTACTTTTTGAGATAAATCCAACTTCAATTCGGTTTCAATAAAATCTCTATTTTCTTTGGATTCCATTTTAAATTTCTTTTCTACCTTCAGTTTTTTAAAAATAATATACTGTGGGTGCAAATGTCTATTATTCATATGTACTTCAGGTAAAAAACGAATAAATTCTGGAAATGTAATTTTTTTTAGTGAAGTATATTTCTTTTCAATACTATCTGATTTTTTTATCCCTAAGGGTTTAAAAAATATTTTTTGACTTCGCAACCAATAACTGGTTTTATCTAAATCTTTGTTGAGTTTATCTCGGTAAAAAGACTCTAATCTCGTGTAGGGGTTTCTACCAATTACATATTTAGGTTTTTTGCTAAAATACAACCTAAACGATTTTACCTTTTTTAAATGCGTTTGTTCTCGCATGCTGGAATACATGACTTTAAAGTTCACACTTACAAAATATTTTTCTTTATTGTTGTAGAAATGAGGCATGTATTAGTGAATATAGGATTGTAAAATAAGCGTAGCACTTACTTGGTCTATGGTTGCTTTATCCCTTCTTTTTTTTCGTTTTAAACCACCATCAATCATAGTTTGAAATGCCATTTTTGAGGTGTAACGTTCATCTTCTCTCTTTACTAAAATAGCAGGGAATTTTTTTTGAAAATCTTCAATAAAAAAACCGATATTTCTTTCAATTGGTGAGGCTGTTCCGTTAGCGTTCTTTGGTTCGCCCACTACTATTTCGTCTACTTTTTCTTTGCTGAAATAGGTTTCTAAAAACTGCATTAAATCTTTGGTTAAAACGGTGGTTAAGCCAGATGCAATAAGCCTCATCTCATCAGTGACTGCAATGCCTGTACGTTTTAGTCCAAAATCAATAGCCAGAATACGACCCATTTTACAAAATTTTGCACAAAGATAATACTTCTACTACAATTGAATCGTTTTGCGGTTGAAGCTTTATATTTGTAAAAAAATAATTCATGAATTTACTAAAAGAAACCATATTAAAAGCTTGGGAAGACCGAAGTCTCTTACAGGATAAGGAAACCATATCTGCTATTAGAGAAGTAATTGAGCTTCTTGACCATGGCAAATTACGTTGTGCAGAACCCACCGAAAAAGGATGGCAAGTAAACGAATGGGTTAAAAAAGCAGTAGTCTTATACTTCCCAATCCAAAAAATGCAAACCATGGAAGCGGGTATTTTTGAATACCACGATAAAATGCCATTGAAAACAGGCTATAAAGAGCGTGGAATCCGAGTTGTGCCTAATGCAGTAGCCCGTCATGGTGCTTATATTTCAAGTGGAGTCATTTTAATGCCAAGTTATGTAAACATCGGTGCTTACGTAGACGAAGGTACTATGGTAGACACCTGGGCAACCGTTGGTAGCTGTGCACAAATTGGTAAAAACGTTCACATTTCTGGTGGTGTTGGTATTGGTGGAGTTTTAGAACCTTTGCAGGCTGCACCTGTAATTATTGAAGACAATGCTTTTTTAGGTTCTCGTTCTATTGTAGTAGAAGGAGTTCGGGTTGAAAAGGAAGCTGTTTTAGGAGCGAATGTTGTACTTACCGCTTCCACTAAAATAATTGATGTTACAGGCGAAAAACCGCTTGAAATGAAAGGAATTGTCCCTGCTCGTTCTGTGGTCATTCCAGGTAGCTATACCAAACAATTTCCAGCAGGAGAATTTAATGTTCCTTGTGCATTGATTATTGGAAAACGAAAAGATAGCACTAATAAAAAAACATCTTTAAATGATGCGCTGCGGACTTATGATGTAGCTGTGTAGTTGAAGGATTTGTTTAGCCCTTAAAGTAGAAAAATAAAAATTTCTCGTAGTTATTCTAGTCATCATTTCTATTTAATTTTTTTCAAAGGTCACTTCAGCCAGTGCTTTCTGGTCTGTGTCCAGATACAATTCATACCCTTTGGGTAAATTACACTTTTTGATGGATTTGGGCTCTACAGTAATTATTTTAACCTCTTTACCCTTAGACTGAATCCTAACCGAAAAAGGAGTTTTGCCTTTATTTTCAAATATTGCAGTGCAATCTGAGTCAGCAAATGGATTTATTGCAGCATCTTGACCAGGACCTTTGCCTGTAATACACATGCTTTGAGAAGGATCCAATTCAAATGTATTTTGACCCATTGCTTCATATTGCATGAAAACGATACCAATTATAACCAACACGTATTTCATCTTATTTGGGATTTAAATTCAATTTATAATTTTAGCATATTCTTGTAAATCTATGATTTATAGTTTTTTGACGTGCACAAAATGGATTAAATTATTATTTATTTAGCATTCTAGGTTGCCTCCTAAAGAAAATTTAATCAATGCTTAAGATGTTAGAAGATTCCTAAATGGAAATGCTGAATTACTTAATTCATCTATTTTTAAATTAAAAATGCCAGAACTTCCCGAGGTTGAAACCTACAAGACGTATATAGACAGTACATCCCTACATCAACGTATTATTTCAATAGATTGTAAGGATAATAGATTACTGAAAAAACCTAAAGCTGATTTTGACAACTTTCTTTGTAATGAAGAATTTACCAAAACAAAACGCATCGGAAAATATTTATTTTTAGAGACTACTGGTAATCAAATTCTTGTGATGCATTTCGGCATGACAGGAAGACCACACTATTACAAAAGTGAGGAAGAAAGACCAAAATTTGGCCACATCCAAATCAGTTTTGAAAGCGGTTTTCATTTTGCTTTTGAAAACAAGCGCAAATTTGGTTGGTGGGATTTAATTGATTCAATTGAAGATTTCAAATCTTCGCATAATTTAAGTGATGACGCAAGGGACTTGTCTCTAGAAGATTTTAAAGATGCACTTAGCAACAGAAAAACGGATATCAAAAAAATCATTATGGATCAAAGTGTAGCTGCTGGTGTTGGCAATTGGATGGCAGATGAGATTCTGTACCAATCCAAAATTCACCCTAAACGTAGGGTCGATGATATGACTGAAACGGAAGTTGAAAGTGTTTTTAAGGCTATGAAAAAAGTGATAGAGGTTGCCATAAAAAATGAAGCACATTACGAGGACTTTCCTAAAGATTTTTTAATACATTTCAGAAAAGAAGATGCAATCTGTTTTCATACTTCTTGTAATATACAAATGATAAAAGTTGGTGGACGTACAACTTATTTTTCGTCCGAGTGGCAGCAATTAGAATAACTTACTGCCTTGATAATGCATAATTATTTTTAATGATTTTAAAAACCAAGGCCAAATCTAATTTTTTATCTATTTGTCTTTTAATCGCCGCTATTTCTAAAGAAAAATGCTGCTTGATCTCCTTCACCTTGCTTATTTAGTAATTCTGCCTTTTTTTGATATTCACGCTGCTTCAATTTTTCTTTAAGGAATTTCATAAATCCTTTTGGTTTGCTTGAACGTAGAGGTATGTCTTTTATGTATTTTTCACTACCCGTAAATTGAAAATGAGAAGAGTCATACTCAACTTTATAAAGTTCCAAGTTTGATTTTTCTCCTAGCAATTGCATGCTTTTCTTAGAATGAAGAAAAAAATGTCTTGGGGCGTCCAGTTGTACCCAGTTAACTCCATATTCTTCCCATGCAAAAGAGGACACAGTAGGAATTCTTAGTATACACACTCCATCTGGTTCCAAAAGTTCACACACTTTTTTCAGGTTTTCTAATGGATTTGGTATATGCTCAAAAGAATGGTGATAAGTAATGATGTCCCATTTTCCTTTCACATCCGAAATAGTAGAATTTTGAACCTCAAGACCATTGTCATAGGACAGTGAAGAATTTAAGAATGGGTCGCAACCTTTTAAGTTTTTGAACCCAATTTCAGCTAATGGATAAAGGAATTTTTTTCCGTTCCCGCAGCCAACATCAAGGATTTTTGTTTTTTTATTAATTTCTAATCCTCTTAAAATATCATACTTAGTACCTGAAAACAGATCGGTTATTGTGCTGATAAAGTCATTACCAGTTAACAAGAAAGAATATCGTTTTCTTTTGATTAAGCCAGAAAGTCCTTTGAATTTCTTTCCGTCATATTTTCCAAAACTGTAGTAATTTGTGGGATAATATCTAGATATATCAGTTGGAAATGATTTAATTTGAAGACAATGACAATTATTACACTGAAAATAATGAAACTGATCCCGAAAACCATACATCATTTCTTTGGCAGTAAATAGAATGTTGTCCTTACTATTTCCGCATATTTTACATTTGTTTTTTTGGCTCACTTCTTTATCCATTTGTTTTGTTTTAGCTAACATTTGGTAGTTCTGCCGTGTAGTATAAAAAAATTTATGCGAATAAAGCCTGCTTTAAAGCTTAAATTTCTTTTTTAATTCTTGTTTCTTATTGAATTTTCTTCTGAATAGTTGTACTTCATTCCACATTCCATCAAATACTTCTTGATACTCTTTTTGTAGGCATTTTGCATATTCATCAGCCATAATCTCATACATTTCCTTTTTCGGGGTCAGTCTTGCAAAATTTTTAAGTCGCTCTTCGTAAGTCAAGATTTTAAATTGCATCCTGTTCAAATCTACTAAGTAAAAAGCATAAGTGCCGTCTGTTTTAATTTCGATTAAAGTATTACCTGGAGAATGGTCAAGAAAAAATACCCCTTGATTATGAAAGTGAAATGTAAATACGGTGAAAGCACGTAAAATTTTTTCTCTATTTGGGTAATCCGTTTGGTTAATTAGTTCTCTAAAGGTTAAATCATGTGTCTGTTGTTCGCTTACATAATAACTCTGTAATAAACCAAATGGATTGTAATTTTCCTGAAAAGCAATGGGTTTAGGAGTTCCAACTTGCTTCCTTAAAAGTATATTGGCATATAAAAACGAACGTTCTGCTTTAGATTTTCTAAACCATCGGTAGGCAATTCTATTTATGAAGTGTGGTGTTTTAAATCGTTTGATATTAACAACTAAATCGTCAATTTCTTTTGTTTTCAATTCGTTTCTAGAGCCTTTGTAGATGCTCTTTCCTTCAAATTCAAAATTTTTGATAAATACTTTAACCTCTTTTTCTATAGGTTTAAATGCATCTTGAATTTGAAAGTTTTTTCCCATGAATATTTGTACTTGCTGCAAATATATAATCAAAGCACATAGATTATAAGGTTTTTGTAGCTTTCTTTGTCAACATATTATCTCTTAAAAAACAAATTCATGATTGTAGGTTGCTTGTTATTCAATAATAAATCAGCAGTCCCAAATCTGAAATGGGTAAACCGTAAATCCATTACTTCCTAACCAAGATATATGTGACATTGTTGAATAATTATCAAGAAAACTGCCAAAAAAGTACTTAGCCAAACATAAAAAAATAGGACATAAATCTATTTTAAATAATAATCGTTATTAGTCTAACCATTCAATTTTTTCGGCAATATCAGAATTTCGTTTTCCTTCTGGTAAATCTCCGTCGTAATAACCCATATAAAATAAGCCTAGGCATTTTTCTCCATCTTCAAAATTAAAAAATTGATGAAAGTTTTCAATGGCTTTAGGAGAACTCCAATAGGCTCCGATTTGCTCTGCTGTGCAGGCTAACCAAATGTTTTGTACTGCCATTGCGGTAGCTGCTATTTCTTCCCATTCTGGCAACTGTTCTTTAGGGTCGCGTTGCATACAAATGGCTAGGATAGCAGAAGAAGCTTCGAATTTATGTAGTGTTTTCCTTTTTTTGAAATTAGACAAGTCTGGATTTGCACTTTGCATTTCTTCAACTAAAAAATCACCTAGCTTCATTTTAGCTTCACCTTGAAGGACTTTGAAGCGCCAAGGTTCTGTTTTTCTATGATTAGGTGCCCAATTTGCACTAGCTAACACCTTCAACAAAGTCGATTTTTTAATGGGTTTTTGGTTGTATTGCGCTGGAAAAACTGACCTTCTATTTTCTATGAGTTCAAAAATATTCAACATAAACAGTTTTTGATTTTACTAAAAACACTTCTTTATTACCGCTAAAATTCGACTACGGTCTTCGTCTGTTAGATTACTTCCTGAAGGCAAGCAGAGTCCATCTTCAAAAAGTTGTTCACATACCTTGTTTCCATAATACGGATACTTTTCAAAAACAGGTTGCAAGTGCATCGGTTTCCAAAGCGGCCTACTCTCTATATTATCTTCTAAAAATGCAGCACGTAAATCTTCACGTGTAAATCCATTGGTTTTTTCAGGATTTACCGTAATGGAAGACAACCAATGATTGGCATAAAAATCTTCAGAAGGAGCAGAAAATACTTCAACACCTTCTACATCTTTAAAAGCTTCCACATAAAACGCGTGCATTTTTCTGCGTAATGCAACATGCTCATCCAACACTATCATTTGTCCCCTACCAATTCCTGCAACAATATTGCTCATACGGTAATTATAACCAATGTGGCTATGTTGGTAGTGCGGTGCATCATCACGTGCTTGGGTAGCTAAAAATACAGTTTGCGTTTTAGCCTCCTTGTTTTTACATACCATAGCTCCTCCACCAGAAGTAGTAATGATCTTATTTCCGTTGAAAGAAAGTGCCGCGAACTCTCCAAATGTGCCACAATTTCTTTTCTTGTAATGTGAACCAAGTGCTTCCGCAGCATCTTCTAAAACAGGAATCTCGTACCGATCTGCTATTTGATGAATTTCATCTACCAAGTAAGGCATTCCGTATAAATGAACGGCGATAATGGCTTTTGGTTTTTTTCCTTTTTTGATTCTATCTTGTATGGCTTCTTCTAAAGCAATTGGACAGATGTTCCAAGTTTTGTATTCACTATCAATAAAAATAGGTGTTGCTCCTTGGTAAACAATTGGGTTAGCCGATGCCGAAAAAGTGAAGCTTTGGCAAAGCACCTCATCGCCATGCCCTACCCCTAATTGAATTAAGCCAAGATGCAAAGCTGCTGTTCCGCTAACTAAGCAGGCTACTTTTTTATCTTGTTTGATGTAGTGTTCTAAATCTTCTTCAAATCCGTTTACGTTAGGACCGAGTGGGGCAACCCAATTAGATTCAAATGCTTGGTTTACAAAATCTTGTTCTTGACCACCCATGTGTGGAGAAGATAACCAAATGCGAGAAAGTTCTGACATATATTCTTGATGTTATTGAAATGGTAAAAGTAAAGTTTTAAAAATGATTTGTAAATCTATATAAAAGGAAATTTTGTTTCGGTATGCTAAATTTAATTTCAATTTTTCTGGAAAGATCACCTCATCATTGTAGACCAACGGATTTACTTGTTCCTTCAACAGCGCTTCTTCATTTGCAAAAGCAATAGAGGCATGACCGGTAAGGCCCGGTTTCAAATCTAAAATGGGTTTGTATTTATGCTGAAGTTGATCGTAATACCCTGGAATATCTGGACGGGGTCCCACCAAGCTCATTTCAAATTTAAGGACATTGAGTAATTGGGGTAATTCGTCTATTTTATAATTTCGGAGATTTTGAAGGAATGTTGTGGTTTTCCCTTCTTCTGTAATGGTCTTGAATTTATATATCGTGAAAGGCTGAGCATTTTGCCCTATTCGTGTTTGAGTAAAAACAGGATTGCCTTGATGAATGAAACTGAGTATAAAAGCAACTAAAAGTAAAATGGGAAAAAGTAAAATCAATGCAATTAAGGCAACCAAAAAATCGAAAATAGGTTTAAAAAAATGAATGTACATGAATTTTACTTAGGTTTTCAAAAGTAAATTGAATTTTTGATTTAGATGGGTAATCCTTAAAATTAGATGGAAATTTATTCTTATTCAGTTTTTAACTGAATTAATAATGATTAGGTCGCAAAATTGGTATTACTGTATTTGTTGTGAAGCTGATAAACAAAAAAAGCTGCTCTGAAATAATTTCAAAACAGCTTTGTAGTTTATATTAAAATACTATTTAGAACTTTAAAGCAACACCTGCTCCAAAAGCTCCAAAACTAATGTCACTATCAAAAATATTTTGATAGAAAGCAAAAATGTCTAATGCAAAAATCGAATAACCCAATCTTGGTTCTACAAATGCAGCACCATCAGAACCTTCAGCTAAGCCTAGTGCGTAACCCACATCTAGCCTACCAAAAAGACTATCAGCAAAGTCATAACGCCCAACGGCTGCTACCGTTATAAAATCTACATCTTCTCCTAAGACATCTTCATCGCCTAAATAAATATTATAACCTGCTCTACCACCAAAATAAAAGCTATTTGCAACTTCAGCAAACATATATGTTAAGTTTACTCCTGCATAAAGATTTGAAAAGTCTCCAATATCACCCATCGGGATACCTCCTTGAACATCTACAGAAAATGGATTTTCTTGTGCGTTGCTATATTGGAAGCTAAAAAATGCAACGGCTAGTACTAATAAAAATTTTTTCATGGTTATTATGTTTAGTTTATACTACTAAAGTAACAAATTTTATTGACATAAATAAGATTTTCTTATATAACTATCAAGACAAACAGTAATTACAACATTATTATTCTAAAATAGTATGTTTTTAGCCTAATACCATAAAATTGGTTATGCATTCATAATCTCTTCAATCTCATCTGCTTCAATAGGAATATTACCCATTAAGTTGAAAGGCTCTCCTTCTTCTTGAATAACCAAATCGTCTTCTAACCGAATACCAAAACCTTCAGCTGGAATATAAATTCCTGGCTCTACAGTAAAAATTTGATTGGCTTTCATAGGCTCGTGTAATAAACCATAATCATGGGTGTCTAAACCAATGTGGTGCGAAGTTCCGTGCATGAAATATTTCTTATAAGCTGGCCAATCTGGATCTTCATTTTGAACATCTGCTTTGTCTAATAAGCCTAAATCCAAAAGTGCGGAAGTCATTAGTTTACCTACTTCTACATGGTATTCTTCCCATAAAGTTCCAGGTACAAGCAATTGAGACGCTTCATTTTTTACCTCATTTACTTTATTATACACCTCTTTTTGTCGTTTGCTATAGGTTCCAGAAACTGGAATGGTCCTGGACATATCACTTGAGTAATTGGCATATTCCGCACCAAAATCCAATAGAATTAATTCTCCTTCATTGCAAACATCCTTATTTTCAATATAGTGCAAAACACAGGCATTTTTTCCGGATGCAATGATTGGTGTATACGCAAAACCTTTTGAGCGATTCATTAAAAACTCATGCATGACTTCAGCTTCAATTTCAAATTCATTGACATTTGGTTTGGTGAATTTTAGAACCCTCCTGAAAGCCTTTTCAGTTATATTGCAGCCTTTTTGCATGGCATCGATTTCCAGTTGATGTTTTACAGAACGTAATCGCTGTAAAATGGGATTGGCTTTTACTACTTGGTGTGCTGGATAATTCTTCTTAACCCAAGTATTAAAACGGTCTTCTCTGGTTTCTGTATCTGTGTTGGCGCGGTAATGTTCATTGGTATTGATGTAAATAGTTTCGCTTTGCGACATGATTTCCTGAAATATTTTCTGAAAATCTTTTAACCAATACACTGTTTTAACTCCGCTGGTTTCAAATGCCATTTTTTCGGTAAGCTTCTCGCCTTCCCAAACTGCAATGTGGTCGTTGGTTTCTTTTAAAAATAAGATTTCTCTATGCTTGGCTTTCGGCGCATCTGGGAACAGTAACAGAATACTTTCCTCTTGGTCTACTCCACTTAAATAATAGATGTTTCTATCTTGCTGAAAAGCCATGGTGCTATCTGCTCCAATTGGGTAAATGTCATTGGAATTGAAAACAGCTACAGATTTAGGCTTCATCTGTGCCATAAAGTTTTTCCGATTATGATTAAATAATTCCTTAGAAATAGGTTCGTATCGCATAAAATTCTAGTTTTTTTTCAAAAGTAAAGAAAGTGAATTGAAATCCTTCAGATGCTAGCGTTTAATTAGATGTTGTTTTTTGGAATAGGTGTTGCTTTTTTTGGATTGTTTGAGCACTGGAATGAAGTTTATTTTGATTAGTTTAGGCTTGTGTTGAGAGATCAGAAAGGAGAAAAAAGAATAGTAAAGATATAAAATAGAAAGTTAGACATTAGAAGTTTAAACTACTATTAATCAGCTAGTTTTTCTTAAGAAATTAGTTGTCATTCTTAATAAGAGTTAAGCATTCATAAATCTGCACTATTTGCGAGAGGAAAAAGTATGATATTGGATGTACGATATTTGAAATACGTAAACTTGCTAAAGAATGTTCCTGAAAAACAGTATGTAAAACTCTGGATGAGATGCCTCTTTTATCGGCAAGACAAAAAAACCCTGAGAATGTCATTCCGACCAAAGGAGGAATCCCACAACAAGCTCACGAATCTAGCTCACGAACGTTCCTAAAAAAACAGTGCGCAACACTCAGATGAGATGCCTCTTTTATCAGCAGGACAAAAACACCCACAAAATGTCATTCCGACCAAAGGAGGAATCCCACAAAAAGCTAACGAATCTTGCTAAATAATGTTCCTGAAAAAGCAGCGCGCAACGCTCAACATGAGATGCCTTTTTATCGGCATGACAAAAAACACCCAGAGAATGTCATTCCAATCAAACACCAAGAGAATGTCATTCCGACCACAGGAAGAATCCCACAAAAAGCTCACATAAACTTGCTCACGAATGCTCCTAAAAAAAATAGAACGTAAAACTCAGATGAGATGCCTCTTTTATCGGCATGACAAAAACAACACGCCAATAATATCATTCCGACCAAAGGAGGAATCCCACACCATGCTAACGAATTTTGCTAACGAATGTTCCTGTAAAAGAAGTGCGTGGCGCTCTGGATGGAATGCCTCTTTCATCGGCATGACAATCTGTGCGTGGGTTTTTAAGGAGCATCCGAACTAACGACAAAAAGATTCCGCATCAAGTGCGTAATGACATTTATAAATTTTTGCCATTAAACGCAGTTTGCAATTAAGTAAGGTTATGGTATGGACTTTTAAAGGAGGAAAGTTTAGGTAGGGTTTGCAATTTTCGTTCTTGCTTAGTGTAGCATAAATTAGAATCTTCTATTTCTATGCTTTTTCTATAGCCTAAGGCAAACATAAAGCGTTTAGGAATATACTTTTCAATTGCTCTAGGAATGATGAGAGTGTAGAAGTTTAGCTTTTTTACCCCTGGCAAAATGGTCAATATATTTTCGAAATGCATAGTTCTTAAAATCCGTGCTACTTTCAATTTAAACCGATTGATATGTCTCACATAAAAAAAACCGTCTTCCCCTTTACTTTGGTACAACGGCATAAATATTTGATAGGCTTTGGGAGCGTAGATACCTTCGCCATTCAATCTTGCAATTCGTTCTCCTTTTTGTAATTTTTGAAAATTCAGGTAATTACCGCACATCTCAAATTTATCATTTGGTTTTAAATTTTGTCTGAAAATCATTTCAAAATAATGTGCCTTTTTTGATTTAAAATTGCTTTCTGATATACCCATCTCAATAAGATTTTCAGCTGAAACTATTCCAGTATGATAAAGGCTTTTATAACAAAACTTCTTCAATTCGTGCACTGAATTTTCTGCGTAGTGTTCACCGCCTTCAAAAGCTAAGGATGCGTGCCCTAAATCATTCAACAAATTCAGTAAAGCACCTTCAATAAAACTTTCTACGTTAAATATTACAGGATAGCCTAAATCCCTTACAAAAGCTCTGTTTTTTAAAGCATCATTCATTACTATAAAAGGCTTTGTTGGACCAGATGTAGTATGCAAATCTATAGCGTAAACTTGGCCTTTAGTCTCCCCTAAAATGCTGTAAAGCAAATTATACATTTCTGTTAGCTCATGGTATTCGCTCACATTGCTCCCTTGAATTGCTTCATCCATGTGCGATTTTGTCCAAATGCGATTCAAGTCTTTGTCTATAAATCGGTGTTGCTGCAAATAAGCTTCTTGGTTGCCAAATACTGCGTATAAATTACCTTGAATTTTGTCAGTGTGTTTTTCTATTTCTTCAAAAAAGGAAGTAAGTGCAATAAACCCCGCTTTTTCATTGCCATGTACACAGCAGAAAAAAATGATGCTTGGTAAATCAGCATCTTTTTTTACTGATGCTATTAAGCGCTTGGGTTTAAGCATTGATAGAAAATTGATTGAAATGATCTGTGGTAACAATCCCCACTAGTTTATCATCACTAAAAACAGGTAAAACTGAAATATTGTATTGGTTCATTATCTTTTTAGCTTCAACAAGTTCTACGTCTGGACTAATAGTTTTTACATTGCTTTGCATAATGGATTTAACCGATTTGGATTGATTTCCTCTTGACATCAAAATCTCAAGATCACGCAAATTTACAATTCCTGTAAGCTTATGCTCATTATTTTCTACTAAAATTTGCTGTACATTATTCCAATGCATCAAATGCTTGAGAATAAGGATTGGGTCGTTTTCATGTACCACCACCAATTCATTTGTCATTACATCTGAAACCGTAAAATCTGAAATATGACAAGGCTTTTTATTGATGTTGATGTTTCTCCACAAATGCACTGGAATGTTATCTTTTTGATTTTTGAGCATTTGTTGAGTTATAAAATAAGCGGTTCTTCTTTTGGTGAAATGCTTTTTCAATCGGTTGTAATTCAAACTCATCCATTGTGAACCTGTTTTGTTTTTTTTGATTCTGAACTCTACTAATTGCAAATACATTTGTATTTCTTCATCGGGTATTCCAGCCTTTTGAAGTCCTTTTTTTGCCATGGGAAGCAGATCGTTTAGCAGTAACTTTTTAGCTGCTACTCTTTTCCCAAACCAATTAAATTGGGTATTAGTACCGTGCTTAGCTGCCTTATAAAAATTTTGCCTAGCCGATTTAAAATTCATCATAGTAGGCAAATCTTTATATTCTTCTGGCATTGCATTCATCAATCCAACCCAAAAAGCGATGTTGGCAACTTCGTCTATAA
>Ga0307966_1001709_pt1 | contig 17106 bp, 9 predicted proteins | sample OrgLakmetagen646_FD_203141 | JGI IMG/M metagenome (GOLD analysis project Ga0307966, IMG submission 203141) | Saline water microbial communities from Organic Lake, Antarctica - #646 | ecosystem: Environmental > Aquatic > Non-marine Saline and Alkaline > Saline | place: Antarctica: Organic Lake... | reverse complement strand
CTAATTGACTCTTTCAAACCGTCCGGGACTGTATTTTCGATGCTTCGGTAAATAGGTATAACAGCCTCATACATACCCGCTGCCCGTAACCCATCACTGGCATCAATAAGAGGTTTAATATTCGAGCTGTATTTACCTTCGACGGGTATCATTTTGGCTAAATTCGCTGCCTCTACATATTCACCGCGTTGTATGCGAGCATTCATCAGCGTAAGCGCGAACATACTGTAGCGCGGGGTCGTTTGATCGAGTTTGATTTTACCCAATAAAAATTCCAATTCTTCATATTCTTCTGCGAGATAGAGCGTCTCTAGTAAACTATAAACCGGTGTATGTATCTGAACAAACGAAGCTGGAACGGGATGAAATTTGATCAACGGATATACTGCAGGTCTTAATAATTCAAGCGCGCCTGTATAATTTTCGCTATCTAGTAGAGAGGGCACTTTTGATAGCGACTTCAATTCTAAGCGCAAATTCCGAACTAGATTTTCGTTGACCGGTAAAGAGATCACTCCGACTCCACCAGGAAGTTCTGCGACTAGCATCGAATCCTCGAACCTTTGGAATTCTAAGACTTGGACGTTACCGTTCGACACCTGTTGAATGCTCACAGGAAGCTCTCCGAATTCGTCCCAGTAGGCATTCGCTTGTGCGATTTGAACTACACATAGCATACTAATGCATACAGAGAGGCTTTTCATTTGCAGAAATCTTTTCAGGATGCTTGGCTGATTGGATGCTTGAAATAGTCTCATGATTGTAGCTCCCTTAATTTAGCTTTGATTGAAGTCATTAAGTCAGCCGATGCACTTTCATTTAGCAGTTCGATCGCTTCGTTTAATGTGCTAATAGCATCTGCCGTAGATCCCATTTTTACGAGTGCCTCAGCATCTGCAAGATATGCCCGCGCGGCCCATTCGGAAATCTGAGAGTAACCTAAAAACGTGCGTTCGAAAAATCCGTGTGCTTCTGGATAAGCCGAATCGACCATGTAGGAAGTACCTGTTTGGTAGAGTGCTCGAGCATGTAATGCTCCACGCCACGCAGGCACTTTTAAAATATACTGATATTTTTCACGCGCTTCCTTGGTTTTTCCAATACTTGTCAGGAGTTCGCCTTGTTTAAGTATCACTGCGGGAGTTTTTGGAGAGCCTGGAAATTGGGTTAGAATGTTTTCTAAATAGTTAAGTGCTAAGCTAATATCCCCGCGGCCCTCACTGACATCGCTCAAACGTAAGAGTGCGACGATTGCTGAATCATCGAATGCGTATTCGGAAAGTACCTTGTTCCACGCAGTAACAGCAAACTCTAAGCGTTTATCTCTTTCATAGTCAGCGATATACAGGAGTAATCGAGGTGTCGCTAACTCTAGGTCATCCGAATCAAAGGGTTCACTTGGTTTTAACTCTATATTTAAGCGATAGAGACCCATGAGCGCACGAAGTGTAGTGATTTTCTGATTGGAGGCGATCCCTTGATCCAGGAGCTTACGAAAATAGGTTTCTGGTGTTACAGAAGGGTAGCTGTTCAATTCATCTTTGAATGGCTGGAGCAAATCATTTATTGGGGTCAAATCTAAGATCAGGTCGGGACCAAATCCGGGTGAATTTCTCAGGTCGTTGTATAGCGACTGATTGATGTCCTCGTTTTCATAAAAGTGTTCAAAAAGAAAACCCCGGTCGGAGACAATTTTTGTTCTGAAATCGAGATCGCTCTCGAGACGATCAATAAAGCTTACTGTGCGTTCTAGTATTTTGAGGTTACTTACGTATTTCCCAGCGTAGCTTTCGATAAGAGTATCCACCCCAGTATTTTTTTCATCTGCAATGAACTTATTTATATATTCTACATAGAGTGTGAGCGCACCCGTAGGATTGTTTAGATATTCGTAACCACGGCCGAGTTCAAAGACCGCATCTGTTAATCGTCCCTCTGAACCATATTTTTCTATGTAGTCCTGATAGACCTTTATCATGTTTTTATATTGCTCAGAACTTTCGTATATGCCTCCCAATCGGAAAGCGATCGCATCGTGGATATCTTGTTTGAATGTAATCGCATCCGCCTTCTCAAACAATTCTATCGCGAGTGGTGCATTGCCTTCATTGGTTTCAACCTCACCTAAAAAATAGTAGGCGAGGTCAACGCTAGCGCTGTTAGGATACTGGTCCAAAAACATGTTTAATGCCTGGCGACTCTCTTCGGGGTTTTGTGCGTAGAAAAGCGCAGTGCCTTTTCTGAGTAGACTGTCCTCTGCGTAAGAGCTGTTTGGGAAATCTTGTAGAACCTTATCGAAACTAGCAGCCGCTTCATTAAACGAAGATAACATCATATTAGCTTGCCCGGGCCAGTAGTTGGCTCCGTCCGCATAGAGAGAGGTATCGTGTGCACTTATCCATTCAGCAGATTGGTCGATGACGCGCTTAAATTCTCCCTGCTCGAGTAAGTGGCTGGCCCACTGTGCATAAAAGTTTCCTGAAACCGGATCGATCGGGCGCTCAGCTAAAAAAGTTTCGGCTATTTCTAAAAACTCAGAGAAATTGCCATCCTGGCGATACTTGTTAGCCAGCGCGATACTCACATCCGAGTAATAAGTTCCATCTGGGAAGTTGCTGCGATAGTCTTTTCCTAGACTGACGATGGCATCGCTTTTGTTGATCTTCAGTGCATTCGAAAATGCAGCATAGTAGTAATATTGGATTTGCGGATCTGATGGATTCGATTTAGCTAAGTCTGAGAACATCCAGAAAGCTTCGTAAATACGTTCACTTTTAGTATAATTGCGTGCGCGCCTAACTAACAGGTCGGACTCTAGAGAAGGCAACTGACGAATACTTTCTAAATTACTTTCCAAGCTGCTGATTTCTCTCTCCAGTTGAGCTAAGACGTCGGCATTAGCATTGAAGGCTTTACGCTGGTCTAGAGTAGATTTCTTTGTCGCGATTTGATCTTCGTAATATTCAACTATCATGCCGGTTGTTTTGATCAAATTCAACACGAGCGTGGCATCATTTAGTCGATCGCTATCTACGAAGATGTCACTGGCTTTTAGCAGGGCAACATTCAGTCTTGGTCGATAGCGTATACTCGTTTCCTGAACCAAATAGGGCAGCGTTTTCATGGCTTGGTCTAATTCGCCGGCATCTGTGTAGGCTTCAAAGCTTGCTGCGGCTGCAAGCGCTGAATCTTCACTGTCACGTGAGACACCAAGCAACCTCAGGAAAAAGGGTCGGCCCGCTTCTAGTTGTCCTGTTCCGTAGTAAGTTTCAGTAATGTCTTTTAGCAGTTTCGATTCTTCTGCGATGCTCAGTCGAAATCTCCCGTCATTTAGGATCGTTTGCATCAGTTTTAGAGCTGAATCGTTTTGACCTAAAATTCTAAATACATCGATTTTCTTAATCAGTGCTTCTTTGAGCCGCCTGGAATTCGGGTTATACTTTTCTAACTTATCAAACCAAGTAATTGTATTTTTAAGCAGGCTGGTATTACCTGTTGTCAGATATTCTTGGATATAGCTGGTAGCGACCAAAAAGATAGGCAAATCCAGCTCAATCTCGGCTTTTTCAGTTTTCTCGACTCGTTGAATAAGTTCCTTCAAGAGAGGTCTTGCTTCAACCAATTGATTTCCCTCTACAAATTTGTTTGCGCGCGCTTGTAGCTCAGAAAAGCCAAGTTGATTCGTATCTTGTGCTAATAAGCCAACAGACGTGATGCTAGTGGCTAGAGCAAATGCAATGATACGAATGAAATGAATGGGATGTATAGGGGGTAAATTCACTTGGTAAGGGAATGTTAAGATATAATCTCTCAATCTCTCCCTTGTGGACTTTTCTGTAAAGTGAAAACCGCACTTATTAGCCTCTGATTGCCTTGCGAGGCATTAAAATTCATTTATCTGGATACGAGCGCGGAAAGTTTGTCCGCCGTTTGTTCCCATTCGTAGTTTTTTTCTTCTAGGTATTTAGTCACTCGCGCAAGTTTTTGCGGCACTTCTCTAGCGACTTGGCTATCGGACATTTTATTCGTGTCTTCCAAAGTTGTAGTCAGCGCTTTTTGTTCGTCCTCAAGTTTTAGGATCTCGGCTTCTAGCCTGGCTACTTTGTTTTCGAGTCCCTTCCGATCCTGTGCAGCTTCCTGTCTGGCTTCAGCGGCTTGGCGACGTCGATCTTTAGCGCTCAATTTCGGCTTCTTTGCTTCGTCTCGCTTGATGTCTTCTGGACGTGCGTTTTTGAGCCCGGCGATTAAGCCGCTCTGCTCCGAAGCAGCGCCTGATTTCCGTAGATAATAGTTGTAGTTCCCTGCGAATACAGCGACTTCTCCAGCCTGCACTTGCACAGTAATTTCGGAAAGTGCGCGAATAAAATGTACATCGTGACTAACGAATACAAGTGTCCCGGTGTAATCACGAAGCGCACCGATTAGGGCATCGATACTAGGCATGTCGAGGTGAGTCGTCGGCTCGTCAAGCAGAAGTAAGTTCGGGGGGGCGAGGAGAAGCTTGACTAGGGCTAAGCGACTCTTTTCGCCTCCGCTGAGGACTTTTACTTTTTTAAAGACATCGTCACCACGAAAGAGGAACGCGCCGAGAATACCACGGATCTTCTGTTCGTTCATTCCGTTTTCGACCCGTTCCATCGCTTCGTCGAGGACAGAGCGCTCGACGTCGAGCACTTCTACACGTTGCTGCGAGAAGTAGCCCACGCTAACATTGTGGCCGAGTTCGCGCGTGCCACTTTGAATGGGGATTTGTTCGGCGAGGATTTTTAAAAGCGTGGATTTACCGGCTCCGTTCGGGCCAACGAGGACGATGCGCTGTTGTTTTTCGATGGTCAGATTGAGATCTTTGTAAACGACGTGGTCGCCATAGGCTTGCGCAACGTGTTCCATCGTAGCGACTCGTTGACCGCTGCGGCCTGGTTGCGGGAAGGAAAAGGAGATGGTGTCTGCTGCGCTTTCGGGAGCTGCGAGACGCTCCATTTTCTCCAGTTGCTTGAGACGTGCCTGTGCCTGCGAAGCTTTACTAGCCTTTGCCCTGAAGCGGCGCACGAAGTCTTCGAGGTGAGCGATCTCGCGCTGTTGGTTTTGGTAGGCGGCCAGGTATTGGGTCTCTCGTTCGGCTTTTTGCTTTAAATAGTTTTCGTAGTCACCTTGGTAGCGGTGTAGTTTGCCGTGAGCGATTTCGACGATGCCATCGCAAATTGCATTAAGAAATTCGCGGTCGTGCGAAATGGTGAGAATCGCGCCGGAATAGGTCTTAAGCTGGTTTTGAAACCAACTGAGAGTTTCGAGGTCGAGGTGATTGGTTGGCTCATCGAGCATGAGCAGGTCGGGCTCCATCACTAGGAGGCGGGCCAGGTGGGCTCGCATAATCCAGCCACCACTTAATGTGCGGGCTGGGACGTCGAAATCGTCGGAGCGAAAGGCGAGCCCGGCGAGAATACGCTTCGCTTTGGCTTGGAGCGTGTAACCATCAAGGTCGATGAATAGTTCCATCGCGTCGATGTGCTCCGGTGCATCGGGATTCGGGTACTCACGAAGTGCTTTGAATATTTCAGTAAATTCGGGGCTGATCGATGTCGCCAGCTCCGCTACGGTTTCTTCTCCGGTGGGTGCGCTCTCCTGTGGGAGAAAGCCGATGTGGGTGTCGCGCTCTAGCTCGACCATTCCGCTGTCGGGTTCGTTGTCGCCTAGGATGATAGAGAACAAAGTGGTCTTTCCGGCGCCATTTGGGCCGACGAGTCCGAGCCGGTCGCCAGCGAGCACGCGAAGCGAAATGTCGGTGAAAAGAGTCTTCTGGCCATAGCCTTTACTGATCTGTGAAATGGTAAGCATATTTTGAAGCAGGCAGGTTCAACGATGTGGCCTTGGATGCAAAGCAAATGCGCGTTTATCGGATTATTTTCCACGCTTCTGCTTTGACGCTGTCATTTGGATCGATTGAGTTTTCAGGAATGTCTTCATCTGCGAATGCCCTCCTGAGTTTTTGGTTTAAGCCAAGGGCTTCGATGCGCGCATTAATCGAGGCAGATGCGGGGCATACCGCCGCGTTAACGATTGGAGCTACTTTTGGAGCCGTGCAGAGCGCGCGTCTCTACTTGGTGGCGCAAAATCCGAGCGCACTGACCTTTCTTTATGGCGCACTCTGTGGTGTGTTCGGTTTGTATTTGTTCGGAGCATTCTTTCGAGTGTCGGGGCGTGCCTTTAAAGGTAATCCCAAACCGAAGTCCGTGCGCACTTCGCTTGGACTGGGTTTACTCCCATGGACGCTTTTGTTCGCACTTACATTTTGGCTGATGCGGGCTGGACAAGATGCTGCTACGATCGCAAAGCTTTATCCGTTGTTCTTTGTGCTCTTTTTATATGGATATATTGTATTGCTTTTGAGCCTTTCGGTTTCTCTAGGCTTAAGCCTATGGAAAACATTTTTTTGTATCGCAGTTACCTTTATTGGTAGTCTATTCCCGCTGACACTGCTTGCACAGTTGGTTTTTGCTACGCCTGCAACCTAAGTTTATAAGTATGCTCCAATATTTAACGATCAAGAATCTGGCACTACTCGATGCGGTCACCCTAGAGTTCGAGCAAGGATTTACCGCGGTCACAGGTGAGACTGGGGCAGGGAAGAGTGTCTTACTGGGAGCACTCGGTTTACTTTCAGGAGCACGCACCGATAAAGGGTTGATTCGGCAAGGTCAAGACCAGCTAGAAGTCGAAGGTGCGCTCTATTTTGAAGATAGCTCAGAGATCGATCGTATATTAGAGGACCTGGGATTACCGAAGACTGAAGAAGGAGTGCTTTTGTTACAGCGCTCAATTCATCGCAGCAAAATGCCTCGGGTGCAAATCAACGGTAGTGGGGCGACCCTTACTCAATTAACTGCACTCGGGGAGTCGTGGATCGATTTCCACGGTCCGGGTGAGCCGCAAAAGCTCTTTCAAGAGCGTCGTCAGTTGGAGATGCTCGATATCTACGCGGAAAATGGGGACGCATTACAGAACTATGAGATGGCATACACAGATTGGCGCGCCGCCTTGGCCGCGATTGAGGCGCTGGAAACGGGTGATCGTCTGGATGCAGAAGAAATTGATTTTATCAGCCAACAAATTGGAAAGATTGATGCGGTTGTTTCGAGCGCGGAGGCAATTGAAGAACTGGAGCGGGACTATTCACGTATGTCGAGCGCTCAGGAATTAGTTATATTGGCTTCTTCCAGCGCGGATGCGCTATCCGGCGAGAATGGCCTGACCGAGCAACTTAATTTGGTCGTCGCCCGCTTGGAGGACTTGGTCGATTTAGATGCGGAAACGTCGCAGTATTTAGAACGTGCCCGCAGTGCGCTGATTGAGCTACAGGATATCGGCGAAGACGTCGGTCGCTTAGCTCAGGATTATGATTTCGACTCCGAGGCGATCGAGCAAGTGACTGAGCAAATGAACCTTTGGCAGGAGTTGCGTCGCAAGCATGGGGGAAGTGTTGAGGCGGTGCTCTCGAAACGTGAAGCACTTGCTGAGAAGTTGGCGATGCAAGGTGATGTTGAGGGCACTTTGGCAAAGCAACGTGCGGCGACGGGCAAACTGGAGGCGAATTTGCGCAAACAAGCAGCTCAACTGAAGGCTGTGCGGGCGAAAGCGGCTACGACCCTGTCAGCTAAGGCTGGCAGCTTGTTACAAGCGCTGGGCTTTAAGAAAGCGCAGCTCGAAATTGAAATCGTATCCGAAAAGGACTTACACGAGTATGGGGACAGTCGCTGTCGTTTTCTTTTTGCCCCGAATGCAGGCCAAGACTTGATGCCGCTGAACAAAATCGCTTCCAGTGGTGAAACGGCGCGAGTCATGTTGGCACTTAAAACTGTATTAGCGGAAGCTGATGCGACTCCGTTACTCGTCTTTGACGAAGTCGATGCAAACGTAGGTGGCGAAGTCGGTCGGGCGGTCGGTGCAGAGCTCGCCAGACTCGCGGGCAAGCATCAGGTGCTTTGTGTGACGCATTTACCGCAAGTGGCATCGCTCGCGCAGAATCATTTTGTGGTCACGAAGTCGCAGGACGACGATTCAACGACAGTTGAAATCGGACCAATTCACGACTCGAAAGAAGGGCGCCTCTCAGAAATCGCCCGGATGCTCGGAGACCGGAATTCGGCTTCAGCCAAAGCACACGCTCGGGAGCTGCTCGATCACAGCATTTAGCTCGTGAAAGTAACTTTACGCTTAAACTTGGTTTACGGCTGAATACGCGCGGACTTAGCAGGTAAACGGTCTTAAAAACATTAACGCTGCGCCGAAGTGTTTCATGCCTTTTTAGAATTAGAATGCGTCTGTTGTCGTATGTAGTCACGGCGTTCTGTCGCCGTGTCCCAGTATCCTAGTGAAACGCCCCGACAGAGCGGGGGCGGCTACAATACATTAATTGGGGCCGCATCCGTTTGGAGCCCATTATACCATTTCGCAAAAGGTTTGAGCTAATGTCTAGGTCAGACCGTGGCCTCGAAACTCTGTTTCGGGGTTCGATCTTTTCGACCCCGGTTCTGAGAACCGAGGCTACGCGAAGAATCACTTTAAGCGGTCAAACCGTGGCCTCGAAACTCTGTTTTGGGGTTTGATCGAAGAATCACTTTAACCTTTTTGAAAATGGCATTACATATTTAAAGCGGTATCAGTCGTGGCTTTCTGCGAGCAATGCAGACACAAAAAAACGCACTCTCTAAAGAGTGCGTTAAAAGTGTTCTGCACCGATCGTATTAAACGAACGGATATTTAATTAAACAGAAGTGACGTTAGTCGCGCATGGACCTTTTTGTCCGCTACCTACTTCGAAAGAAACTTTTTGTCCGTCTTCTAGAGAAGCGTAGCCCTCTACTTGGATTTCGGAGTGATGGACGAAGAGGTCTTTACTGCCGTCTTCGGGTGTGATGAAACCATAACCCTTTTCAGCGTCGAACCATTTTACTATACCTGTACTCATATTACTTGTGTGTCTGTGTTATTGAATTTGCAGAATTCACCGTTTGCGAATCCTGCAATGAGTTATGTATAGTAAATAATTGCGTGTGTCGCTAATAATCTTCGTTAAAGTCTTTTAAGCTTCTATCGTCTATTTTTAGGGTTCTAGTAGGATGACTTTAATCCTTAAGTATCGGAATTGCCCGTCGGCAGAAGAACTGGCAGAGGTATTGCCACTTTCGTCGGTATCACCTTGTTCGACATCGAGAACAGTCCATGAATCCGGATCACTTAAATCAGTCGTGCTTTCAACGACGTAGATGACTTTAGTTGGAGCTGCTTGAGTATAATTCAATACGATCTTACCGTCGACGATTTGTGGTTGTGGTAGCGATTGTGAAGATGGCAGTGCCGGATTACCTCCGAGCGCAAACTCAATGAGGTTGGGTATGCCATCGCCGTCCGCATCGTCGAGTGGACCCCGCTTATCTAGTGGAACGCCCGCTGCTTCCAGTTGAGTCGAGAAAGTTTCGCCTACGATGGCTTCAGTGGTATGAATATTATCGATTATGAGACGATCCAGAAGATCACGGTTTGTATCGCTAACAGTGGCAGTCATTTCTATATCCAAACTGGATTGTCCTGCGGCGTTGGTCCATCCGCTGAGTGTGTAGCCATTCGTATTGAGGGCTCTGTCTTTAGCTATGTTGTAGCGAGCGGAACCGTCTTTCGCTGCAATGATGGCGGACCATGTATTGTTCGCATAGTTTGTGATGAGTGTGAGTCGGTAGACTGTATCCGGTTCAACCCAAAACGCGGTCGAGGTGAATTGCCCAGCATTCGCGTTGAGTGCGGCTCGATTGTCCGCAAATTCAATCGAGTTATCCGCTGCGATACGAACGTAGGAATGATAAGTGAAGGTGCCACCGTCGCTTTGATCGAGCGCATCCCATAGATAAAAAAGGAAGGCTTGAGTGTTGGTCCCGGCGTTTCTTTGCACAACGAAGTCGGTGGAGATCGTTCGCACTTGCTTATCGGAAGTTGCTCGATCTTCCGGCACGATGTTTAGATATGCAGGAAAGACCAGAATTTCCAAGTTGGTCGCTTCTGAAGGAAGTGGGCTATTGGTGCCTGCGCCACCGAGATAGCCTGCAGGCCCACTGCCGATTGGCGAGCTCGGGAGCACGCCTTGGATGGGGTCTCCAATCGTTGCCACTGTGCCGTCGGCTAGCGTGAAACCAAGGAATCCGCTAAATGGATTTGTAACGATGTTACCTTCTCCAATGGGCAAGGTGCTGAAGGATACCGGCCAGTCGAGGTCTGGACGGACTGAGTCTACTGTTTTAATGTTGTCGAAGATGAGTCGGTCTAGCAGCGAGGTGTTACCCGGGCTCAGTGAAGCGTTTTGCTGGATGTCTAAGCTGATATTTGTCGTCCAGCCGCTTACTTCGTAGCCGTCAGAATTTATCGAGCGGTTTTTGGCCACTGTGATCACCTCGGTGCCATCGATTTGTCTAATCACCCCAGACCAGGTTTTGGCTAAGTAGTCAATGGTGATGGTTAGCGTGTATGGGCGACCTGGAGTAATCGATCTGCCTATTGAAATATATCCATTTGCATTGAGCGCCTGTTCATTATCCGCAACCAGGATGGAGTTACTCGGATCAATAAATATGAAAGAGTGGTAGCCTTCAGAATTTGGTATTTCAGGATCACCTCCGTCAAAAACATAAAAGGAAAAACTTTGGTTGTTGGTGCCACCGTTGCGTTGAACTATGAAATCAGCGGTTACCGTCCGAATGGCTTCGCCTCCATCGAGTCGATTTTCGACAGGATCACCGACCGCACCGGGAAAAACCAAGGTATTGAAGTAAGTAGTCTCTACGATGGAGGCAGTATCAATGTTAGTACCGTTTCCGCCAATGTAACCTGCCTTCCCCGTGTTTAGCGGTGAGGTTTCAAGGATGCCTTGAATTGGGTCATTAAGGGCAGATCCAGATAAACCACCGAATATAAACCCGGTGAAGCCGGAGGATGGATCGGTGATGAGCTTGCCTGAACCAGTCTCGAAGGTATCAAAGTTACTGGAAAAGCCGGCTGGTGAATCGACGGTTGTGATGTTGTCGAAGATAAGGCGGTCTGCCAGTGCCTTGTTGTTGGCGCTAGCGAAGGCGATCATTTCAATGTCCAGAGATGCGATGCCCTCGGCATTTGTCCAGCCACTTAGCTCATAACCTGCGGTGTTCATCGGGCGATTTTTGGCTAGAATGAACTCTGAGGATTCGTCGAGCGCAATGATCGATGCAGACCATGTCGCCGTCAGGTAATTGATCTCGTAAGAGAGTGTATATGCTTTGCCTGGAATGATCGAGTAGGGTGTTCCAGTGAAGGCGTAATTGGAGGCCTCAAGCGCATTCCTATTGTCGGCAATCCCGATGGAATTATCAGGTGCGATTCGGACATAGGAGTGATAGCCGTGAGTGCTGTTATTATCTAAATCAGAACCATCAAAGATATAAAAAGAAAATGCCTGGTTGTTGGTGCCTGCGTTCCGCTCAACCACAAAATCGGTCGAGATCTTACGAATTGGCTGGGTCGAAAGACTCCTGTTTTCGAGGGTGTCGCCAGGATTTGCTGGAAAAGTCAGGAAACGAAGGAAAGTATCTTCTGGCGGCAATTCTATGTTAGTTGAGTCGCCACCAATATAACCTGCGCGGCCAGAACCGATAGGTGATGACGGTAGGACACCGTGTACCGGATCGTCTGCGCTTTGCTGATTATTTCCAGCTAGATAAGACGCAAAGAATCCAGAGAAAGGGTTTGTCGCAAGATTAGAGGGGCCGACCGCAAGTGTATCGAAAGTCACGGGCAGGTCTAGAGGTGGACGGACGGAATGCGTAGTCGAAAGGTTATCGAAAATAAGGCGGTCAGCGAGGTCAGCATTTGACTGACTGATGCTGCCGCTCATCTCTACATCGATTGTCGTGCTCGTCGCCCAGCCACTGAGTTCGTAGCCATCCGAATTAATGTTACGATCTGTCACGATTGTGATTACCTCGGAATCGTCTAGTGCAACGATTTCGGCCGACCATGTAGCTCCAAAGTAATCAATACGATATCTGAGTTGATATGCTTTGTCGGATTGTAATGTTACCCCAGTGCTGAGGTATGTGAAGTTGTTATTTATAAGGTATGAACGATTGTCTGCATACATTAGCTCGTTAGAAGACGAGATACGAACGAATCCGTATGACCCGGAAGTCCCGGTTTGAAGACCAAGCGGATCAAAAATAGAAAAGGTAAAGTCCTGATTATTAGTTCCACCATTACGTTCAATTAAGAAATCAACGGAAACCGTCTTGAGTTGAGTTCCAGCGTAGATTCTCTGTGCATTAACAAATCCTTCTCCGGTAAAGGTCCCGATGCCAAAGAACGGCAGATCTCCCTCCATTAGTGGATAGTTGGTGCCATCACCACCAAGGTAGGCAGCTTTACCAGTTCCGAGTGGTGAGGTTTCTAAGATTCCTTGGATCGGGTCGTTGTCGGGGGAGCCTGAGAATGCACCATACACAAAACTGTCAGAATCAGTTTGCCCTTCAGTCAGGAATTGCCCTGCTCCAGTTGTGTAGTCTTCAAAGTCCGTAGATACCGTTTTCGGTATATCCATCGTGTAGATGTTGTCGAAGAGAAGTCTGTCTGCAAAATCGTTATTACTGGCGCTCCCGAAAGCAGTCATCTCAATGTCCAGAGATGCGACTCCCGCTGCATTGGTCCAGCCTGTCAGTTGATACGCATCAGAGTTAATCGAGCGATTGTAGGCGAGGGGGTAGACTTCATTGCCATCGAGTGAAGCGACGACCGCAGACCACGTAGCGTTCACATAATCAATCGTAATGTGCAACCTGTACGCAGTGCCCGGAGTGATGAAGTAGGGGGTATCTTCGTAAATAAAACCTGCCGCCGCAAGATCGACACTATTATCAGCAATAGCTAGCTGATTATTTGATTTAATTCTTATGTAAGAATGGTAGCCGAATACATTTGTATTCGCTTCTTCAATACCGTCGAACACGTAAAAAGCAAATTCTTGATTGTTGGTGCCACCGTAGCGCTCGACTAAGAAATCTACTAGAACGCTACGAACCGGTTTATTGGATGTGGTTCTATTTTCAAGTGTCACACTTGGGTCAGCAGGAAAGGTCAGGAAGTAAACAAAAGTGTCTTCGCTGGGTAATTCAGCAGAGATCCCATCACCGCCAAGGTATCCCGCACGACCTGTTCCTATTGGGGCGTTGGCGAGCACACCGTGAAGGTTATCTCCCACTGTGTTAACACCGACCCCATCAATCGACATAAATCCAGAAAAACCAGAGAACGGGTCGGAAATGAGGTTACTAGCGCCAACTGGAAGGGTGCTGAAGGTGACCGGTAGATCTAGTGGAGGTCGTGCTGAAAAAGTAGAATTCAAGTTGTCAAAGATAAGGCGGTCAGCGAGTCCTTTGTTGGTTGCTGAGAGACCGCCCCCCATTTCGATATCAATCGTCGTTTCAGTGGTCCAAGCGCTGAGAGTATATCCGTCGGTATTGATTGATCGGTCAGTTGCGACCGTAAAGCTTTCTGAGTCGTCGAGGGCGTCGATTGTCGCGGACCAAGTCGCCCCTTCGTAATCAATTTGAACGGTTAGGCGGTAGGGCACATCTTCCTGTATGGAGATACCTGTATCGGTGTAGCTGAAACCAGCAGCAGCCAAAGCGATACGATTATCTGCGATTTGAATCGAATTATCCGGACGAATGCTCACATAGGCCATGAATTCGTCTGTTCCAACATTATCAAAATCTACCGCATCGTATCCATAAAATGTGAATGCTTGATCGTTGGTCCCTCCATTTCTCTGGACAACAAAGTCTACTGTTGTCGTTCTTAGTGGGGTGCCTGCATCGATTCGCTCTATGTTATTATTGGTTCCAAACCCAGAGAAAATGACGGTCCCGAAAAATCCGTAGGTTTCTGGCAACGAAAAATTAGTGCTGTCACCTCCAAAGTAACCTGCTTGCCCGGTCCCGATGGGAGAGCTTGCTAGGATACCCTGGATGGGATCACCTGCCACCGATCCAGATAGTGCGCCGAATGAGTAGCTAGTTACCTCAGTAAACGGATCGGTCACTAAATTTCCCGCTCCGACGACCTGCGACTCAAAGTCAGTGGTAACTCCGTAACTGTTGTTAAAAAGAACGACGAAAAGTAATCCGGAGAGTACTCCCTGCCTGAATAAACAAAGTAGATCGATCACAAGTTCTAGTAATTATACGTATTATTTACTCATCTTTTAGATAATTTTAATATTAAAGCAAGAAGCATGCTTGATATTAAAGTGGATACATATTTTACTGAGCATACTTGCGTTCGTCTTACTTTTGATTGCTTCTTTCATTTGTATCGGCTCCATTAACGAATGACCAATGAGCAAAATCAGTCTACGTTTCAGATACCTGAGTGGGTGGATACAGTATCACCTTCTTTATACACACTTAAGGCGATGCCTCAGGACGAAAACGTTTTTTGCCGTGATGTAGACCCGCTCGCAATGGCCTTGAAATTGGAAGCCAATGCGCGCCACAAAAAAGAAGAGTGGTGGGTCTGGAGTCTTTTGATTCTACCGGATCGGATGTTTGCATTGATCTCTGTCACCCCCAATCTGTCGTCCCAGATGAGTATTGCTAATTTCAAGCGATTTACGGATCGGACTTTGAAGATCAATTGGCGCCGGGGCTTTAAAGAAATTCCTATAGAGGATCAAGACGCGCTCGAAGAGGCTGCGGCCTATGTTAAATCGAGACCGGTTGAACGAGGTTTCTGTGAGACCATCGAAAATTGGCCGTATCATTGGACGTCAAAAGATTTTGCAGGCTAAGTTCTCTTAATCGCTGACTTAAACTACAACTTCGTCCGCAACGGCGCCGCCGAGCAAATGCAAGCTTGGGTCGACCGAGAGTGTTCAGATTATTTACTCTGAAGCCGACCCGGGAAATATAGACTGGTCGCGCAGCATTGACGCACCTGGCTAGAATAAGCCCGCGCCTGCGACCGCGATTGTCGGACTGAGGTCGAGGTAACTGAAGCGTGCTGAGAGTCTTTTATTCAGTATTTGTCGCTTTTGCGTAGATAGGTTTCACAACTACTCCGCAAGGGCCCTTCTTTTTTTGCCTATTCTCTTTTATTTCTCCAAGCGTAGTGACGACTGTTTGCTTGGAAAGCCGCCTGGGGTAGCTTCTGAGAATCAATCGATCAATTCTGTCTTTACACAGAAATAGTGCGCGCTATTGTAGTGTAGTGAAAAACATTACACTCAGTGCAGACGAGCGCTTGATTGAGCAAGCTCGTGAGCAGGCGAGGGCGCGGCAGACAACTCTCAACCAGCTCTTTCGAGACTGGCTTCGGGATTTAGCCAATCAAGAACAGCGGACGCAGGCAATCGATGCGCTCTTTGATCGCATGAAATCGGTTGATTCTGGCGGAGCCTTTGATCGAGAGGAAATGAATGCCCGCTAAGGTCTTTCTCGATACGAATGTTTTAGTCTATGCCTTCGACCGGGCAGCCGATGCCAAACGTGAACGAGCGCGAGCCATCATCCAGAACCAGTCAGAAGAATGGGGCATCAGTTGGCAAGTGATCCAAGAGTTTTGTAATGTCGCACGTCACCGGTTTAAGGTGCCAATGCGAAGAGAGGATTTGAGTGATTACCTTGAACTGGTTCTAATGCCCCACTGCGAAGTTATGCCGAGCAAAGCGCTTTATCTCAAAGCGCTCGCCCTACACTCACAGACCCACTATCGGTTTTATGATAGTTTAATTGTAGTCAGCGCCTTGGCCTCCGGAGCCAAGGAACTCTATTCCGAAGACCTGCAATCGGGACGTAAAATTGGCGACCTGCAAATCGTGAACCCATTTCTTTGATGTCAATTAGAAGCTAACTTGTGCATGCAAATCAAGGGCAGGATGCCCTTGATTCGTTGAAAACGGATCGCGAGGTCTAGGGCTCAGGGCATCCTGCCCTGTTTTATGACTTGTTGAGGCAGTTTCCAAAGCTGCACGCTACTTATGCTTTAAATGCTAGTTGGACCAATGCCTGTAGACGCACTACGTCGGCGCTTGAAGTCTTAGCGATAAAGCCACGAGCATGGGCAAAGTGAACGTCGGGCTCCGATTCAATCTGAGTAAACTCCATCCGTTGGTCATCGTTGAAGCGGCGCATACCATAACCAGTGCCACGGCTGTCGGGATAGACCAATGCTAGGATTTCGTTCTCGAGACCAAGTTTTTCGACATGATAGCCGAGTCCGGCAGAGGCCTCGTCCGGCATCGGCTCGGTCCGTGGCATAAAGAGCGCCTTGAATTCGGTGCCATCGGCTACGACTGTCCAGACTTCAGCATGCTCGGCCACAAAGTCGAGGCGGGTGCGTAGATTCGTAATATAGTCGACTGTGTCCTGCCCAATCATTCGCATGATTTCCCAGATCGGCTCGCCGGGCTTGTGCTCGGTCTCACTGGCGAATCGGCGTAGAATGGTGATGTCGAGCGGTGAGTTGAGCTTTCCTAAAGTGTCCCGGTCCATTCCGAGCCATTCGGCAGTATCGTTGGGTCCGCGGCAATCGAACCACTCGGCGACTTCCAGCCAACTGCAGAATTCGCGAGCGTCTTCGTAGAGCCCAAGCTTTTGGAGTACAAGTGAAAGGGCGCAGGTCGGCACATGATCTCGCGGTAATTGGTGGTGATCAAAGTTGGAAAGTTCGGGTGTGTGTTGATGTCCGATGTCGACGACTGCAATCTGCGCATTTTCAAGGTCTGTATCGGTGGGGTCACGCCGTTGAATGACGACGGGTGCTTCTGTGAGTAGAATGCAGCAGGCTAAAAAGTCGTCTTTATGAGCTCCGCCCGGGTGGGTTACTATCGTTGTAAACATCAGCCGAGTGGAGAGTGCGCCTCGCTGTGTGGCAAGTGATTTTCAAGTGTAGATGCTTTTATCTTCGGGCTATGGTAGTTATCCATGTGACCCTGCTATGGGAAATATTGTCAAGACGGTTTCGAATGTTTTATTTCATGGTGTAGATATATTCATCTGGTTGGATTGATGAGCTCGCGTTTCGCGTAGTCCATCTGAG
>Ga0307966_1001705_pt1 | contig 17120 bp, 16 predicted proteins | sample OrgLakmetagen646_FD_203141 | JGI IMG/M metagenome (GOLD analysis project Ga0307966, IMG submission 203141) | Saline water microbial communities from Organic Lake, Antarctica - #646 | ecosystem: Environmental > Aquatic > Non-marine Saline and Alkaline > Saline | place: Antarctica: Organic Lake... | reverse complement strand
CGGACGGACAAATAGTGGTGAAGGTGGACGGGCAAATTGTGGCTTGTTCACTATCCATCATAATTGATTATTCTCTTTTTGAAGAGGAGCATAACTACCTCGATATAACCGGTAACGATACATTTAATACGCATAAAAACGATGGTGATACTCTGTATGGCCTCGATATGATGGTTCATCCCGAATACCGCGGTTTAAGACTGGGAAGACGACTATACGATTTTCGAAAAGAGCTGTGCGAAAAGTTGAATCTGAAAAGTATTGTGTTTGGCGGGCGGCTGCCTAATTTTCATAAGTTTGATGAACTTTCAGCAAGGCAGTACATCAAAAAAGTGAAGCAGAAAGAGATTCACGATCCTGTTCTTAATTTCCAGCTTTCCAACGATTTTCACGTAAAACGTGTGGTGAAAAATTATCTGCCCGAAGACAATGCCTCCGAATCGTATGCGGCGCTTCTGGAATGGTCGAATATTTACTACACAAAGCCGGCAAAATCGTATAAGCCGGAGAAATCGGTAGTTAGGCTTGGGCTTGTGCAGTGGGGAATGAGGCCCTATGCAGGCTACGAAGACCTTACTGAGCAGATTGAGTATTTTGTTGATGCCGTTTCGGGCTACAGGGCCGATTTTATATTATTCCCGGAGTATGTGAATGCCCCGCTTATGGCAGAGTATAATCATCTATCAGAACCGGATGCCATACGAAATCTTGCTGATTATACACCAAAGTTAACGCAAACGTTTTCTGAGTTTGCGATTTCGTATAACACCAATATTATTACGGGTAGTATGCCTCATTTCGAAAATGGCGTGCTCAAAAACGTGGGATTTCTGTGCAAAAGAAATGGAGAAACCGAGCGGTACGAAAAAATCCACCCAACACCCGATGAGAAAAAAGTGTGGGGGATGCGTGGCGGAGACAAAATAAAAACGTTTGAAACGGATGCCGGAAAAATTGGAATTTTGATCTGCTATGATGTTGAGTTTCCGGAGCTGAGCCGCATACTTGCAGATGAGGGAATGGACATTCTTTTTGTCCCATTTCTTACCGATACTCAAAATGGATACTCGAGAGTAAGGAACTGTGCCATGGCCCGAGCTATTGAAAACGAGTGTTATGTGGCTATTGCCGGCAGTGTTGGCAATTTACCAAAGGTCCATAATATGGATATCTCTTTTGCACAATCAGTTGTATTTACGCCATGCGATTTTTCATTTCCAAACAATGGAATAAAAGCAGAGGCCACACCCAACACAGAAATGATGCTGATTGTGGATGTAGATTTAGACTTGCTAAAAGAGCTTCACGAAATGGGAGCCGTACAAACAATGAACGATCGAAGAGGGGATCTCTATGAAATAATAAAGAAAGATAAAAATTGAGGAGTCGTTGTTAACAATTCCTTAATTTGGATGTGATGGGAATTATCCGAATTTTTGGATGCTGTTAAATAAACTTTTTAAAACGGGATTGAGTACATGTCATATTCGTTTTTCGACTTTCTGCAGCTGGTTGGTTCGTTAGGGATATTTATTTTCGGGATGAAAGTTTTTAGTGATGGACTGCAAAAGGTTGCAGGCTCTAAGCTAAGGGCTATTTTAAAAGGGATGACAACCAGCCGTCCGCGAGGTATTATGACGGGGTTTTTAGCTACCTCCATCACTCAGTCATCCAGTACCACTACCGTTATGGTGGTAAGTTTCGTTAATGCGGGATTAATTACGTTTGTGGAGTCTACAGGCGTTATTATGGGAGCAAACATTGGTACTACGGTGACCGCCTGGATTGTATCTATATTTGGGTTTAAAATGCAGATTACGCCATTGGCCCTGGTATTGATTGGGCTATTCTTCCCATTTCTCTTTTTCGGCCGCGAAAAGCTTAAGAGTTTGGCTGAAACAGTTATTGGCTTTGGTATTCTCTTTATCGGTCTGCAGTACATCAAAGACGGGGTTCCAAACATTCAGGACAATCCCGAAATGTTCGCTTTCCTAAACTCTTTTGCTGAGTTTGGGTTCATCTCTATTGTTATTTTTGTTGCTGTTGGTACTATTTTAACATTGCTTACCCAATCTTCTTCTGCCGCCATGGCTATTACGCTCGTTATGCTTTTTGAAGGGTGGATTACATTTCCAATTGCTGCCGCCATGATTCTCGGTGAGAATATAGGTACTACGGTAACGGCCAACATTGCTGCTGTTGTGGGTAATGTTCAGGCAAAACGTGCTGCGCGATTTCACTTCTTTTTTAATATCATAGGCGTGGTGTGGATGCTGTTTTTAATAAATCCGTTTTTGCATGGGATAGATATGGTAATGCAATATTTTGATCCGTCTGCAGGTTCGATTTACGGCACGTCGCAAGAGGCCAGAGCTACTGCTACTTTGGGGATATCTCTTTTTCACACCACGTTTAATGTTCTCAACGTACTCATATTAGCACCATTTGTACCCATTATTGTTAGTTGGGTTGAGCGTATTCAAAAGGATACCGACAAAGAGGGCATGGCCTTCCGTTTACAGTATATTTCCGGTGGGTTGATGAGTTCGCCCGAACTATCCATCGCACAGGCCCGCAAAGAGCTGGAGCTGTTTACCAAGCTCATAGAAAAAATGCACTACAGTTTTTCGGGCTTGTTTTTCAAAAAGAGTAAAAAGCAGGAGAAATTTCTCAAAAAAATTGCCAGACGGGAGCAGATAACCGATAACATCGAGCTTGAAATCACAGACTACCTAACCCAGATTTCATCCACTACTCTTTCCAAGGAGGCCACACAGCGAATACGTGCAATGCATAGTATGGTGAACGACCTGGAGCGAGTTGGCGATCTCTACTACCAAATGTCGAAGACGTTCGAGGATATGATGGATCTTGAGGTTGCTTTGCCAAAAGAGGCTGTTCTTGAAGTAAGCGACTACCTCGACGTTGTTCTGAAGGCCATTAAGCTGATGCGGAAGAACATGGAGAATGAAAATGGAGACGTTGATTTGGATGCTGCAATTGAGCTTGAAAACAAAATCAACGATGTTCGTGACGAGATGAAAGAAGCCCACTACAAGCGACTTGAGCAGGGAATTTACACCTCACAAGCCGGTGTTATTTTTCTCGATTACATAACCCGGCTCGAAAAAATCGGAGATCATATCTTTAATGTTCAGGAAGCACTGGCCGGTACCAAGCTTAAGCAGCACTCCGATTTGAAAGTTGGACGGTAAAAACTAGTTCCTGCAGATGTATTGATTTATTGATGCTCAGTTATCAATAAACTGTATTTATTTTGGGGATGTTTTTTCCGCCAGATGAATTGTCTGCGTTGGAAATGCGAACTCAATACCCGCATCATTAAATCTCTTTAGGATTTCCATATTCACATATTCGGTAAACTCCATGTATTTCCAGTATTCTGGCGGATGATACCAGTAAAAACACTTGATGTTGAGTGAATGAGAGGCCATTTCGTCAAAAATGACGCGAGGCGGATAGTTTTCATCCATTCCCTCATGGTCGGCAAGGAGTTCTTTCAGGATATCAATCGCCTGCTGCACTTTTTGCGGCGGTGTATCATAGGTTATGGAAACGCTAAAAACCCGGCGAATATAGGGCCGTCGACTGATATTGTGAATCGTAGAGTTTGCCAGATTTCCATTGGGTGCGGTAAGCAGATGCCCGTCGAGCGTTCGAACTTTGGTTGTCCGGACTCCCACCTCTTCAACAACGCCTGCTTTCCCATCCAGGTCAATCAGTTCACCGACATTAAATGGTTTATCCGCAAAAATCAGAATAGACCCAAAAAAGTTTTTGATGGTATCTTGCGCAGCAAGGCCTAAAGCTAAACCACCAATTCCAATCCCGGTAAGAATACTCGTAATAGGCTGGTCGCTGAGGGTCTGGGCAATTTGCAGGATCACCAAAATAACAACGACAACACGTAAAGATTTCCCGGCCAGGGGCATCAGCATATCATCAATGGTATCGGGATCATCATCAACGAACTGCATAAGCCAGATATCCAGAACTTCTATCTGCCTGTAAACCAGCAAGCCAATTGAGAGCACGATCAGGACTTCAACGGAAGTAAAAACCATTCCGGCAAACGCTTCGGGGATGTCCAGAAAGAAAATGCCTATTTTCAATCCAATAGCAAAAAACAGGAATGTTACGGACTTTGATGCGGCTGTAGTGGCAATAGAGAGGATATTTCTTCCCGATTCATTCAGTTTGGTACTGGATCTTGAAAGCACGTATTTCAGGATTTTTCCCAGTAAAAATGATACCAGGATGATAACAGTGAGAAGGGCAATTCTCCACAATTCATTTCCCACAAAAACGTACTCTGAGGATTGATTAATCAGATCTTCCATAAAATTAATTGACTTCGTTTAAACCGTTATAAAGTGCATTCAGTAGTTCTTCCCCGTAATTGCTGCTATACTCCCAGAACATTGCGCCGCCAAGTCCGCGGGCTTTAATATAATCAGCTTTGTGGGCGATGGACTCTTCATCATCATATACAAAAATGGTTTGGGAATTTGGGTTCCAAAGATAAGGAGATTTAGCCTCTTCATCCCAATGTCTTGTAAATCCGTTTTTATTGATGTATTCATCACGAAGATCATCGAAACCGGCTGAACCGCGCTCGCTGGTGTTTGTCCACTGGTAAAGACCATTGTCCGTACTTCTCACCCCTGTCCAGGATCTGCCATAAAACGGAACCCCGAGCACCAGTTTGTTTGAGGGAATCCCGGCATCTATATGCTGCTGAACGGCTTTTTCTGCCGAAGGCCCGGTAAAATGAATGCTTTTTGATGGATAGAGATTGGAATGATGGCCGGCAATCGGTGATCCTCCCGTATGGAAATCGTATGTCATAATATTGATGAAATCGAGATATTGCTGTGCTTTGTGCATTTCAGTATGATCGAGATAGCTTTGGCTTGCACCGGTGGCGATGGTTAGTAAATAGGGATCATCAGTTCGGCCGTCAATCTCCGACTGCCTGTCGAGATACTCCCGCAGGGTCTTCAGCATCAGCGTAAAATTTTGTTTATCCACAGCGCGGTACACATTTCCGTCCCCCGACAGTCCCGGGTATTCCCAGTCGAGGTCAACGCCGTCGATACTGTATTCTTTAAGAAAGCCGATGGCGCTTTGGGCAAAAGTCTCACGGGATTCTGGAGTTAAGGCCGCATCAGAGAAAAATTTGGAACGGCTCCATCCACCCACAGAGATCAGAATTTTTAGGTTCGGATTCTCTTGTTTCAGCGAATTAAGTACTTCAAAATTGGCCGCATCATTGTCCAGATATGAGGTAATTTTTCCATCAACGATGTCTGCAAATGCATAATTAATGTGGGTGAGTTTTTCCGCATCAATGTTGTCGGTTGTCCAGTCATTTCTCCATCCGGCTACATATCCCACAACTTTATAACTTTTCTTTTGCGTGATGTGTGTCTGCTCGCCCGGCGGCTGGTGGCCCGGCTGAATCGGCTCATTAAAAAAAGAGAGTGCTGAGATGGCAATCAGGGTAACCGTAGCAGTAAATGAAGAGAGTGTATTTATACTCATGAGTTTATTGATGGGGTTGATAGAAAACTAATCATTAAAAATGGGGAAAATTTTTGCGAACTTCATTCAGAAATGAATTGCCATGATTAAAAAAGAGAATGAGTCAGTTTACTGAGAATCAAAAAGAAAAATTAACATCGCTAAAACAAAAAACTGCCGCTTTACAGCCTGATTCTGCTGTGAGAGAGGAGCTCGAAAAAGCAGCAGGGGAGTACGCCGACCGATTTTACAAGGGAATAAAGACCGGGAAAGCTTATCAGGCGTATGGTGAAGAAATAAAAGATAAGATATCGATACCTGTTCCTGAAACGGGTGTAGAGATGAGATCAATAATTGATGTTCTGGAAAACGAATACATACCTCCCGGGCTGAACGTCGCTTCCGGTCGGCACTTTGGTTATATCCCCGGTGGCGGAATTCACAGCGCGGCTATTGCAGATTACCTTGCTGCGGTGACGAACAGGTATGCGGGTGTTTTTGCCTCGTCACCTGGCGCGGTGGTTCTGGAGGCGAATATGGTTCGCTGGCTCTGTGCAATTATTGGGTATGGCGAAGGCTCGGGTGGTTATCTTTCATCAGGTGGAAGTATTGCTAATATGACCGCGGTAGTTGCCGCCCGGGACAATTCGGGCTGCAGGGCTGAAGCGTATCATAAAATGGTAGTGTATTTATCATCTCAAACCCATCACTGTGTAGACAGGGCGTTGAATATTGCAGGAATGGGAGAGTGCGTTCGAAGGGACATTCCCCTGGACGACCACTATAGAATGCGGCCGGATGAACTTCGAAAAGCGATTCAACAAGACAGGGAAAAAGGACTGATTCCCTGGATGGTCGTAGCTTCGGCCGGATCTACGGATACCGGTGCTGTGGACCCGCTGGACAAGCTCTCTGAGATTTGCAGTGAGCATAACCTTTGGTATCATGTAGATGCCGCTTATGGCGGATTTTTCATATTAACGGACGAAGGCCAACAAATTTTGAGCGGAATTGAGAAGTCGGATTCGGCCGTTTTAGATCCTCATAAAGGAATGTTTCTTCCGTACGGAACGGGGGCATTATTGGTAAAAGATGTGGAGAAACTGGCGGCCTCGCACAGGTATGAAGCCAGTTATATGAAGGACACAAAGACTGAAGGCGATTTTTACTCCCCGGCTGATATCTCACCGGAACTGAGTAAGCATTTTCGTGCGCTGCGAATGTGGTTGCCACTTCAGTTGCATGGGGTTTCTACTTTTCGTGATGCGCTGCAGGAAAAGCTGCAGCTGGCAGATTATTTGTGGTCAAAGTTTGAGGCGATGGATGAGATTGAAGTGAGTCCAAAACCCCAACTGAGCATCTTCATGTTTCGGTGGACTCCCGCTGCTGAAAATCTGAATGAGCTGAACCGTGAACTTCACAAAAAAATGGTGGCCGATGGGAGGGTATTTTTATCCACTACGGAGATTAGCGGGGAGTTCTATTTCAGGGTAGCGGTACTCTCGGTGCGCACGCACGTGGAAGAAGCTGATGAACTTTTGAAAACGGTAAAAAGACTGATCAAAGAGTTGAAAGTTCAAAAACAGATTACCTGAGGCCTGATAAGGAGTTACTCAAAACCTTTTTGAAACTGATCCCGCAGTTCCTGAACGTAAATACCGATATCGTTTCTTATTTCGAACAGACGTTCGTGCAGCTTTGTGAAAAGCGAGGGAATTATAAAAGGCTCTTTTTTCATTTTAGTAAGATAGGAAAGAGCATCATTTGCGCTGTAAAGAGCTTTTTTTGTGTACGCAATATTCCCGCCCATAACATCCTGCTCAAATCCGAAAGAGTAACCGCCGGCAAGTTTTGCAGAAATTTTCAGAACGTTGGTAATAAATTCGTGAACCTGGCGCGTTTGCAGGTGCGAGGGAATGCTTTCGGCCCATTTTAGAACGTCTGCGGCGTAAAGACGGGCGCTGCTGTAAACGGTAAGATTTTCGATGGAGCCGTAATCAGAAAAAGTATACTCTTCGCTCAGCTCTTTCCACTCCTCACCATAATCAAAATCTTCGAGTTCTTCGTCCTCAAGTTCATCTAAGTTAAAAAGCGGATTGTCTTCAAGGAAAAAGTCATCATCGAATTCATCGTCATCGTCTTCCCAATCATCTTCATCTTCGGGGAAGTAAGCTTCATCAAGGAGCATTTCTTCCTCGATAAATGCCTCTACAGCATCGAGTTCGTCAACATTCTCTCTGAGAAGGGTGATCCATCGTGGAGTGTTTCCATTAAGATCTGAAGTGATAAATCGTCGAAGATTTTCACTCTTTTTTTCGATTTCGTCGAGGTGAGATTCCCACTGAAATTCGTTCCAGATCGGGTTGTCATCAAAATCGTTAAAGCTCATTCAGTGATGTACTGGTTGGTTTACAGTTTATGCAAGATGCAGTCTAAAAATACAACGTTTTGAATTGAAAAGCAGTACCCCTTCGGTCGGTTATAATTTCTCAAGAACTCTGATAATCACTTTCGTCATCTTTGGCTCGGCCATAGCTGCTGCGTCCAGAATTTCTTCCAGATTTACAGGCTGCAGTGAATCCGGGAAGCACTCATCCGTTATCGCAGATACACCAAGAACGTCCATGCCCATATGAACCGCTGCGATAACTTCGGGTATCGTACTCATACCTACCACATCAGCGCCAAGCAGTCGCAGAAAACGATACTCAGATTTGGTTTCTAACATGGGACCGCTCAGTGCAATATACACTCCATGGTGCATCGGTATAGCCTCTTCGAGTGCTACATTCTGGGCAATTTCGCGCAGCCGTTCGGTGTAGGGGTCGCTCATATCGGGGAATCGGGGACCGAGGTCGTCATCGTTCGGGCCAATAAGGGGATTATCTCCCAAAAAGTTTATGTGATCCCGAATCAGCATTATATCGCCACGCTTATAATTGGGATTCATGCCGCCGCAGGCGTTACTTACAAAAAGCGTATCAGCGCCGTTTTCTTTTAAAACGCGAACCGGAAAAGCAATTTGCTGCATGGTATAGCCTTCGTAGTAGTGAAAACGCCCCTGCATTGCCACAACCTCCTTGCCCCCCAGCGTGCCAAACAGAAGTTTACCGGCATGGCTTTCTACGGTAGAAACGGGAAAATGTGGGATATCGTCGTACGAAATTTCCGTTATTATCTGCATTTCATCAGCAAGCTGGCCCAAGCCCGTGCCTAAAATCAGCATGTAATTGGGGCGTAAATCTGTTTTCTCCTGGATGAAAGTGAGCGCTTCAGAGCGCTTATGGCGGAACTCATTTACAGTATCAAATGACATAGAAAAAAAGGGTATGGTGATTAATCAAGTTCGTCCAGAATATCGTCAATTTTTTGTGAATCAGACAGGTCCGTTTCCAAACTTTTTAAAACGCTGTCAGGTTTAGAGCTTTTTTTTGATGGTTTTTTGATAACCGGCTTTTCGTCTGACTCGGGCGGGAGTGTAAAAAGAGACGGGTCCTGGTCATTAAACTGTTCAAGGCCGGTTTTGGCATTATCAAGATACGAGCTGATATTTCTGATGATCTCTTCCCGTTTATCAATAAGCTTGATGATATGCTGGCGGATCTCTCTTCGCTGCCGATGGGCATCGTTCACGATCGACTCCGCTTCCATTTCGGCTTTTTCTCCCACGAATTTTGCTTCTCTGCGGGCGGCAATCAGCTTTTCCTCGACTGTGCTTTTTGCTGTTTGAAGCGTTTCGTGCAGGGCCTCTTCAACCCTCTCGTAGTGTTTTAATTTGTCGTTTAGCTTATCAACCTGCGTTTCCAGCTCCCGTATTTTGCCGGTCATATGCTCCCACTCACTCGATACTAAATTGAGAAACGACTGAACTTCGGCAGGATCGTATCCTCTCAGGGATTTTTCAAATTGCTGTTGCTTTATCTCGAGGGCTGTAAGTTTCATAATAATGGAATCATCAGTTGTAAATAGAGACGAGGATTATAAGGCGCCCGGTTATTGATTAAGCATATTTTTGAGATTTCCTGATCCGGAACCCGCTTCTTTTTCGCTATCAGTCTCATCATCTAATTCGATCTCTAGGTGATCATTTTGTTTCTCTTTATACGTTGATTTCTTTTCAGATTGATCCGACAATAACTCTTCTTCACGTTCTTCAGTTATTATCGCTTCAATATTACTCAGCCTTCGATCTGTTTTCTCTTTAAACTCCCGAAGTGCTGACAGAAATTCTTTGTTTTCTGAAAGATTTTTACCTGATTTATTTTTCATCCAGGTTTTTATTAGTCCACCAACAATCGCGATAAACACGATGCTAACAATACTTCCAAATACAATACCAACGATAGCTATTTCTTGCGGATTCATATTATTTACCTTTTAATTTTGCTTTATTTGCAATGCTTTGTTCATTCTCTTTTTTCATCTGCTCTTCTTGTTCTTCAGGGTCCAGTTCTATTGTATGAAGATCACCCGCTTCGCGAAAGGATTCTGAATCGTGTGCTGCGATTGCTTCCAGGTTTTCAATTCGCTGCTTCATTTTGCTCATCATAGCACGCAACTCTTCCAATTCGGCTTCGTTGCTGCTTGTTTGGTTTTGCCACTTGAGCTTATTTTTTTGAAAATCAATGATGTATCCACCAATGATTGCTACGAGAGGGATTAGAACCCAGATCCATGCAGACATATTTTTAAAATAAGTTATTTGTATACAGTTAAAATAAAAAAATACCTCAAATCAAGGATATTATAACGTAAAGACTTTTCAATAGTTACGTGCACCAAATATTGCTGTGCCAATTCTCACCATGGTAGCTCCCTCTTCGATAGCCACCTCCAGATCGTTCGTCATTCCCATAGACAGATGTTCAAGCGTTACGCTGCCTCCAATCAGGGATTTGTGCTCCTCCCGCAGATCGTGGAGATGTTTAAATTCAGGGCGCGCTACTTCGGGATCGTCCGTAAATGTAGCCATCCCCATTAACCCTCTCACTTTTGTGTACTTCAGATCTTGTGCATATGTAAGCATACCCGAGAGTTGTTCGGGATCACAGCCACTTTTTTGATCTTCCTGACTTATATTTACCTGAATCAATACGTTAATCTCTCTGTCGTGGTCTGCCGCACGCTTCTCAACCTCTTTTAGAGCTTTCTTTTTATGGATGGACTGAATCCAGTTTACCCTGTGCGCCATATATTTAATTTTATTTGTCTGCAGGTTACCGATAAAGTGCCACAGAACTGAAGTATCTTCGATGTTTTCCATTCGGGTTTCAAGCGCTTTTGCTCGGTTTTCCCCAAAATGCAGCTGCCCTTCTTTCAGCAGGGCCAGTACATCTTTGTCTGGTTTGGTTTTGCTTACAGCAACAAGGGCAATTTCTGATGGATCCCGTCCGGCATTTTCACAGGCATCAGATATACGCTTTTGAATAGAAAGGTAACGGTCTTTAATAGTAGACATACATTCGAAAGTACAGATTAAAATTACAGGCTGTATAACAAATTACCCGATTTTCACATTCGTTATCTACGAATATAAAGAAACTGTTTAAAAGGGCAGACAGCCATTGAAAAGGTACGTGATTTATCATCACTATGTGGAAAGTTAGCGGTTTGGCCGGCAAATTGGCGGAAGTGGGGGCTAATTTAAATCATTAAAAAAATGGTTTTCAATGGAAGAAAATCATTCGTATTTTTACAGTCTGTGAAAAAAACAATGGTACTACAGAAAACATCAATACGCAATTCAGTCAACCGCTTGGTTTATCTCTGCATAAACGGCTTCAAAAAGGCTAAGTGGTTTAAGGGGGAGAAATAAGTATGAATACTCAGGTGCGTCACATCAAAGATTTTATCCACCAATGGGCACCACCGGGTAATAAAATGAGCTACGATAATGTAGGGTTGCTTGTGGGTGATCCAACAGCTCCCGTTTCCAGAGTGTTGGTGTGTCTTGATGTAACCGAGGATATTGTTGATGAAGCGCTCGATAAAAAGTGCGAGCTTATTGTTTCTCACCATCCGCTTATTTTTAATAAAATTTCTGCTATAAATCCCACCAATGAGCAGGGACGTATCATCTATAAAATGATTCGCAATAACATAGCACTGCTTTCGGCCCACACAAACCTTGATGCGGCACTTGACGGAGTCTCTTTTGTATTGGCCAATAATCTTGGGCTCGACGACCTGCAGTTTTTGGACAGGCAGTACACCATCAGTCGAAAAATTTCACTCACGACCGATTACGAAGACAATGAGGCTGTGCTTAAGCTGCTGAACTATTACTCGGCCGAAGAAGCTCATTTTTATGAGGTGGACGGCAGAAAGGGCGGGCAAAAGCATTTCGAAGCCATCATCGATCAGCATAACGTTTCGCAGCTAAAAAATGCTCTCGAGAAAGAAGGGCTGATGAAGAAAGGAAGTTTTCAGGAGATCGAAATGGCCACCCCATCTAACAATTTTGGCATGGGCGTAACAGGCGAGTATCCCGACCAGGGAATTGCAGTGGACGAATTTTTACACCTGGTATGCCGCGCACTCGATGTGCCATCGGTACGGTACTCAGGCAAATCAAGCAGAATTAAAAAAGTAGCAGTTTGTGGTGGGGCCGGAGTATTTCTGAAAGATAAAGCCATGCGTGCAGGCGCTGATGCCTTTGTAACGGCTGATGTTAAGTACCACGATTATTTTACAGAAAAATCTGATTTTTTACTTGTTGATGCAGGCCATTATGAAACGGAATTTCCGGTAGTGGAAGCCATCAGAAAAGAACTAACCGAAGCTTTTGAACTACTTACAGTAGAAGCAACCGAAAACGTTACAAACCCTATGAAGGTGTATGTAACGGAATTTGAAAATAAAAACATCTAAACACTCGTAAATCAAAATGCAAGAGGTACTCCAGCAACTCGCAAATTTACAATACATCGACAGCAGAATCGATGAAATTCGTCAACTTCGTGGTGATTTACCTGAAGAGGTTTTGGATATTGAAACCAATATTAACCGTTACGAGGCAAAAATAGGCCGCCTTGAAGAAGAGCTCGACAGCCTTACAGCAGAGAAAAAGAAGCTTGAGGTTGATATGGAGACATCCCACGATAAGACAAAAAAATATGAGGAGCAGCAGCTTACTGTTCGCAATAACCGGGAATATGACGCGCTTACCAAAGAGATTGAAGCGCAAAAGCAGTTTGTAGAAAATGCCATATCACGGATAGAAGAAATTGGTAAACGGGTAGAAGAGGTTGAGGCCGAGCTCGAGGAGAAACGGGAAAAACTTGAAGACACCAAATCTCTGCACGAAGACAAAAAAGAGAACCTCGATAAGGTAATCGGCAATACAAGAACCGAAGAGGATAAACTTCTGGAAAAACGCGAAGAACTTGAGGAAGAGCTCGATAAGAGATATACCCGCAGCTACAAAAGATTGAGAAATGGCCTGACCAATGGCATTGCTGTTGTGGCTATGGAAAAAGGCGCCGCTCTCGGAATGGCTCTGCCACCGCAAACGCAGGTAGAAGTTCGCCGTAAAAACAAAATTATTATCGACGAAAACAGCGGCCGGATTGTTGTTGACCCTTCTTTCTTTGAAGAGGCAAAAAAACAACTTCAGTTATAATTTGGTGCTTAACCGTTCGTTAAATACAAAGTAAGCTTTTAAAAACGGGGCTCCCGGGTAATCGCTCTTCGGCTTGTGCCGGGGGGAGGAAAGTCCGAACACCAACAAGAACCGTGCTTCCTAACGGGAAGGCCCTGTAATGGGGCGGCCAGTGCCACAGAAAACAAACTACCTTCTTAGTGGAGATTTAGGGTTCGCCCTTCTTCGCTGAAGCTTCGAAAGGTAAAGGTGAAAAGGTGAGGTAAGAGCTCACCGCTCCGACGGCGACGCCGGAGGCAGGGTAAACCTCACGGGGTGCAAGTTCATGCAGGGTGTGCGCCTCTTGTCGCTATACACCTGGGTGGAACGCTCAGATCTCAGTGGCAACGCTGAGGCCAGATAAATGATTGCCATCCGTCTGTTGATGGATACAGAATTCGGCTTACAGGGAGCCCCATTTTACTTCCCGGCTGAACAACCCATCAGTAGAGCCTGCTTTTTGATATTGAAGCTTAAAAAGCAGATTTTATAGTTCATATACTATTTTTTATCCACTAAGGTTAATAGATAGACCAATCTAAATAAATAATTAGCTTAATGACTTTTTTAAACAAAGCGGCGTTAACTTTCACAATATTTTTACTCACTTCAGGAATGTTGTTTGCTCAAGTTCAGCAGCAGCAACCACAAATGCCAGATCTCCCTACCTCATCAGATGTGAGCGATGAGGAAATTGAACTAATTGCAACTACCATTGGCGAACTCGAACCCATCCAGGTAAAAGCACAGGAAAAAATTGGTGCTGCTCTCGAAGAAGAGGGAATATCTATGGAGCGTTTCCAGCAGATGATGATGGCCATGCAAAATCCGCAGATGGCCGACCAGGTAGAAATTTCTGATGAAGAGATGGCCACCATACAAAGCATGCAGCCAACATTGATGCAAATTCAAGGCGAAGCTGAGCAGGAAATGAGTGCAAAAATGGAAGAAAACGGAATAACTATGCAACGCTACAGAATGGTTGTAATGGGCGCTCAGCAAGATCCGGATTTAATGGAAAGACTGCAGAGCAAACTCGAAGAAAGCAGCAGTGAAGAGTAGTACTGGCAGCAGCTTTTAATAAAATTTTGTTTGCTAGAACGAACAAAGAGCAGGGGCGTATAGACTACGCCCCTTTTTTTTATACCCTGATTACGGCAGTGAACCAAATTAGAGGTTAACTTTATATGTGCCTTTAATTTTCCTGTCCAGCTCTCTTTTTACATCTTTCTGTTTGATGTCCTCTCTCTTATCAAACTGCTTTTTACCTTTCGCAAGGCCGACCAGAATTTTGGCATATCCGCCCTTAAAATACAGTTTGAGTGGAATAAGGGTAAATCCTTTCTGATTGATCTGTTTATCGATTTCTCTAATCTCTTTCTTCTTGAGAAGCAGTTTACGGTCGCGCCGTTCATCGTGATTATAGTAGCTGCCAAATTCATATGGCTTGATGTACATATTTTTCAGCCAAACCTCACCATTATGCAGATAGGCAAATCCCTCATGAAGGCTTGCCTTTCCGGCGCGGATCGATTTCACTTCTGTTCCCTTTAGTGCGATACCCGCTTCGAAAGTTTCATGCACTTGATAGTCGTGCCGGGCTTTCCGGTTCTTAATTGTTACCGGTGACTTTTTCCCTTTCTGATCTTTTTTTGAACTCAATACGGTTCTGTTGTAAATGGTTGGTAATTACTGAATGTATAATGTTTGTAAGATGTACAAAAGAGCTAAATTCTCAAAAACCGCGATTTTTAATAATCGAAACCGACCTCGCGAAGTCCCTCGAGTACTTCAGGTTCTGGCTGACGGTTTGGGATTGTTGCGTAGATGCCCATAATCTGCTCAATTTGTTCGCGCGCAACGTCGTTTTCAGGGTTTATACGAATTACTTCGGTAAACTGCGTGAGGGCGTTATTCATGCGAGTACGCATTTCGGTTTGGTCGAACGTGCTCATGCTGTGTAAACCGAAGTTTAAATGTGTTTTTTCACGAAGAGTCAGGATTTCAGGGTCGTTTTGGTCCATATCTTCAAGAATAGCCAGAGCCGTTTCATAATCATTATTTTCAATCAACAGGTCAATTTGTTCGCTGATTGTCATTTCATTATTTAGCTGCGGGCTGGATTCATCACCACTGTTGCCGCATGCGTAAGCTGTGAATAACAGGATGATAAAGGTTGAAAGAATGAATCGTAGGTTCATAATAACGTACAGGTGTTTAGTTAAAGAAATAAATAGGGGATGGACTAATGCAGAGCACGAAAACGGCCATGCTAATCCATCCAAGTTTTTTTCGGTTTGGGCTCAGCTGCTGCTGAATCATCACAGGCGGATGCTCAATTTTAACAAAATATACGATAAAGAAGCTCCAGATAACCCATATTAGCGAGCCGGCTTGCTCAAAGCCAGACGTCACAAAAAGGTATATCACTGGAATCCCCAGAGAGAGCAGCCAAACCGGCGCAACCCACTGAAGTTCGTTGTGAAATCCCTTGCGCATCAAAAAGAGCAAAATAAGTCCCCACAGCAAAATAGATGTAAGGCCGTAGCCCGGAAGCCACTGTTCAATATTCAGATATAAAAACGGAATGGCTTCTAAACCGGCAAGAGCAGTTAGCCCGCCAAACGCGACTCGTGCAACTTTCTTGTGATTTTCGAACCCAATAAGTGAGTAAAGAATATGGCCGCCATCGAGCTGGCCTATGGGCGTGAGATTGAGTGCCGTAAAAAAGAGGCCCAGCCAGCCGGCAAACAGAAATGGATAGTGGTACATTTCGTACATGGGTGGCACATTATCAAAAAAGCTTGCCAAAAATGAGTACAAAATGGTTTCCCCCAGCATAATGGTTCCGGTTTCGGGGGCGGGCTCAATGGGAGTCTCAGGGAATGTTCCTGTCTCCTGAATGTAGCTGATGGTCTCGTCGTGTCCGGCAAAGTTTTCAATGAAATCGGGTTCGGGCAGGGTAGCAAATCCTATCATTAAAATAGCAAAGGAAACAATAAAGCCGGCTACAGGTCCGCTGATGCCAATATCAAACAGTTTTTTCGTGTCCCGAACGCGTTCTTCAATCTTAATAACGGCGCCAAGTGTGCCAATGCCTAACGGTACGGGAATAAAGTAGGGAAGAGTAACTTTTACTTTATGATAAACAGCAGCAAAGTAGTGGCCAAATTCATGCGTGCCCAGGAACGCAAGCAACAGAGCGGCGAACAGAGCCCCTTCTGGCAACATATCCCAAAACGATTCGGCGTTTGCAGACTGCCCAACCCAAACTGCCATTCCAACAATTGTTACACAGGCAAACGTGAGAATAAACAGAATTGTATGTTTGATGATGGTTTTGGTAGTGAGCTTATTTTTGTCTTCGGGGTGAACCGGCTTTGAAAAATCAGTATAAATTTCTGTTGTTTCGGGTTGTTCGGCCAAAATGCGGTTTTTGAAATTTAGTGTTGGTGCTTAAGAAGCAGCGCTATTTTCTGGAAAATGGAAGGGTCATACAGCGCGCTCCTCCACGCCCTCTGCAGAGTTCGTGCCCCTCAAAACTGATGGCGATTTTTTCTCCGGCTTTCAGCTCTTTGTTTTTGAATTCATCAATAAATTCGTACTGACCTAGGTGCCTGTAACCGTGCTTTTCCATGGTTTTGAAAGTCTCGGTATTTCTGCCATAACCGATCACAACTCCGGGGGCAAGTGCAAAAAGGTTTGCGCCGTCTGTCCACTGTTCCCGGTGTTGAGTAACAGGATCGTCTCCGCCACAATTCATAAAGGTGAACGATTTTCCGGTTAATTCTTCGAGTGTTTCTTTGAGAGATGAACACTGTCTGGTTTGAACGTGTGTGCCTCCCGAAAACAGATCTACAATGTTGTATTTTTGATGTGTTATGGCCGGTGGGTAGGCTACACATTCGTTTGAATCAGCAAATGTAAAAATGGTATC
>Ga0307966_1001701_pt1 | contig 17137 bp, 15 predicted proteins | sample OrgLakmetagen646_FD_203141 | JGI IMG/M metagenome (GOLD analysis project Ga0307966, IMG submission 203141) | Saline water microbial communities from Organic Lake, Antarctica - #646 | ecosystem: Environmental > Aquatic > Non-marine Saline and Alkaline > Saline | place: Antarctica: Organic Lake... | reverse complement strand
CAAAGGTTACATTTTACGCTATAATCAGGTTTTGCAAAGCCTTCCTATCATTATTTAGAATATTGATGTCACTTAAAAATACAAACGACACTATAAGTATTGATAATTTAATCATGGTTAATATATTAAGTTATTGATTTAGATATTACTTTATAATTAATCACAATAAATAAAATAAATCAATACGCACATGTACGTATTATTTTACGTACTTGTGCGTAGATAAATTAATCCAAAATATTCACTTTCCCCCTATTCCTTTGCTCCCATAGCCATTTAATCAATGCAGACCTCCCCTTCAATCCCAGCTTCTTACATATGTTCGATCTGTGCGTTTGTACTGTTCTGATGCACAGATGAAGCATCTCAGAAATCTTTCGATTTGTTAGTCCTTTTTCGGTCAGTTTCAAAATTTCAACTTCCCGGGGCGTCAGGATCTCGAGCGCTTCTGTGTAGGTTATACTGTTGGTTGGTTGGTTGGTTGGTTGGTTAGACTCTGCCATGATGATTAATTATGAATAAAGTATATCCATATCCATCTGTCAATCAATTTGAAAGGTTGAAGAATTAATTCGTTTGACATATACGCGGCAAAAGGAGATATGATTGGGTGTATATCACATGCTAATATTAAAAAGATCTAAAACTTGATCATCTGATGCAGTCTCCAAAAAATCGTGAAACTCCTGAATTCCAAACTGACCTGTCAAAGTTTTAATAAGTTTCTGTGAGCTGTTAAAATTACTCATATTAATTCCTAATAAGTCTGTCTCATAATTTTCAACGTATAACAAAACAAGAGGGGTTGGTGATTTTCCCGATGTATACTGAATTGTGCCTAAGTTGAAAGGGCCATTCCCAACCAATAACTCATCATATGTTCCAGTCTTATCTAAATACTCTAATGCGACCTTACTTGATACGTCATAAGAGATCCCAGTAGATATAAATTCGAATTCATTTTCCATAGACAAATTCTTCAAATCTGCCTTAATATTCTTAATGAGAGAGGTCGTTACATCGTTATTTGAGTATCCTCACGTTGAAGATCCAACAAATACTAACCTGATATACTTACCAGACTCTAAATTGATATTGTCTGATGAATAATTACTTAGGTTTGGATTTGATGAATAACCATAAAAGATACCAATTGTGAAGAGTATTATTGTAGCTACTACATAAATAAAAAAATAACTTTTGTTAGCCATGGCTTATTAAATTTAATAAGTAATTGATAGGGTACCATTATCATTGTCAATCAGTATATCACCTGCTACTTGTCTGTATTTAATATTTCCATACAGTCTAATTTCTTCTTTACCAATATCATAAAGAATTAATTGATCAAGATTAAGTGCAAAGTATGCCGTAAATTTTTCACCCGTTATACCCTCTTTTATAGATTGTTCCATATTTCTGTATTCATTTATCTGAATAAGAAACCAATGTTTATTAATTCTCGAAATACTTCTAAGATATGAATAGTCGCCTTCCCATAAATTTGTAGTTATGTAATTTTTATTATTCAATCTTGTTGAATAGAAATTCATCGGTTTGATAAAATCTGGTAATTCAAGTTTTTTAATTATCTCTCCTTTAAGGTCTAAAACAAATAGATAAGGAGTTCGGCTTAAACTGACAATTACCTTATCCAATTGTTGAAACAATGCAATTTCACTGTTACTCATAATTCTATCTCTTACAAGCGGAGATTGATGGTCGTACATGGGAAAAAATGATGAGTTCAAATCACCATTAAAATTCATTTTATGAATAGCAAGTTGATCAGTATTACTTTGATTTGAATTATTTTCTCTACCAAATGGAGGAATACCAAAAAAATATATGAAATCATCTGAAAGTGATATTGTGTAGTTATTGTGATCGGTCTTTATCACTTTTTCATGCTCACAACTTCCACTCTGACAATTGAATACTGAAATTTGAAATCCCTGCATTCCTACATACGCTTTCCCATTTTGAAACGCCAAAGTCTCTGAGAAATAAAGATCACCGGGACCACGGCCCTCAATAGCTATTACTTTAACTTCCTTTTTATTCAGGTTGTACTCAATGAGTTGATCCTGATCTTTGTCAAGTATAAGTAGTGTCGAGTCATTTATTGAACTGAAATCTAAATAAGAGGAGGATATTACATTTAATTCAGATGTCGAATCATCATTCAATCCTTGATTCATTGTATTATAGAATAGCTGAATCTGATCTGGCAATTTTTCATAATTCTCTCCTGCATCATCGATCTCCAGCATTTCAGCTGGAACATCTGAATAAGGTAGATTTTCATACACAGGGTGAAAAACAACATCAGCATCATCATTTTTATTACTGCAGAATGTTAAAACTAGTAGGGTTGATATTATTATAAATCCTAATTTTAAGTTTTCCAATATCTAAAAAAATTTGGGTATGAAAAGAAGAGTATATTGCACATATACTCTTCTTTTTAATGTTTTTAAAATTTTGTGTTAAGGACTTTCTCCAGGTACTTGTACACCAGTTGAACATCCATTTCCCCAAGTACAGGTAGTAGCATTCCAGTTTTCTTCACAAACTCCCTGATTCTCATCTGGATTTTCAGGACAGACCCATCCATTAGGTTCATCTTGATCGTGTGATGCAAGTGCTGTGTTTTGGCCAATATGTAAACCAAATATTAGGGCAGAAGCCATTATTAAAATCATAAATAAGTGTTTATATGTATTTTTCATAATCATACCGTTTCTAGTTAAGTGTTTTTATTGAATTGTAATTTAAGATTTGAACTATGATATAATGACTTTTTCAATCATTACTTATCGAAACCATTATTAGAATTCAATTCTTTTCTCAACCTTACAATACGCACATATGCGTATTATTTTACGTACATACGCGTAGATTTCAATTTATTAATATTTACTCATTCCCATTCTTCTGCTCCCATAGCCACTTTATCAAGGCTGACCTGCCTTTCAGTCCAAGCTTCTTACAAATATTCGATCTGTGCGTCTGTACCGTTCTGATGGACAAATGAAGCATCTCAGAAATCTTACGATTCGATAGACCTTTCTCAGTTAGTTTCAGAATCTCAACTTCCCGTGGCGTCAGAATCTCAAGTGCTTCAGTGTAGGATTTTCCGTTGGTTGGTTGGTTGGTTAGGCTTTGCCATGATGATAGTATTTGGGGGTTAAGGATGCCGTAACTGATGAATGTCTTCTCTTAAATAGTAAAAACAGATCGAATAGGCAAGACGCTCTAATGCGCATTAACCCGTCTCTGAGCATCCAATGGCCACTTTTTTCTCTCTCATTTCTGTAAAGGTGAGGCGAAGATCTCCCCTCCCGCGTGTTCTGTTTCAGGACATGGTTTACACCCGTTCGGGGACAGATTGCTAAAAGATCGAACCGCGAGACTTTTGGTGATCAGGGGTGGGTTCCATTTCCGGGCACATCGACCCACCTCTGAGCAGTCGCTATACGCTTTATGCTCTATCTCCTCCCGCGGAGGAAAGATGTTTTAGATGCAAGAAAGAGATTTGGAAAAGATGAGCCAAAATCGATAAATCGCTACGTCGCTAAGTCTCAAACATCGTTAAATCAAAAACACCAATCAATGACGGGGCTTCTCGAAGCAGGAGCTTCGAGCTACGTCGTATACTCCGCATTGATCCGTACATATTCATAGCTCAAATCAGAGCCCCACCCAACAGCTTCGGCCTCGCCTTCGTTCAGGTCGAGTGTGACTGTAATGGTGGAGGTTTTCATCTCTTTTTTGACCTCTTCACGGCTGTGATCGGTGGGCTGGCCTTTGTCCAGGATTTGTACGGCACGGCCTGCACCAAAATATAGATCAACCTTATCGGGATCAAACGCCACACCCGCACGGCCGGCTGCTGCAAATATTCGACCCCAGTTGGGATCGGTGCCAAAAATCGCGGTTTTCACAAGATTGGAGTCCGAAATAGTCCGAACAATCTGACGCGCTCCTTCTTCCGTTTTTGCTCCTTCAACACGATACTCCACCAGTTTCGTAGAGCCTTCGCCGTCGGACACAATCATCATCGCCAGGTGCTTGCACAGCTTAATCAGGTGATCCAGGAACTTGTGGTAGTTCTCATCTTTGGTAGTAATCTCGTCATTTTCTGCCATACCGTTGCACATGATCGATACCATGTCGTTTGTCGATGTGTCGCCGTCAACGGTAATCATATTGAAGGTCTTGTTCACTGCTTCACGTAGTGCCTCATCCAGCAGCTCCCGGCTGATTGCAATGTCCGACACGATAAATCCAAGCATCGTGGCCATATTGGGATGGATCATTCCGGAGCCTTTGGCGATTCCGGCCATGTTTATCGTCACGCCATCAATTTCAAAGGAATCGAATCCTTCCTTCGCAAACGTATCGGTCGTGAGAATGGCGTTGGCTGCCAGTGATCCCGCCACTTGTCGATCCGACAGTTTCGTTGCGCTCTCTTTGATTCCCTTCAGCACTTTCTCTGTGGGAAACGGCTCCCCAATCAAGCCGGTTGACGCAACCAGTACTTGCTCTACCGGAATGCCCAGTTCTTTGGCCGTAGTTTCCGCCATGGCAACGGCTCCCTCCCACCCTTTTTTGCCGGTGCAGGCATTGGCGTTTCCCGAATTAATAACAATGGCCCGGATCACGCCACCTTTGATATGTTTACGGCTGAGTTTAATCGGTTCGGCGCAGACCAGATTTTGGGTAAACACTGCTGCGGCAGTCGCAGGTTTATCTGAAACGATAAGAGCAAGATCCCGCCGTTTGGATTTGATACCCATGTGGCAACCCCAGGCTTTGATACCGCGAACATCAGTTAAGTTTTGAAGCATATCCGAAAAATAAAATAGAAATTAAAGTGAGTGAATGTGGTTGCAACGGCTTAAGGGTTCAACGGCGGATATTTCAAGCCACTGTTTTCAAGCAGGCCGAACATAAGATTCATGTTCTGTATCGCCTGACCGGCTGCACCTTTTACAAGATTATCAATCGCCGAAATGGTGATGACCCGATTCGTGCGCTCATCATAAGTAGCATAAAGATCACAAAAGTTTGACCCACGAACATTCTTAACGCTTGGCGGCTGATCCACAACCCTGACAAAGTGCTCTTTTTCGTAGAAGTTCAGGTAGGCATCACGCACCAGATCTTCATTGAGTGCTTTTTTGGGAGTGGAGTAGGCTGTCGTCAAAATCCCGCGATCAATGGGCAAAAGATGCGGTGTAAACTGCACCATAAGTGGCTCTTCTGAAACGGTTCCAAGAATTGTTTCAATCTCAGGCGTGTGGCGGTGGCTTTTCAATCCGTATGCAAAGAAATTGCCAAACTGGTTTGGGAAATGGGTGAAGGTTTTGGGAGAAGATCCCGCTCCGGTCACACCCGATTTTGAATCCACAATAATTGAGTCCACATCGACCATGTTCTGCTGAATTAGCGGCAACAGAGCAAGAATCGTGGAGGTCGGATAACAGCCCGGGTTGGCTACCAGATTTGCATTGCGTATGTCATCTCTGTTGAGCTCTGGCAGTCCGTACACCGACTTCTCAATGTAGGCCGGACACACATGCTTTTTCTCATACCATTTTTCATAAAGTGCCGCATCATTAAGCCTGAAATCTCCTGACAAATCCACAATCCGGAAATTGTCCAGCCCATGCTCCTTCACAAAATCCATCGACACGCGATGTGGCAGCGCCAGAAATACAAGATCTAGTTCATGATCTTTAATTGTCTCCATTTTCTGAAGCTCAATATCCGCGATTCCATCCAGAGACGGATGCAGTTGTGAGATTTTATTACCGGCTTTCGATTCCGATGTGATCACTTCGAGATGCACATCCGTGTGCAGAATCAGCAGCCGCAATAGTTCTACGCCGGTATAGCCCGTGGCACCAATCACGCCCACTTTAAATTTTGATTTTTTTCTGCGTTCTACGTCTTTATTATTACTTCCTTTTGGCATACGCTTAGTTTATGAGAGTTCCAACGTTCTGATTTGTCAATAGCTGACTAAGTATGGAATTTTCGGTTGATCCGCTGACAATATGCGCGGCCGGCACGCCTTTTTCAAGAGCAATCAGACAGGCTTCTACTTTCGGAATCATACCACCTTGTATCACAGATCCAAACAACGCTTTAGCTTCTGCAGCTTTAATCGATTCAATCTTGCTTTGCGGCTCCGACGGATCTTCCATCAATCCGTCTACATTAGTGATAGCTACGAATGCGGCAGCATTTAGTGCACCGGCCATATGCCCGGCAAACATATCCGCATTAATATTATAGTCTTCACCATCAGGTCCTGACGACACCGGGGAAATTACCGGCAAATATCCGTTATCGATTAGCAGTTGTGGGAGCTCTGTGTTGATGAATTCCACATCCCCAACAAACCCAAGGTCAATCACTTTAGTCCCGTTTCCACTTTCGCTAGTCACCTGATGCGTCCGTTTGAGTGCGCGAACCATCCCGCCGTCTTTGCCTGAAAGACCCACAGCGTTTGCGCCGAGCCTATTCAGCTGATTGACGAGCATCCCATTCACTTTACCAGACAACGCCTGCTCAACCACTTCCATCGAATCCTTCAAAGTAACCCGGTGGCCGTCTACAAATTCCGATTCAATGCCCGAGATTTCAAACAGAGACTTAATAAAGGGTCCGCCGCCATGAATAATAACAGGAAAAACTCCCGCATTTTTCAGTGCTGTAACCTGGCTCAATACTTGCGCCTGTGCTTTTTTATCGGTCATCGCGTTACCACCATATTTAATGACCACGATTTTTCCTTTATACTGGTCAAGATGATTATCAGTCGGCATTGAGTTCATTGATGATATATCAGGTGATGGCACGTGCATTAATATATTCAATTTTATAAGTTCATTTAAAATAAGAGATTAACAGACCATTCGTTAGTGATGATTTACAGGATTTGGTTCCATTCATTGAGGGATGTATTTTCTATTTTTCTGACAGATACTATCTGACCTGTAATCACAAACGTCACAAGATTTATGTTACAGACCCTAGATTTATGTTACAGACCCTTTTGATCGGAGACCAGACATCTATCCGCGATATAGTTCTGGATACGCTTATAATGCGCAAGCATCAGGTAACCGTTATAGATGATGTAGATCAAATATCTGATGATATTAATTTTTCGGATTTTTCACTTACCATAATTTTATCTATTACAGATAAAACTTTACAATTTTGTCGCGAATTACGGCTAAAACCCTCTGGCAAGCGGATGGGAATCGTAACGGTCCTGGATCCCGACAAACCTCAGCTACTGGATGACATTGTTGATGCAGGAGCTGACCAGTGTATTCTGGAATCCGTTTTTGATGAAAAGCGCCTGCATGTAAGACTGGCCTTTGCTGAAAAAATGGCCCACGAAAAAGTTCAGCAGCAAATTACAGAACAGCAGCTTCGGGAAAGTGAGGCCCGCGCACGCAGTATTCTGGAAACGACTGTAGACGCCATTATTACTATCGATCCTCAGGGTATTATCAAGTCATTCAATAAAACTGCTGAAAAGCTTTTTGGATATCCATCGACCGAAGTGATTGGAAAAAATGTAAAAGTTTTGATGCCGGATCCATACAAATCCGAACACGATGACTACATGAACCACTATCTTGAAACTGGTGAGCGAAAGATTATCGGTATAGGCCGTGAAGTAACCGGCCGCAAAAAAAATGGCTCAACCTTTCCGATGTACCTTGCAGTAAGTGAAGTTAAGGCGCCAAATCAGCATATTTTCACCGGCATTGTTCGCGACATATCAGAACAGCGGCGGCTTGAACAGGAAGTTCTGCGAATAAGTGAACACGAACGTCAGCGAATCGGTCAGGATCTGCACGACGGACTAGGGCAAATGCTGACCGGTATTGGACTTATTACTAAAAATTTAGCGGAACAGCTGAAGAAGCGGGGGCACGAGCTGGCCGACGAAGCGGAAGAGATCTGGTCACTCATCAAAGAAGCAGATGAACAAGCCCGAACACTGGCACGCGGTCTTGTTCCCGTTGAGTTTGATGAGAAAGGCCTTGAAGCCGCGCTCGAACGTTTAAAGCAAAATGCCGAAAAATTATTCGATATTGAGTTCTCTCTCGAAGTGCTTGGCAATATCGATTTTGATGATGCCACCCAGGCTATACATCTGTACAGAATAGCGCAGGAGGGCGTGAGCAACGCCGTAAAACATGGAGCGGCTACCAAAGTTTCCGTACACCTTGCATCGACTCAAAAACATATTCGGCTGCGCGTTGTAGATAACGGAACAGGTTTTTCCAAAAACTGGGATACCGAAGGTGGCCTTGGTGTCCGAATCATGCAGTTCCGGGCCCGACTCATTGGGGGCAACCTCGAAATAAGTGATATACCTGAAAAAGGAGCAACTATAACCTGCACAATTCCTATAATTAACCACTAATTATCACGATCTATGCCCGCAAAAAAAAGAATCTATATCGTTGACGACCACCCTCTTATGAGAAAAGGGATGGCCATGACACTTGAAAACAGTGTAGAATATACTGTTTGCGGGCAGTCTGAATCTGCAGAGGAAGCCCTCAGTGAGATACCCTCTTTGAAACCGGACGCATGCGTTGTGGATATTTCACTGCCCGGAATGAACGGGATCGAACTTGTGAAAAACCTACTGGCTCAGATACCGGATATGAAAATTCTGGTGGTTTCGAGACACGATGAAGAGCTGTATGCCGAGAGGGCCATAAGAGCAGGTGCGAAAGGCTATCTGATGAAACTTGAGGCGGGCGAGGTTTTGGTGAGCGCCGTGCGCCAGGTGATGAACGGCGGCATCTACCTGAGTGACAAGATCGGATCTCAGATGATAATGAAAATAGCGTCAGGTCAGTCGGCGGGTGATAATCCACTGGAAATTTTAAGCGACAGAGAGCTGGAAGTATTTGAACTAACAGGTAAGGGAGAGACTACAAAAGAGATTGCCCAGCGTTTGCACGTATCCGTAAAAACAATAGACACCTACAGAGCACGCATCAAAGAGAAAATGCACCTCAAGACAGCTAATGAACTAATGAGACGTGCGGTTCAATGGGTAGAAGGCGATTCCATATAACCCATTGCCCGGCAGTACGTTTCATCTCTCAGTATTGGCAATTCCACGCAAAGTTTTATATGCTTGTAGTACGTTGCCCTACATTGGTGTAGGGATACACCCGAGTCAATGTTCAGGTTTTCACGTTCATAGCGATGATGTAATTATTTTGATCTTATCAATGCACGATACAAACAAAACGTGCACGAATTTTTTCAACCTAATACATATAGACATGAAAACATTATTAACTAGAACCTTGGTAACAGTCTTTGCTCTTCTATTCGTAACGGCAGGAGCCTATGCACAACAAGACAGAGACCTTCAATATTTCAGAGCGCCGGATCAAACCGGATTAAATGTCTTTGAAACTCCTAAAACCAACGATGTTGAATTTGATGGTCTTAAAATCCGAATTGGGGGATCAAATACGCTGCAGTTTCAATCCCTTTCTAATGAAATGAATAGCACGGATCCTGAATTTATGGCTCCGGATTTAATTCCGAACTTTAACCTGGCGACATCAAACCTGGATATTGATGCTCAGCTTGCTAACGGTTTGAGAATGCACCTAAGAACATATCTCTCTTCCCGGCACCACGCGGAAGCCTGGGTTAAAGGCGGATATATTCAAATGGACCGTCTCGACTTTATTCAGGAAGATTTCCTGAGCGAGCTGATGGATCTCGTAACCATTAAAGTAGGTCATATGGAAGTTAACTATGGCGATGCTCACTTCCGACGAAGTGATAACGGCCAGGCTATTTTCAACCCATTTGTAGGGAACTACATTATGGACTCCTTTACCACAGAGGTAGCCGGTGAAATCTACTTACAAAGCAATGGTTTGATTGCCATGTTTGGTCTTACAAATGGTAAACTAAATCAAAGCACCGTAGAGGGTAGTACTAACACACGTGCCTCTATCATTGGTAAACTTGGTTTCGACAAGCAGCTGAATCCTGACACCAGGGTTCGACTCACTGGATCTATCTATCATACCGGACAAGCAGCACGTACCTACCTTTACAGTGGCGACCGTGCCGGTGCAAGATACTACAACGTTATTGAAGCAGGTGACTTCAGTGGACGATTCAACCCGAGCTTCAACAATGAAATGACATCTATCATGATCAACCCGTTCGTTAAAGTTCAGGGACTTGAGTTTTTCGGACTGCTTGAATTTGCTAGCGGAAAAGCTTCTGCCGAACCGGACACACGTTCTGTAACCCAGCTTGGCGCGGAAGTTCTGTACCGATTTGGTGAAAGCGAAGATATATATCTTGGCGGACGTTACAACCTTGTCACAGGCGAAAACAGTAGCAACGAAGATATCGACATCACCAGATTTAATATTGGCGGCGGCTGGTTCTTAACCAAAAACGTCCTTGCAAAACTTGAGTATGTAAAACAAACATACGACGGATTCTCAAACCCTACCTATTCTGATGCAGGATTCGATGGAGTAATGCTGGAAGCAATTGTAAGCTTCTAAACAAATAAGATTGAACACTTACAACATGTGCGGCTCCCTGATACGGAGCCGCATCTTTCTACCCACTATTTATTCACAAAAAACCAATACTATCATGAAACGCTCTGTAACACTTTCAATACTACTATCGCTGCTATTAAGCTTAAGTTTAGTCCAGCTATCAGACGCTCAGGGAGATTTCGGCATGCAGCTCACCCTTGAGGAGGGACACGAAATGACGATTGACGGAACCTCCAACATCCGCGACTGGGATGCACAGATCAAAACTGTGAACACTAATTTCGTCATGAATGAGTTTGATTTAAGTGACCTGTCAACGCTGACACCAGACCATTTTGAATCACTCGAAATCTCAATTCCGGTTGACGATATTGAGTCAAGTTCAGGTAAAATGACAAGCAACATACACAAATATCTGAAAGGAAAAGATTACCCGATGATTACGTTTAATCTGACAGACATCGACTCTGTTACAGTGAATGGCAACACGGCAACGATCACCGCAAACGGGGTTGTTAATGCCGCAGGTGTAGATTATCAAACAACGATGACTGTTGATGCGATGTTCGAAGATGGTAAAGTTACGTTCTCCGGCACACAGCCGCTGAAGATGACCGATTTTGATATCGATCCTCCAACCGCATTGCTTGGAACTGTCCGTGCCCGTGACGAAATTGATATTATTTATTCTCTCACGTTTTTAAACTGATTGTTCTAAAAGGCGTGATCGCCCGGATCTCAGAAACGCATTTACTTTAGTGAATGCTTCCTGGTCTCCGGGTGATCTTTTTATCTTACATCTCTGCAACAGTTTGCTCAACTTAACCCGGTACTATATTGCACTTTCTCCGTTTCCATATCACGCTGCTTCTCCTGTCAATCGGAATGATATACGGAACCGCACATGCCCAGGATATTGCTATCGATACTGGAAACAGCCGGCTATGGATTGAAGGGAGTTCAAATGTAAATCGGTTCCAATGCAGAGCTGACAGATATTCCACAGATGTACAACCTCCCACAAAAGATACTACAGTTCAGGTTGAGGTAGATGTGGCCGTAGAAGGTTTTGATTGCGGCAAGCGGCGTATGAATCGCGATCTGTATGAAACACTGCTTTCAAACAGGCATCCCTTTATCAGTTTTGAATATAAAAGTACCGAATCAATAAACTATTCCGAAGAGACCGACACCTACACGGTAACCATCAACGGTACACTTACAGTTGCCGGTCACACGAACAACATCACATTTCCATTAACGGCCGAAATCATTGAAAACGGCAAAATCATGGCTACCGGTCTGGTTAACCTTAAGATGACGGCCTATAATGTGGAGCCCCCCAGCGCTTTATTAGGACTGGTGAGAGTGAATGACGAACTCACTGTTCATTTCGAAATTTTTGCTTCCATGAATACTTTAGAGCTTCAACAAAATGGACAAAATCAGGAATAAACTTAAAATTGCAGATACAATTCTTCCTGTGCCCTACTGGAAAGTTACAAAATCTGGCAAGGTCCTGGAACTCAGAGTTCGTCCTTCCATCGACCACGAACCGGGCAACTACCGCCTTGGCATTATCCAGATTGGCCAAATAATTTCACACCTCCAAAAGCTGGCTAAGCACTCTGGTGCAAAACCACAAATTCAACTTTTCCCAAATCTTGCAGAAAATCAGCTTGCTGCAACCGTATACTGGCCCGGTTTCCTGGAAGATGTACCGTATGATAAAACACAAAAAATGAACCAAGAGCAGCTTTCTATTAAAAAAATAAAGGAGATTGCCAAACACTATAATTTAGCACTCACAGCGGATATATCTGATGTATCAGAAGGTGAGGGGCAGGTAAGTTCTACGTATGTTGTGATAAGCAAATCAAATCAACCATTTGTCTGGCTTAAAGTTGGCCAATTCATCCAGGATGTGATGGAGCATTTAATAGCATCGGGTGCCTGTGGCAGTTGTGCCATTGATGTTCTTACATCCTTCAGCCCTGAAACTCTCCCATCAAAAAGAATGATAAGCTATAAACAGGCAAAAGTATCACTTCACAAGTCGGTCAGCTCCAATGATTGAAAAAAATTTTTTACTTTAGTCCAATTTCCATAAGATATCTTAACTTGTTGGCTGATGTACGGTGAACTCAAATAAAATTATGAGCAAAAGTAAAAAGACTGTTTTAATTGTAGAAGACGATTTAATACTAAATCTCCTATATGAAAGTTATATGGAAAAGATGGGATTTGAGACCCACGGAGAGCTTGTTTACGGCAAGACTGCAGTTGACATGACAAAAAAATTCAGTCCTGATCTCATCTTGATGGATATTGCACTGGAAGGTGATATGAATGGTATTGAAGCGATGCAAAAGATCCGGGAGTTTTCTGACGTTCCCGTCGTTTTCATTACCGGAAACTCCGATTCGAAGCACCGTGAACAAGCAACAGCCACTAGCAATTCTTACTACCTGATCAAACCTATTGAGTTTAAAGATATTGAGGAAACTCTTGCTGACATTGGTTTAACCTGATTCTCGCACAAATTATAATTCATCTGACGCTATTTTATGCATTTCTTAAGATTCGTCTATTTCATTTCCCTTTTACTTCTGCTCTCATCATGTTCAACACCATCGCAAACAGCAGACTTTGCAGAACCTGCCGGGATGAGTGTTGATGAGATTGAACGCCCTATTCCCTACCCACTTGACGTCCCGGATGCATACAATCGGGCGATTGAAAACGGTACACGGACATCTTCAGGGCTTCCCGGTCAGGCTTACTGGCAGAACGAAGGAAAGTATCAGCTGCACGCCCAGCTGGATACGCTTAATAATATGATTCACGGCGAAGCTGACATCGAGTACACCAACAATTCTCCTGATAATTTAACTGCTATCGTTGTTGAGCTTGCTCAAAACCTTCATAAGGAAGGAACTCCAAAAAAGGAACCAACGGAAATTACAGGCGGACAAACTATTCAGCGGATTTCCATGAACGGGAATGAATTATCAGAAACGACAATGCAAGCCCGATGGACAACCGGTGCGAGCGGCTACATGATTGATGGCACAAGTCTTTATATTTTTCCTGAAAATCCTATTGATTCCGGCTCATCTGTTAATTTGGGCTTTGAATGGAGTTTTCAGATTCCGCAACAGGGTGCTTCCGGGCGAATGGGGCGGAGCCGTGGCAACCTCTATATGATCTCTTATTGGTACCCGCAGGTAGCCGTCTATGATGACGTTTACGGCTGGATGACAGATGATTTTCTTGGAAACGCAGAGTTTTACCACAAATTCTCTGACTACGAACTTTCAGTTACAGCTCCCCGGGAGTGGATTGTAATGGGTACAGGTGAGTTCCTAAACCCGGAAGAGACGCTGAGTCAAGAAACACTTGAGCGGTATAATAAAGCCGGCGAGAGTGATGAGATGGTGGTCATTGCCGATTTTGATGAGCTTGACAACGCTACAACTCAATCAGATACAGGCACACTCACCTGGCGCTTCAGCTCGGATCGAATTACCGATGTTGCATTCAGTGCTACCCGCGAATCAAGATGGGACGGCGCCCGGGCATCAGTGGGCGACCTGGATGATGACGGTGAAACAGACTTCACCCGTATTAATTCGTTTTACAGGGATACAGCCATATTTTGGAACGAACAGACCGATTACGCTCAGCACTCAACTACATTTTTATCTGATTACACCGGAATACCTTATCCATGGCCGCACATGACATCCGTTGAAGGCGCAGGAATAATCGGTGGCGGAATGGAATTCCCAATGATGACTATACTTGGTGATTACAACAGCTCTGGAGCCGTTGGCCTATATGGCGTTACTGCACATGAAATCGCCCACATGTGGGTTCCCATGATGGTGAGCACTAATGAACGACGGTATTCATGGATTGATGAGGGCCATACTACATTTCACACGCAACAGGCAAATGTAGACCGGTACGGAGCCACGCGTTTTAGCCGCCCCAGTCTTTTCGGCCAGTATTTACAGATTGCCGGCAGTGATTGGGAAGGTGAAATAATGCGCTGGAGCGACTACCATTATCCGGGTCCTGCATTCGGCGTTGCGTCTTATCCCAAACCTGCAGCGGTACTTACAGCCCTGCGTGGAATTCTCGGTGATGATCTATTCAAAGAGGCTCATAAAGAGTTCATGCATCGCTGGAAATACAAACATCCCTACCCCTGGGACTATTTTAATACGATTGAAGATGTTACAGGCAGGGATCTCTCCTGGTTCTGGAGGAGCTGGTATTATGAAACTTGGGTTCTGGACCAGTCGATTGCCGACGTATATACCGAACAAGGTGTTACAACCGTTGTAGTAGAAGACCTGGGTAACATTCCGATGCCAGTCTTTTTAAAATTAACACTTGGGGACGGCTCCGTTCTGAACACCCGTCTTGATGTTACAGACTGGCTGGATGGGCGCCGAATAATTGATTTTTCAATTGAAACCGAATCACCGGTCATCAAAGCGGAAATAGATCCGGACGTACTCTTTCCTGATAAAAACAGGGGAAATAATGTGTGGAAAGAGACCGCTGCAAACTAATTGAAGACCAGACTATAAGCCATTTAACTTATGTTCATCCTTCAGTAGTTGTGCAGACCGCGGTCGTTGTAAAAAATCTATATAAGATCGGGTATTAGCTTTTAACTCATTCGATTTTTGTAGATTATTGAGTTATAAAATGTGAAGTGTGATTATTCTGAACCTGAATCGGTCGTCACCGGGAGGCCGTCTTCCAGTAATACACCTTCCAAACCTATTTATAATTTTTCCAGTTATATCAAATCGCTACTATGAAGCTTTTACAACGGCTAAAAAAAGCGAATACTCTTCGAATAGTCTTTTTTGGCATCGCCACTGTTGCAGTGCTTGCCCTCACACTACTAAACGTATATTCACTGTACGAACTTAGGAACTCGTCTATTGAGTCAGCTACAGATGTAAAAAAGCTTCAGATAGAAGAATTTGCTAACACTATTCAGTACCATTTTTATGGGTCGGTCTGGGATCTTAGAAAACTGGACATGAACACAGTTGAAGCCGGATGGCAAAACAACCAGAATTTACCCGAACCGTTTGTAGAGATTCTTCAAAAAGTATCTGATGACCCGTTGTACAGCAGCATTCATTTTATTCATAAAAATGAAGATGGTTGCGTAGATCCAGATCTCCCCGTATACCGGTATGATGCGTCTCAAACTAAATTTGTGACCGTGAACGACGTACCTAATCTCGTATGTGACGGTTTTGGTATTTCTAAGTCACGCGCCCGGGCTATTGTTGATGATTACAGGTTCAATACCAGAACGACATTCGATTCTCACCGGTCGCTTACTATCGCGCTGGTTGATCTTACCGACAATTCAGTTGTAGGTCACCTGAACCTATTGATTGATAAAGATCACCTGCTCAATGAATATATAGCAGGTGAACTGAAAAAGAGTTTTGGAAGTGCAGAGGAATCCGGCATTGTTGTCTGGCTGAGAGACTGGATTCAGGATGATATCCTTCTTAGCAGTGACACATCCTATACATATAACCGTGATAGATATCCGATTGATATTCGCCAGCGATTTTCAGATTCTCTTGACGACTGGAATATTCACGCAACACTTTTGGAATCTCCGACTATCGCGGCCTCTGATGCGTCCCTCACAAGAAACTTAAGCGTGCTTGGGGTTTCTGTGTTTGTTCTGCTTGGCGCCCTGTTTTTTATCTTCATTAATGCACAGCGCGAACGGGAACTGGCTGAACGGCAAGCCGGGTTCCTCGCCAATATCACCCACGAACTTAAAACGCCTCTGGCCGTTATGCAGGCGGCCGGTGAGAACTTATCGGACGGGCGTGTAACTGAGGGCAAACGTCTGAAGAGTTACGGAGATCATATTTACAATGAGTCTGTGCGATTAAAACGAATGATAGAGAAGCTGCTCGACGCTGCAAAAGTAGATTCCGGTCAGGTCTCAACTGAACAGGCACCGCACTTCTTACAAGAGCTTACAGCTGAATTTGTTGAGGCTAACCGCACTTATATTGAGGATCAGGGGTTCACGTTTACGTTCACTCACGATAAAAACCTGCCTCTTGTCATGGTTGATGCCGATCACGTTGAGACGACCCTCAATAATCTTGTTGAAAATGCGATGAAGTACAGCATGGACAAAAAAGAGATCTCAGTAAAAGTAGAGAAAAAAGGTGGCTATGTAGCTATTTCCGTTTCCGATAAAGGATCCGGTATACCCAAGAAATCTCTCCGCTATATTTTTGATAAATTCTATAGAGTGGAAGATACTCTCACCGCAAAAACAAAAGGCCACGGCCTTGGGCTCTCTATCGTTAAAAATATGATAGAATTGAATGGAGGGACGATAGATGTCAAGAGCGATTACGGAAAAGGTTCAACATTCATCGTAAAATTTCCGACATTAATATCATCGGACATACATACTAATCATCCCGAATCCGATGTATCAAATAATGCTTTAACTAAGGAGA
>Ga0307966_1001700_pt1 | contig 17146 bp, 11 predicted proteins | sample OrgLakmetagen646_FD_203141 | JGI IMG/M metagenome (GOLD analysis project Ga0307966, IMG submission 203141) | Saline water microbial communities from Organic Lake, Antarctica - #646 | ecosystem: Environmental > Aquatic > Non-marine Saline and Alkaline > Saline | place: Antarctica: Organic Lake... | reverse complement strand
CACTAATAGTATTAGCGTTATTCATGGCGTGGAGTGGACACGCTAACGCTCAAAGTACCGCCTGGGATCTAACCATCAACGGGCAGGATCAAAACGAAAATAACTTAAACCTGGTTGTAGGCACGTCGGAAAGTGCTACGGATGGATTTGATGCGGGCCTGGATCAATATGCACCACCCGCTGCGCCAAACGGATCATTTGATCTAAGAATTTTGGATGGCAGTGAGGAATATTTCAAACTCTATCGGCCACTAACGACCAGCCGTGCAACATGGATCATATCAGCCAGTCCCTCAACCGGCGGGACGCAGCAGGTTACTCTCTCATGGGACAGTAATGAACTCTCATCCACCTCAGGAATATTTCTGTTAGAACATGAAACAGGCTCGGGAACCGAACAGCTGGACATGGAAACTTCTAATTCACTTGTATTAGCTGAGGGGCAACAGGAAGTGACCGTTATCCATATAGTTCAGGAAACAGTATCTGATAGTTTTTCTGAGGGGTGGCAGCAAATCGGCTATCCGTCAGAAGGGTCCGGTGTAGACCCGTTCACGATTTTTTCAAATGGAATTGATGGCACATTCTTTTCGCACTTAGGCGGCTATGCTGAAGCGTCAGAATTTACGGCAGGTGTCGGTTACTGGATACGTTTATCAGATGCAGAAACGGTAGCTATTGAGCCTCCGCTTCTTAACTCAGTTACGATAGATTTTGAGCCGGGCTGGTACCTGATTTCAGGCCCCGGACTGCCTGTAGACTTTAACAATATTGAGGATCCTGATAACCTGCTTGTCGCAGAAACACTGAAAGGTTACGATTCCGGGTATTTTGATGCGGATACTCTCAGTCCGGGACGGGGCTACTGGGTTAGGTCGGAAGGAACGGGAAGTGTGACAATCAGCTCAGACTACAACAACGCCACAAAACAGATCGCGCAAAAATTAGCGGAACCGGAAGGGTTTGTTTCGTTTAAAGTTAGTACGAACGATAGCGAATCTCCCAAATTTTATCTTGGTGGTTCTCTGGGTGGGCAAACTGATTTTAACCCCTTGAGCTTTAGCATGCCGCCTTTGCCACCGGCAGGAGCGTTTGATGTCCGGTTTGATGATGACAGCCGATTGGTTAGCGGTTCATCAGCAACGCTTTTAGTTCGTTCATCAAACGATTCTTTGACAATCACGCACGCGAATCAAACAGATGACCGCCTGATCTTCTCTTTCATACGTGAAGGGTTCGATGAAGAAGAAGAGATCATTATAAACCCTGATGAGAGCAAAACAATTTCAGCTGAAGGAATTACTCAGATACAGGTCGAGCTGGGTGTCGTAAACTCCGTGGACCCGGTTACCGAGCGGCCACAACGTCTCGAACTTGCACAAAACTACCCGAATCCGTTTAATCCGTCTACGGTCATCAGCTATAACCTGCCGCAAGCAGGCGCTGTTACGCTTGAAGTGTTCGATATAACAGGCCGGCAGATTGCTGTTTTATCTGAAGGATTTCAACCCGCAGGTGCATACACTTTTGAGTTTGATGCATCAGAACTTTCGAGTGGTGTATACATGTACCGGCTCCAATCTTCCGGCGCTGTTCTCACACGTAAAATGACTCTTATAAAATAAGACAGGCTCTTATTTCAACAGACCTTATGAAGCCGATCCCTGTTCTGAATTTTTTCAAAACAGGGGCCGGCTTTTTCATTTAGGAGAGCTTTTCTTTGTGAAAATTGCAACGATGGCGGATGTGACAAGCCCGAGCCCTAAAGCGCCCACGGCTGCTTGCATAAGGTAGTTTTGAAGGGTAAAGTAAGTTTCAGCTTCTCCGCGGGTCATTTGCTCCGATTCAACCGCATATTCGGAAATATTATTAAAGAAGTCTGGAGTGATTACCGTATGCGTGATATACTGGGCAAACGGGCTTAGCATGACTACAACAACGGTAACCCATAATCCGCTTTTAAATCCCTGGCTCCACGTCATCAATCCGTTCAGGTCGTTTTTGCGCTTATCCAAAAGAGCAAATACGTAGATTACGATCGCAATCACCGCAAAAACATACTCATTGTTGCGTGCTGATCGATAGATTCACCGTGCCATCCCATTAAGCGTTCAAACGCCATCCAGATCAGCATGATCGCAGTAAATATGAATCCCCACTTAATCTCTGTTTTTAACTCTTTCATCCCTTTTATTTTAATGGACAGGTTATTTCAAGAGTACATCAAAAGTGAATATCAGGCAACAGCAAATTTGCAACTTAGCTGTTTGGCGGTAGATACTTAAGTCACTATTTTCGGCTTCAAAAATTCGATAAAGAGATTTGGAGTCAGTTGCAGAGTTGCAGTGCCGCTTCTTTATCAGCAGATGTGAGTTGAATAGTCGGATTGAGCTTCTGGGCGCCCATTTGTCTGTACATGACAGCTTCAGGCTGCTGGAGGTGGGTTAACCCGAGGGCATGGCCCAGTTCATGGGCGAGAATTAAAGTAAGTTCTTTGTCGTTAATAAATTGATTGACAGTTACAATGCCGCCTTCGGATGTTCTCTGATAGGTTGCTTTGGCAAATCGTAAATCTCCGGCAAACTCATCATTATACTGCTGGATCAATTGATTATGCTCGTCAAACTTCTCGTTTAGCTCATCCATCTCACGGTTGACCTCACGGGCCATTATGTCGAGATCTTTCTGCTCATTCGTTACCCTGTCTTGTGCATCTTCAATCTCTTTTTTTCTGCGCTTAAACTGTTCGAGGTCGGAACCGACAAACCCACCATTTTCGTTTTTGACACGTATCCATTCATTCAGTTCGTTTAAGCCCTCTGAGGTCCGCTTAGAAAAATCACTGTATCGCAGTGATCGCTCGTCGAAAGCCTCTCTCTTTACATCATGTTGAATCTGCTGCCGGTCAAGCCTTATCTGCTGAGACCGGATGCGTTCCCTGAACCTTATCTCAGAATCTGTACGCTTCTGCCTGCCGTCATAAACAAGCCGAATGACAATGTCTCCAGGCTGTGAATCATCAACATGTTTTGTCAGCAGAGAATTGTTTGTGCCGGAATTCCATGTTCTTACAGCGGCCACCACCGCTTGTTCGAGCTCAGGACCGGAAATTGTAAATCGCGGATCAATAGTGCCGATGGTATAGCGAAGGGGCTGGCTGCAGGGAGTGGTTTTTGTAAGAGCTTCAACACCAGCTGAGATTGGCTGAAATATGTATACGCCCGCCGCCATAAATATGGTAAGAAAAATCAGGAGAATGTATTTCAGGGCCTCGTTCATAACGCTGCATCAGTGAATTGTTAAACTAACAAACTACAACAGGTATCGGTAGCTATTTATTTTACTGAATATCCGAGTTCGATTAATAAACCAAGTTATTGAAAGTCTCCCTTCTACGAAGGAATGCCCGCGACGAAAAAAGGGAGGTGTTCATTAGAATATTGGAATGCCGAATAAACACCCCCTAATCCTGAGGCTGTCCAAAAAGTATTTTGCCCCGGAATCCGCTTAAATAATTTAGGAATCCTCTTCTGACTCACCCTATTTCCCTCTCTATCTAATAGAGAGGGATTTAAAGTCTAAATTATTTAAGCTTAGCAACTTATTATGTTCCTTATTGGGCAGCCTCGGAATCGCTTACGTTCGGAGCCCCTTTTTAGGGGCTGTGAGAAATTAAAGACTAAAGTTCCGGCCAGCTTAACTTTTCTGAGGCTATGAATTTATTTTGAAGCTCCCCTCTCTGTCAAGTCCCGCAGGGCGAGATAGAGAGGGGTCGGGGGTGAGTCAGAGAGACTGGTAGTGTTGAATTTAACAGAAACCTTAATTTACTTAGGCGCCATTTCTTTGGAAATCAATTTTCTCACAGCCTCCCAAGAGGGAAATTCAACCTCTACCAAAAAAACTTCCACCTATTTAAAACTTTTTCCCGTACTGCGTCGTCCTACATTCAGAATCCGAAATAAATTCAGGATTAAGTCAGACAAACTGATGGACAAAATGGACGAACAGCTGCTTATTAAAGAGGTGCAAAACGGCAACAGCGTCGCATTTACCCGTCTTGTAGAGCTGTGGCACACCAAAATTTATCGGTTTGCTTTTCGCTTTTTTGCTGATACTGATGACGCCCAAGACATCACGCAAAAAACGTTTATCAAAACCTACCAGAATGTAGGCTCCCTGAAAAATCCCGAGAAATTTTCATCCTGGATCTACCGTATTGCCAACAATCTTTGCCTTGATGAACTGAAGCGCGCCGGTCGCCGGAAGTCTACGTCTCTGGAAGCATATATGGAACAGTCAGCCGGACTGAAAGCAGATCAGGCAAATCCTGAGGCCGAACTCCAGAATAAAGAGCTTGGCGAAATTTTACAGAGAGCACTGCTTACTCTGCCCGACGAACAGCGAACCGTCATCATCCTGAAAGAGTATGAGGGGCTGAAGTTCAGGGAGATCTCCGACATCCTGGAGGAGCCGGAAAATACCGTGAAGTCCCGGCTCTACTATGGACTCAAATCCACCCGAAGAGTATTGACCAACTGGAATATCAAACATGAATATCTGAACAATGGATAAGAACGACGCACAATCCAGACTGATGGACTATCTCTACGATGAGATGGATCCCAAGGAGCACAAGAGTTTTGAAAAGATCCTGCGAGACAATCCTGATCTACAGCAGGAACTTGACGAGATGCGGGCTACCCGGAATCTTCTGCAGGAAGACACAGATGAGATTACGCCTAAAAATCTGTTGCTGATCCAACCCGATACATGTGAATCAACACCCGAAACTAAGAATAGCAACCCTCGCGAATCCGCTAAAATATTTGTCCTGAAAACATTCACTGCCGTTGCCGCTGCTATCCTCATAGCAATCTCTCTTTTTTCATTCACTAATCTTCAGATCATGCAAACGGGCCAGGGAACCCTGATTTCATTTGGCACTGTGCCCCAATCAATTGAAGAGCCCGCTCAGGCTGAAGAGTTTATCACACAGGATGAATTTTACGCGATGATGAGCGAGCTGCAGGAGCAAAATAATCGTGTGATGGCAACGGCTCTTGATCAGACCCGCCAGCAGCACCGGCAGCAGATGGAGAATGTGATAAAGACGCTCACAACCTACTACGACCAGCGGCGCCAGCAAGATCTGGTGCTTGTAAGTGAGGGACTGGCCCAACTTGAGGAAGAGACCTATTACCGGTTTCTGGAGACTGAAGAAGCTCTTGAGGACCTTATTTTTGCACTAAATATCCAACAAACCGAAGAGTAAAACCCATGAAAAATCAACTCTATATTTTATCATTTATCTTTTTTACGACCCTGTTTTCAGGATCACTGTTTGCCCAGTCAGCCGACCGGTTCGACCGCGACATCCGGATTGCTGAAGGCATTATCGAAGAAATTTTTGAAGCCGACGCCACCTCCACAGCGTTTGGAAGCCGGCATATTCGGGATGTAACCGGCAGGTATATACCCGGTTACGGAATTCATTTCAGGGTAGGTGCAAACTTTACTCCCTCAATTATTGAAGTAGTTCTGCAGGATCAGGCTGAAATCCGTATTAACGGTACCCTGGAACAGGAAGAATTACAGAATTTAGGCCGGGAGTTCATAGAACAGCGTTTCATGGAGTATCTGAAAAATTATGCCCCGCTATTCAAAAATCTCCCGGATGAGGAAGTCATTCGCCTGACAATCGGTCAGCACAATAACGGAACAAGCTTTTTCATGCTCCGAACCGGCGTTGATAATTCGCGCCAAACTATTGCAAACATCACAGCCTGGGCAAAAGCTTCCGACATCCGGGCTTACGACAGTCGCTCGATTGACGACAAGGAGTTTGAGAGCCGGGTCGAAATGATCGATTTGGGTGAACGCGAAACCGAACGCGATCAAACCGTATTTGCATCAATTCTGCAAACCTCGCTTGAAGAGGTATCCGATTCACTACGGGTACGGCGATCCCCGCCCGTTGAATATCTGCCCGGACTTGGCGTGAGTTTCAATGTCAACGCGTCCCTGAGGACTGGCATGCGATTCGATTTTGGAGATATTCAGATTAATGAGTTGAAAATTGAAACGGACAGCCTGTCTGTTGACTTTTCCAACATACTTGACGAGATCAACTTTGATGAGGTAAGCAGAATTGCTGAGCGTATAGACAGTCTTTTTTCACCCGAAGCGCGCGGCCTCAGGCTTGATAGTACAAGGAAATCCTTACGTGAAATCAGGGAAGCAGTTGATCAACAACGTGATCCTCTCACTGAAGAGGAGGTTCGGGAACTGGTTAGCCGGTTTCATATTGCACTCAAACAAACAGTTCAGGACTACGGACCAACCCTCCGTTCACTGGCTGACGACGAGATGCTGATGATCACCGTAAACTGGAGTGGCAGGCACTCGGCGCTTCCCGCCCGAACAGAACTACGCATTCAGAAATCAGACTTTCTGACCGGTGTTGAGCCGGTGCTGGAAGAGGTCGCGCGCCGTTAATCGTACAAATGGTATTAGTTTAAAAGCAGATACCTCTGCTTGTGTTTAAGGCTGCCCGATGTGATAACCGGAGCAGCTTTTTTTTTGATATAACAAGTTGTGAGATTTGCGATGTAAAGATTTAGAGACCTGAAATACCTTAGGCTGTTCAAAAAGGGCGTCATCCGTTGATAAAGGCAGGAGATATCGCTTTGCGTTCAAAAAATGAGCGGATCGGGGACCGGAATGACGAAATTGATAACATTACTGCAATTTCGCGCCCTTTTTGAACAGCCTCACAGCACACCAAGCGTTCAGCGACTGTGAAGAGGTGGGTTCCATTTGCGATTCAGTGATCAGTAACACAACATAAATTTGAACAAATTCAAGATTCCGGTCTTTTTTGATTTAGCGATTTTTGAGATTTTTGACGTAACGATGTAGCGATTTGGAATACCTCTCCTCCACCGACACGAATTTCTTCCGTTAACTGAACCCATCACCTAAAATAGAAGTTAGTGTAGCACATATACACAATCTAAAGCGACACCTACCCATGCTTATTCAGAAAAACGACTCCCTCGAGAAAGCATTCACCAACGTATACGATCAGCTAAAACGAGCCGGCGTAGATACACTCCACAAGTTTCGGTTCTTTTCCGTTGCCACTGTGAGCAACGATAAAAAACCAATGCCGCAAAGCCGAATGGTTGTCTTGCGGTCATTCAGTGATGACTGGACGTTTGAATTCTTTACCGATCACCGATCCTCAAAAGTGAACGAGATTAAAAGCAACCCCACTATTTCAGCCCTCTTTTGGGATCCCTCGAAACGGATTCAGGTCCGAATTGAAGCTGTAGCACATTTGCATAACCTGGATGAAATTGCTGAAGACCGCTGGGGAAACGTACAGGGAGATGCCCAAAAAGCTTACACATCTGTGCCCGCGCCGGGAACTCCGGTTGAGGCTCCCGAAGATGCCCATGTATGGCCAGCCTCTCTCAGCTTAGATTATTTCTGCGTAATCAGCTGCACCGCTGTTCGCATATCTGCGCTGCAGCTTTCAGGGGTGGAACACCGGGCATTTGAATGCCACAGGGCTGCAGGATCCGGGGCATGGGAAAAAACATGGATTACACCCTAAATGTCTGCACACCATCAAAAAAAACAGATATTTACAATCTGCGGGAACTCAAACTGTCCAATTCAAAGTTTAACATTACAGTAATGAAATTGTAGCGCTTTTTCGTTACTCTTTATATACAAGACTTTTAGGGTCCGATGCATTTTGGATGGGCTCAGATTATCAACAACTAACCACAACTTAACACACAAACTATGAAATATTTAGCTACGAAAATTAGGAAAGCATCCGTTTTTCTATCGCTGATGATTCCATTTTTCCTACTGGGAACTGTTCAGGCACAGGACACAGTAGTTGAATGGTTTTTCCAATCAGAAAGTCGAATAGTAACCGGTGGCACTGACGCCAATTCTAATGCTGAAATATCACGTGAGGATGGATTCAGCGGTGCTTATAATTTCTTTGGAGACACTGAGCTTACTACAAACTCCTGGGACGGTGAACAAAATGAAAATTTCTGGGTTATCAACTTCTCAACTCAGGGATTTGATGATTTAAAATTATCCTCAAAACAAGAAGGATCAGGTTCATCACCGGCAGACTTCATGATTCAATATAGCCTTGATGGCACAACCTGGACGGATGTTCCTAATTCTTCCATCGTGGTTGGCAGCGACGATTTTACGTCGGGAGTTTTGGAAAATCTTGATTTGCCTGATGCACTCGATAATCAGGATGATGTCTATTTAAGATGGGTGAATACATCAAACACATCTATTAATGGTGGTGATGTTGCATCTGGTGGAAACAGCCGGATAATTGATATTGTAGTCAGTTCGGGCGATTATATAGCACCAACACCGGATTTCACTGAAGTTGCTAATATTGGCGAGTTGCTCCAAAACGCTTCTCAAGGCGATCTGCTGGAGATTACCGGAGAAGTAATTGTTACATATTACGCCGGTGGCTTTCGTAACCAATTCTATATTCAGGATGATACTGGAGCCATTTTAATTGATGATAACGGTGGAACAATAACAACTAGTTTTGTTGAAGGAGATGGTATAACAGGCTTACAGGGTGAGTTTTCCAGTTTTAGCGGAACAAATCAGTTTGTCCCATCTGAAGACCCTGGAGTACCTTCATCACAGGATAACGATCTACCAGTAGTAGATCTCACACTTAGTGAGCTTGACGCAGATAATCAATCTCAACTTGTCCGGGTTACTGGAGCTTCTTTCGAAGGAATAAATAGCGGAGATCAATTTGAGAGTAGTGCAAATTACGATATTGTAGATGGCTCTTTTACTGAAGGAGAAACCGCAACATTCCGCACTTCTTTTGGAGGGGCTGATTATATTGGTAGTACAATTCCTTCACAAGAGTTTGAGCTTATAGCTATTGCGTCTCAATTTAATGGAAGCCCACAACTTACAGCTCGTAGCTTGGATGATTTCATTTTTAATGAATCATTCGCAAGCCTTCAGATTATCCATAACTCACCGGATCCTGCTGTTGATTCGGTCGACGTTTTTGTGAACGGCGGGTCGTTCCTTACAGACGTTGCATTCCGTACAGCAACGGCATTTACGCAGGTACCCGCTGGCGTTGAACTTTCAATTGAAATTGCCCCTGCAGGTGCCGGAATTGGAGCCGCACTCGCCCCCATTCCTGTAACTCTTACAGAAGGCGAAAACTACATCGCTGTCGCATCGGGCGTTCTCGATCCATCGCAATTCACGGATGCAGATGGAAATGCCTTTTCACTTGAAGTCTTCAGCGGAGCTAAAACAGAAGCTGATGATGGCACAACAGTCGACCTGCTCGTACAGCACGGGTCACCTGACGCTCCTAATGTCGATATTTATCTTGAGCAAACCGGTTCAGATAGTCCTGCTATCAGTGATATCGGATATCCTGAATTTGTTGGATACACTCCCATAGCACCCGAAAATGAGTTCATTGGTATCGCTGGTGCCGGCGGGGACCTGATCACTCAATTCTCTGCACCACTGGCTGACCTCGAAGCAGCAGGAGCGTCCGTGACAGTTCTAGCTTCTGGTTTCTTTAACGGTGCGAATGCATCAGAAGATAACGGGTTCGGCCTGATCGCTGTTCTGGCTGACGGTACAACATTGCTGCTCGAAGAGTTTTCTTTAACTCAATCCATTGGTTATGCCAATCTTCAGTTTCCACCCAACGCCAGCATCACATCTGTTGAAACTGCAGACGTTTACGGTCAGGTTTATGCTCAGGGAATCACCGAAACGGATGGTGCTGCTGAAGGAATGAGCGCATGGGTAGGCGTGTCTTCTACTGACACAAATCCTGCTACATGGGACGAAGAGTCATGGATGGAAGCCTCCTTTAACGTACAATCCGGCAACAACGACGAGTATGTTGCAGCCATAGGTAACGGACTTGCACCCGGTACTTACTACTACGCAACTCGTTTCCGCTATGATAATGAAGAATACGTTTATGGCGGTTATACAGAGCAAGGCGGCGGCTTCTGGGAAGAGAACGTGAACGTGTCCGGAGAACTGACCCTTACAATTGGAGCGGCAACTATTGCAGAAGCACGAGCTGCTAACGAGGGATCTTTCCTTGAGGTTACCGCTGTGGTAAGCTCTAACGATTTTGGATTCGGCGTTGCAGATTACTTCGTGCAGGATAATACAGCCGGTATCAACATTACAGATTTTGATGCAGGTGGAAACCGGAACGGAGTAGTTGTACAGCCCGGCGACAGTATCAGAATTGTCGGTGAAACAGCTGTCTTCAATAATCAGAAAAACATTGAAGTCAGTGAATTTGAGATCCTCAGTAGCGATAATGCACTGCCGGACCCACAGATTGTAACAGCAGATGAGTACAATGCGGAGTCTGCTCTCCAGGGATCACGAGTTATACTGCAAAACGTGACCCTCACTGAAGCAAGTGAAAGTGACTGGCCAACGGATGCAGTCAATTCTGGAAGTGGTGTAAATGTGACGTTCGAAAATGCAGCTGGTGAGACTTTCATCGTTCGTATTGCGCGAAACAATTCCTTCTATAGTCCAGGATCTCCTGTACCAGACGGCCCTGTAAACATTACCGGATCACTTGGACAGTTTGGTGATGACACGCAGCTCTTCCCATTCTTTGAGGGAGATATTGCACCCGTTCCAACCCAGGTTCAGATCATTCATAATTCACCGGATCCCGCAGTATCGTCCGTTGATATTTATGTAGATGGCACACTTACTCTTGAAGACGTTGCGTTCAGAAGCGCAACCGGCTTCATAGAACTCCCTTCAAATACCGGTCTGGATATTGGTGTTACACCTACCGGTCAGCCTCTGTCATCCGGTATAACAGTCCAGAATGTATTCTTTGATCCCGGAAACTACTATGTAGTAGCAAGCGGTGTTCTTGATCCGTCAGGTTTTGCAGCTAATCCAAGCGGTGAAGATATCGACTTCTTCCTGGATGTGATTCCTAATGCCACAACATCAGCACCGGATGAGGACACGTTCTCATTCAGAATCAATCATGGGTCACCTGATGCACCGGCAGTAGACATTTTCGCCCGCGGTGTTGCGACACTCGCTGAAGGAGTAGTCTTTGGTACCACAACGGCCGACTATACAAATGTACCGGCTGCAAGCTACACAATAGACATTGCACCTGCCGGCGATGAAATTATCGCTTCTTTTGAAGCAGATGCCAACGCTCTTGGCGGAGAGTCTGCGCTTGTTCTTGCAAGCGGATTTTTGACGCCTTCAGCCAATCAGGACGGAGAAGCCTTCGGTGCCCTGCTTGTACTGGCAGACGGAACCACAGCACTCTTACCGGGTGTGTCTACAAGCATCGATGAAATCAGTGGTATGCCGCAAGAGTTTGCACTCGAGCAGAACTATCCAAACCCATTCAACCCTACAACCCAAATTGAGTACGCTCTGCCTGAAGCAGCAAGTGTACAGATTGCGGTTTTTAACATCGTAGGTCAACGGGTGGCTACACTGCTGAACAACGAGCAGCAGCCAGCTGGCTCATACAGCGTCTCGTTTGATGCAAGCAACCTTGCCAGTGGTATGTACTTGTACAGAATTCAGGCAGGTAACTTTATTCAGACACGTAAAATGACTCTGATTAAGTAACAGAGCTGATTTACCGTTTACATCTTTTACAAGGCCTTCCGGTTAATTCCGGGAGGCCTTTTTTATTTAGATAAGTTCTATCTGCTTATCCTTACCAATTCATGCATTAGAACGTCAAACCAACACCTCCTTTTTAATCGCTGATCACCTTTAACATATTGAAAGCTGTTTTTCTTTCCTTATCAAGCAACTATTTCGTTTCTTAACTGCGAACCTTAACTTTCTCTGAACCCTATGAAACGTATTTTAACTCTGCTTTTATTAAGTCTGTTCACACTCTCCTCAGCGCTTCAAGCGCAGTCAACGATTTCTGAAACGACCGCCGGAATGGAACACTACGAAGGCTTTTTTGATTTTTGGTGGGATAATGCCGAGGGCAAAATCTGGATGGAAATCGACAAGCTGGATGAAGAAATTCTTTACGTCAATTCCCTCGCGGCCGGCCTCGGGTCCAACGATATCGGTTTAGACAGAAGTCAGCTTGGCGACACACGGGTTGTTAAATTTGAAAAAATCGGACCCAAGCTGTTGATGGTTCAGCCCAACTACGGATTCCGCGCCAGCAGCGATAATGCGCTTGAACGGAAATCTGTGAATGAAGCGTTTGCTCAATCTGTACTCTGGGGCTTTAAAGTTGAAGTATTTGAAGATGGACGTGCCCTTGTCGATGCTACAGATTTTTTACTACGCGATGCGCACGATGCTATTGGTAGTCTTCGAAACAGAGGAGAGGGTAGCTATTCACTAGATGCGGGACGATCAGCCATACACCTGCCCGGTACATTTAACTTTCCGAAAAACAGCGAATTTGAAGCGATCCTTACGTTTACATCGTCCAGCCCCGGACGCCAGGTACGATCGGTAGCACCCACGGCCGAGTCCATTACTCTTCGGCAGCACCACTCGTTCGTTGAACTTCCCGATGATGGCTATCAGCCGCGGAAGTTTGATCCGCGATCGGGCTTCTTTGGCATATCATACCAGGACTACAGTACTCCAATTGGCGAAGAGCTCACAAAACGCTTTATATCGCGCCACCGCCTTGAAAAGAAGAACCCTGACGCAGAAATGAGTGAACCGGTTGAGCCGATTGTCTATTATCTCGATAACGGAACGCCCGAGCCTGTCCGGTCGGCCCTGCTCGACGGCGCCCGATGGTGGGCCCAGGCATTTGAGGCGCTTGGTTACGAAGACGCCTATCGTGTTGAGGTTCTTCCGGATGATGCTCATCCGCTTGATATCCGGTACAATGTAATTAACTGGGTTCACCGGTCTACACGTGGCTGGTCTTACGGTTCATCCGTCACCGATCCGCGAACAGGGGAGATCATCAAAGGAAATGTTCTGTTGGGATCACTGAGGGTTCGCCAGGATTACATGATTGCCGAGGGACTGCTTGCTCCATATGACGAAGGAATGGAGCCGGACCCAGAAATGCTGGACATGGCGCTTGCCCGAATTCGGCAACTCTCTGCCCACGAAGTCGGACACACGCTGGGTATTGCCCATAACTTTGCGTCAAGCACCAATGATCTCGCATCTGTGATGGATTATCCGCACCCAAGAGCCACCATTACCGACGACGGCGAGCTAACCCTCGACAATGCATACGACACCGATATTGGTGAATGGGACAAACGTGCTGTGGCTTACGGCTATCAGGATTTTCCTGATGGTACCAATGAAGACGAGGAGCTTCGAAATATTTTGGAAGAGACAGTTGAGATGGGACTCCTATATATTTCTGATGAAGCCGCCCGACCACAGAGCGGCATGCATCCGGCCGCGCACCTCTGGGAGTATGGCAGCGACCCGGTTGAGCAGCTCGATCACATCATGGATATCCGTCGCATAGCGCTTGATAACTTCGGAGAAGAGGTGATCCGTGAAGGGCGTGCGATGGCTCAGATGGAAGATGTGCTGGTGCCAATTTACCTCTATCACCGTTATCAAACCGAGGCTACCTCGAAACTTGTGGGCGGAATAGATTACACCTACTCAATACGGGGCGATAACCAGCACGCACCGCAGCCGGTTGAAGCGTCTGTCCAAACCAATGCCCTTGACAATCTTATGAGAACTCTGGCTCCTGAAGAGCTGGCGCTTCCGGAATCACTGCTCGGCATGATACCCCCGCGTCCTGCCGGAATATCCTCAACAAGGGAGCTGTTTCGCGGGTATACCGACCCCGCTCTTGACCCCGTTGCGATTGCAGAGACGGCCGCAAACCTCACGTCAGGACTTCTGCTGAATTCAAATCGTGCAGCACGCCTTGTTCTTCAGAACGCGCGTAATGAATCACAGCCCGGGCTTAACGACCTCTTTGATACACTGCTTGCTAACTCTGTTTTGAAAGAACCTGCATCAGGATATTACGCCCCTATTCATCGGGCAGTCAACGTGTCAGTCCTTCGAAACACGATAATGCTGGCTGCTGATAATTCAGCAGCACCCGATGTTCAGGCTATCACAAAAATGACGCTTCAAACGCTCTCTGATGATCTGGAAAGTCTCAAGTCTGGTTCTGACGACCTTGTCTGGCAAGCCCACTACAGCTATCTGGATAATATGATTCAGTCGTACATGGAAAACCCGTCAACCTTCTCTGCACCTGACGCACCCTATACGCCGCCCGGGTCACCGATTGGCAGCGGACTGCATGAATTGCTTCCAACTCAGGCTTGCTCATTTAATTAAGCAGCATTTATGTCATTTACTTTTTCGAAAGATGATCGGGGAATATCGGGTTTCACATTCCCTATCATACGAAAACTGATAATACCAACCACGCGCTACCTGTTTTCGCCCGTGGTGACCAACCCGCATAATGTGCCGGTGCATGGACCGTGTTTCATTTTTGGAAACCACGCTAACTATTTCGACCCGTTCTTAATCAATCTCGACATGACGGACGAACCAACAGCTGGTGTCATGACCCGCGATCAGTTTCACAAAACACTGCCGCGGATTTTCATGGATAGTATCGGGATTGTTCCGACCAGCAAGTATGTGCCGGAACCCGGCATAGTGCGAAGTGTTATGAAGATGATTGATAAGCGGCGGATGATCGTCATTTTCCCGGAAGGTGGGCGCCGCTGGGCGGGTAAACCCAAACCGCTCATTGAAACCACGCTGAAGCTCTTCTGGAAAATGAACATTCCTGTTCACCCTGTTCAGATTCACGGGTCGTATCTCTCATGGCCGCGATGGGCTGATAAACCGCGTAAAAGCACGGTTGAAGTCCGCTGGTTAGATCCTCTGCACGCCTCAGATTTCAGTGACTATCAGACTTTTGCCGACAGCTGCACAGACCTGATCGGGTTTGATGAGTATTCACCGCCGGACACCGCTAAAATTCACTCCTGTTCGAAACCGGCCAAAGGAATTGAGCGCTTCCTCTACCGCTGCCCCGATACAGGAGAGACCGGTGCAGTTTTTTCACCCGATGGACTTCACGTATACAGCCGCTCATCTGACCTCTCATATAAAATGAATTTGCGGTCCAGGCTTATCGATGCGCATGGCGAGCCTCATTCAATTGTAGACATGTTTGAGGCAATCAACATGATGCCGATGGAGATGGATCGAGACTCAGTTCTGCTCACCAACCCCGGCTGTAAACTGAACGAGATCAATGACAAGCACGAGCTTATGCAAAAAGGACCTGGCTACGCCGAATTGACCCGCGACACGTTACTGCTGTCCCTGGGCTCCTCAAAAACACGGCTATCAATCGATGAAATCCTCTACATGTCCGTAGAGCAAAATCATAAGATTACAATGACTACGAAGTCTGGTATTCATCAGCTCGTATTGAAAAATGCCAGCGCGCTTCAATGGAAAAATTACATTCAGCGGCTGCAAGATTGCGAACAACCGGTTCGGGTACGGAGTCTCGCATGATATTCTGGGATATGGACATATCAGCCGGCCGCTTTTTCCTGGATTTCGCCTGGCTGGGCGCACTGTTGCTTGCCGGATTTTTTATCCGGTATAAAATATCATTCTTCCAGCGATACCTCATACCTGCAAACCTATTGGCCGGAATTTTAGGATTGATGATCGGCAAGAACGGGGTCGGGTGGATCGACCTCACATCTGAGCGGCTTGGCGTTTATGTCTATCATCTATTGGCACTTCTCTTTATTGGACTGAGCCTCCGGGCAACACGAAAGAAGATCGGCCTTTCATCCGTCAAAACAGGCATGATTTTTATCATCACGTATCTCGTTCAGGGAATCATTGGCTTGGTGATAGCATTCGCGTTGATAGCCACCATTCAGCCTGATCTCTTTGCGGGCATCGGTATGCTTCCACCTCTCGCGTTCGGAATGAATCCGGGAATTGCCTACACCATTGGCCAGAACTGGGAAAGCTTTGGCTTTGAAAACGGCGGCATTGTTGGGCTTACGTTTGCCGCGGCCGGATTTCTGGCAGCCTACACTACCGGGGTATATATCGTAAAACGCGGCATCCAAAAAGGAAAAGCTGAACTCATCAAACCATCCGCCGCTGACGCCACTCAGTTTCATCTGCCCGACACCGAGCAGGACTTATCTTCAGGGCGAATTACGACATCGCCCGGCGTGCTGGAGTCGCTGTCGTTTCATATCGGATTGATCGGCGGTACATACCTGCTTACCTACCTTTTTCTGAAAGCAGGTGAAGCTGCATTGACGCTTGCAGGCGCTGCAAATGAGGCTTCAACACTCTGGTCTTTTCACTTCGTTTTTGCCGCAATAATTGCGCTTGGAGTCAGAAAAGTCATCGACTTTACAGGCACGTCATCTTACGTGGATGATACTACGATGACACGCATTTCAAATTTCTTTATGGATTTGATGATTGCCGCTTCAGTAGCGGCCATCAGCCTAACCGTCATCGAAGCGTACTGGCTGCCGCTGCTTCTTATCTCGCTGTCGGTTGTTGTTGCCACGTGGTGGATACTCACGAAACTTATCGACACACTATTCCCCTCCTTCACCCTTGAGCGGTTTGCAGCGATATACGGAAATATGACAGGAACACTGCAATCTGGCTTACTATTGCTGCGGATTCTTGATGAGAAGATGGAATCGCCGGTGAGCTACAATCTTGTCTATGGAAGCGGACTGGCACTGGTTCTCGGCTTTCCACTTCTGCTGCTTATCAACGCGCCGGTACACTACTTTAGCAGCATCACATCGGGGTTTGGGGTTGTCCTGATGGTGATGACCGTCTATCTCATGCTGTTGCTTTTGGGTCTTTTCTATCTGAACGGAAAGAAATAATGTACCAATCGGTTATTGACACACCATGTTCAAATAAAAAAACCCGGGCGGTATTTAACCATCCGGGTTTTTGAAACTAATTAGGGCTTCCTCAGATCCAATCTAAATTATGTAATTACAGTAGGTTAGATGTCATTTTCATAGCTTCTTATGCAGGGTTTTTGTACCTTTTGGGC
>Ga0307966_1001695_pt1 | contig 17165 bp, 15 predicted proteins | sample OrgLakmetagen646_FD_203141 | JGI IMG/M metagenome (GOLD analysis project Ga0307966, IMG submission 203141) | Saline water microbial communities from Organic Lake, Antarctica - #646 | ecosystem: Environmental > Aquatic > Non-marine Saline and Alkaline > Saline | place: Antarctica: Organic Lake... | reverse complement strand
CAGGGGAATTTTGAAGCACGCGATGATTATTTAGTCATTGTTTCCTTAAATGCATCGAGCTTGCCAGGCTGAACCTTGAAATAAGGGTGAATGCTGACCGCGTTTGAAAGTTTACTCATCCATTTATAGTAAGTGCCAACTGGAGAAGGGAGAAGAAAAAACGAAAATTAAAGCACTTCTAAAAATTCTGACCTTTTTGCAGAGTCAGGGTGGTCTTTTATTACAGAATTAATTCGATAGAGTATAAAGCACGGGACACCTTTTACTCAATATCCTTCACACATCGAAAGCCGGTATGATGTGCCGGGGAGTCATTTTCCTGCGACTGACGGGAGCCGGGTTGGTAGCCGCTGCACCAACTATCGGAACAGAGGAAGGAGCCGCCTCGTGTCACATAGGTTGGTGTGCGCTGTCCAAGCTGACGTAGGCTCTCGGCATCCGGCCCTGTGGGATTCGTCGCGCCCTCCTCTCGCATTGAATAGGTCCTCGGGTGGAAATTATCCGCGACGATTTCCCAGACATTGCCAGCAATGTCGTAAAGACCGTAAGGATTGGGTGGAAAGCTGGCTACGGGCGCTGTGGTAATAAAGCCATCTTCCCCGCTATTTTCATAGGGCCAAATACCTTGCCAGATATTTGCCATCCACACCGAAGCGCCCTCCGGTGAGAAGGTATCGCCCCAGGCATACGGCTGCCGGTCCAGACCTCCGCGCGCCGCGCGTTCCCACTCCGCCTCGGTTGGCAAGCGCTTGCCTGCCCATTTGGCATAAGCGGCTGCGTCCTCACGTGTGACGTTGACGACGGGGTGATCCGGACAATCCACCCAGTTTGAGCCGGCTCCATCCGGGTTCCGCCAGTTCGCGCTGGTTTCGATCTGCCACCACTGCGTGATATCATTGGAGCCGGAGAGCGGTTGCTGGGGTGGCTGAAAAATAATTGCGCCGGCGTTCTGGCTGAAATCTGAAGCCGCGAGCACATGTTGAATCGACGCTAAAATGGCCTCCCGTTCGACGCCGCTCGCTTGTTTGGCCTGCGCCTGCAGATATCGAATGGTCGCGGTCGCTTGGCGCTCAAGCTCAGCGACGATCGCCTTAGGGAGCGGTCGCTCGGCAAAAGTCACATAGCCCGTCGCTTCAACGAATGCAGCAAACTCCTGGTTGGTCACTTCGGAGGCATCCATCCAGAAGGCATCCACTTTGACCTCATGTATAGGATAAGAGGTGCCATGTGATTGGGAGCCACCATTCATTAACCCGGGGTCACCTCCCATCGAGAAGACGCCACCGGGAATCCGGACCATACCCTCGTGGGAGTCGCTGGGCTCCGGTTCGGCATGAACCGGGATGGCCTGTATGAACAACAAGAAAGTGAGTAGACACTGGCGAATGGATTGAAACGTGAAGCACACTCTGTTATAGAAGCAGGTAAATACATTTTATCAACTTGAGCATGCCTGTGGTAGTTATTCTCGAGTCGCCGGATTTTATCTTCTAGGGTTCTTCGTGAATTCTTGTGAGAAATCACTGGTCAGTTTGAGTATTTAGTCTGACACCTGCGTAATAAACTCTTCGACCTTTTCTGTGAGTGACCTAGAGCCGATCTTCACCTTACGATCGTTGCATTCTGCCACAGTGCGACGGCTTGTCTGGAGACTGCGCCCTACCACTGGATCGCCTTATAATGGTAGGGCGCAGTCTCCAGACAAGCCGTCGTGGCCTAGCCGATGCCTCAGTTTATATCGCCACTTCGACAAGAATCAACGAATAGCCTCATTGAGTAACTGAGCTGCCTCTTAAAAGGGTATTCGATTCGGATCGCTCGATTGTGGCAGTGCCCCTGGGCGCGATCTCCAATTTCGCTATAGTTGCCAACTGGATTTGCAAATCTGGGCGGCCCGTAATAAGAACTCTTTGTGCATGAGCGTGAGCTAATTCTAGAGATCAGTGAGGTGACCAAGGCCTTCGGAGCCGTGGAAGTTTTGCATGGGATAAACCTTCAAGTCGGTGCGGGCGAGCGTGTCGCTTTAACAGGGCCGAGCGGGAGTGGAAAATCCACCCTGTTAAACTGTTTATGTGGGATCGAGCCGATTGATGGTGGGCACATCACCGTAGCTGGCCAGCGGTTGCGCCGCGAACAACATGCCGAGTTGGATCGGCTTCGGCGGGAGCAAATCGGCTATGTCTTTCAGAGCTTCCACCTTCTGCCAACTTTAACGGCGATCGAAAACATCGAACTCCCCGGACAGTTGATTGGAATGGAGAAAAAGGCGCGTGCCGAACGTGCCTACGATCTACTGGAGTCGGTCGGACTGGAGCACCGTGCTCATCATCGGCCGGACTCTCTCAGTGGTGGTGAGCGCCAGCGGGTAGCGCTCGCGCGCGCCATCATGCACAGGCCGCGTTTGATCCTGGCGGATGAACCGACGGGCAGTCTGGATACGGTCAACGGTGGACGTGTGCTCGATCTTTTAGAGTCCCTCTCGAAAGCACATGAGATTGCCTTGCTTCTGGTCACCCACGACCTCGAGTCGACCCGCATCTGTCAGCGCACCGTCATGATGCGCGATGGTCGGATCGTTGCGGAGTCCATCTAGCCTGCTCGTGTCTATGTCTTTGCGGGATTATCTACCTCTGGGCTTGTTGGCCAAAACCACCCTACGGCACTGGCGGGAAGGTTGGGCCAGCTATCTGGTGCTACTTTGCATCGTCTCTGTGGGCGTGGGTGCGTTTAATGGCATCCGGCAGGCGAGCCGCGCGGCCTCCGCGAATTTCGGGCTCTTTAATGAAGCGATCTCCGGGCGCAGCGATTTTTTAATCGAAGCCCCGAATGGCACCCTGGATCAGGCGGTCTTGAACTCGCTCGCACCCATGGCGATGAGCCCGGACTGGCATTTAATCCCAGTGGTTGAGGGAAGCTTTGCCCAGACCGATGAGTCGGGCCAATCACTCCGGCAGTTGCGGGTGGTCGGAATGGATCTGATCGCGCTGGGTAACCTCCCCGACTTTGTAGAACAAGGCCTCTCGTTTTCAGGAGAGTCCGGTGCCTCCGGCCAATGGTATGATTGGATCGGTGAAGACTCGGGCCTATGGATTTCCGGTCGATTGGCGGACGAGGCCGGGCTGAAACGAGGCGATCGGCTGCACTATGCTTTTGGAGGTCGTCTCAGTAGCACGAAAGTGGGTGGTATCTTACGCTCGGAGACTGCTGAGCTACCGGAAGACTTGGTCATCGGTGACCTCATTGCCGTTCAGCAACTCGTAGAAAAGGAGGGGCGCTTGGATCGGGTCGAAGTTTTGATCGCTGAGGCCAAGTCGCGCGTGGACTCCGACTACATCGCCGCCGTTGAGCAGCGACTGGAAGCGTTCCTGCCGGAAGGCCTGGTCTTGAGTGCCTCGGAAGAGCGTGCTGAAAAGCGGGCGAGTATGACGCAGGCATTCCGGCTCAACCTCACGATTCTCTCGCTGATCGCAATTTTAGTGGGCGCGTATCTGATCTTACAGGCCCTCGACGGAGCGATCGTCCGCCGCCGCAGCGAAATGGCGACCTTACGTAGCCTCGGTGTGAGTGCACGCACTCTCTTTTCGATGTGTTTACTGGAGGCCTTGCTTATTGGCATCGTGGGCTCGATTGGGGGCGTCGGGGTTGGCGTCTTACTGGCCAGTGGGGCCGTCCACCTGCTCGCGGATACGGTCAACGCGCTTTATTTTTCGACCTCGGTCGATGCCATTCAGTTAACCGGAATGGATTGGCTGCTTGGGATCGGGCTTGGCGTCGCCTTCAGCCTGTTCGCGGGCTTGGTTCCCGCGCGCGACGCCATGCAGACGCCGCCGGCACAGATCCTTTCGCGGGGAGATTGGTCGCCCGGCTTCAGTTGGCTGCACCGGCCGCGGTTTGGCTACATCTTACTGCTCGTCGGCGTGCTCTGCCTCTGCCTGCCGCCCCAGAGGATGGAAGGAGGGAGCCTGCTGCCCTATGGCGGGTTCCTCGCTGCGGCGAGCTGGATATTCGGTGCCGCACTCTTGAGTGGTCAGGTGCTTTCACTTACAGCTGGTGCCTTGCGCAAGCTCTTTGATGGAGCGGTGCTGCGGGTGGCGCTCAGTCGCCTCGCAGACGGCTCCAGTCGGCATCGTCTGGCAGTTGCCGGACTGGTCGTCGCCGTCGGCATGGTCACAGGCATGCTGCAAATGGTAGGCAGCTTCCGTGGCACGATTGTGGACTGGTTTGATGTGCGCTTTCAGGCCGAACTTTATATTTCGGAACGGGGCGCGAGTGGTGCCGGTTCAATTAACGGGATTGATCCGGAATTAGTATATGAGCTGGAAAATACTGAGGGTATCCAGTTTGCGGATACGGTCTATGTGAGCATCGTCGACGCGCCGGTCGGCACGACTCATTTAGTCGGTGTTGATTTTGAAGCATGGACGGGGCAAATCGAACAGCTCTGGTTCACGCCGCCGGGAGTGCTGACAGCGACCGAGGCCGCCGAGCCAGCGCTGATCAGTGAAACTTTTGCCCGACGATTTGACCTGCTCCAAGGTGGGCAAATCGAGTTACAGACGGCCACGGGTGCACGAGTTGTCTCGCCGATTGCGATTTTCTCCGACTACGGCAATGAGTTCGGATCTGCGGTTATTGACAAAGCGGTCTGGCAGGAGTGGACGGATGCCGACCGTGCCGTCAATACGAGTCTTTACCTCGAAGAGGGTATCGAGGTGAACGCACTGCGTGATTCACTCCGCTTGAGCTATCCCGGGCTGGACATTCGTAATGCACAGGAACTCCGGACACTCGCACTCGGCATCTTCGAACAAACCTTTCGGGTGACCGGTGCACTCAATGGCATTGGCTTGAGTGTTGCGGTGGTCGGCTTGCTTCTGGGATTACTGGCCATCTTTCAAGAGTCTGCACGCTCCTGGGCGACCCTGGACTACCTCGGATTCTCCCGCCGCCGATTGATCTATGCAGCGGGAGTGGAAGGTGCTGGCATCGCACTAGCCGCCTGGGTCACAGGCACGCTGCTCGGTATTGCTTTAGGTTGGCTTTTGATCGCTGTGATCAATGTGCAATCCTTTGGCTGGACCTTGCAGTGGGACTTACCTTGGCAACAGCTCGGTCTTTTCGGACTCCTGCTGATCGGCGGCGGCTACATCTGCGGGCTCTGCGCCGGCGCCTGGTGGTTTATAAAGAAAAAAGGAAGTGGGTCTTCGCTATGAATTTGAATAAGAAAATATTTAGTCTGGGCGGCCTCGCTGCGCTTTCATGCTGCATCCCTACCCTTGCTGCGGCTGACACATTCATCCAGCCCCCGCTGAAAACAGAAAAGGGATACCCTGTGCCGCAGCCGGATCGGTCGATCGAGCTGCCTTCGGCACATGGCGCACATCCTGAATATGCCATCGAGTGGTGGTATTGGGTCGGGCATCTGGAGGCCATTGAAGGTGGAGAGACCTTTGGCTTTCAATCGACGGTCTTTCGAATCGCGGGAGATCCGGATCGCCATCCTGGCGACAGTGCACGCCCTGAGTTTGGTAGCGAACAACTCTACATGAGTCACGCGGCACTCAGTGAGGTTCGCCAACAACGCTACACCAATATCGAACGCGTGCATCGCGAAGGCTGGCAAGCCCGCTCGGCGGTTGGGCAGCTGGACCTCTTCGCCGTGCCCATTCGCGCCGCCGGCCTGGAGGGAGGACAACGCTTTCAAATGGACTTTGATTTGCCCGGAGGCACAAGGGTCGAACTCACGCTCAAGCCAATCAAGCCAATCGTTGCCTTCGGCGATCGGGGGCTCAGTCGTAAAGGGGCGGACCCTGCCGCCGTGAGTCTATACTGGACCTACACTCGCCTCGATGTTTTCGGGCGCATTATCCGTGCGGGTGAAGTCACCGAAGTCAAAGGCATCGCCTGGCAGGACCATGAAATTTCCTCCAGTCAACTAGGCTCTGACCTTGAAGGTTGGGACTGGACGGCAATCCAGCTTTTCGACGGAACTGAGGTGAAAGCTTACCGCCTCCGCCAAAAGGATGGAGGGAGCGACCCTTGGTCAGCCGTTTATTGGATCGATGAAGCAGCCAAAGTGCGCGGGGTCTATGCCGACCAGTTTGAATGGCAAGAGGACGACTTCTGGCGAAGCCCGCAGACCGGCCTACTCTATCCGACAAGTGTCACAATCGAGGCCATCGATCCGAAGGACGGGCAAAGCAAAGTCTATCGCCTACGACCACTCTTTGATGCCCAGGAGTTTGTCGGCAACCGCCCCAAAAATCCTTACTGGGAAGGAGCCTGCCGGGTGCTCGACGCCGAAGGCAAAGAAATCGGCCGCGCTTACCTCGAATTGGCCGGTTACGGAGGCGGCTTGGCGAATCAACTGAACTAGAGCACTTATACCGATCCCCTCCGTTTCAATCTGCTTGCATGCGCTTCGATCCTTTTCAACATAGGCCGCATGAAACTGTATCTACACTTCGCCTTGATTCTCGCACTACTAACGCCGCTTGTCAGTTTCGGAGAAAAGCAAGAACCGCATGCATTCGATCCGAACTTCACACACGTTGTTTATTTTTGGCTAAAGAATCCTGACAATGCGGCCGACCGCGAAAAGTTTGAAACGGCGATCCGGCAATTCATGGAGGATTCAAAATATGCCAAAACGCGCTTCGTCGGTGTGGCACCAAAGGCGTCCCGCGATGTGGTCGATGATTCTTTCACCTACTCGCTCATTCTCAGCTTTGAGTCGGCCGAGGCACAGGAGAACTACCAAACCGAGCAGGCTCATACCGCGTTTGTCGAGACCTGCAAAGATCTCTGGAAGAAGGTAATCGTTTACGATTCCATCCCTCTGAAGTGATGCTCCGGTTCAGCCAGGCTTCTTACTCCCTTTACCTCATCCTCCTTTTGGCGGTCGGGTCGCTTAGCGCCTCAGAAAACAACTGGCGCTATCTTTAAACCAACCGATCTCAGCATTATGCCTCACATTCTCCGTATCTCATCCCTCACCGCCATTAGCCTTGTACTGAGCCTCTACATCGATGCCTCTCCAGGTTCGACTAAAGGCATCATCCAACCGGATCAATCCGAAGCCCCTGCGGATGCCGTTCAGTTGGTCGGACCAGAGAGTTATCGCTTGATCCCCGAGAAGGCCGAGGTGAAGAACCAGTGGGTGTTCAAGGACGGCGTGCTGACGGCTTCGCCGAAATGGGACAGTCTCATCACCGAGGACGTCTATGAGGACTTCCGTCTGCATGTGGAGTTCAACGTCAATGACCGCAAGGATGCGAAAGAGCCGGAGGAAAACGGCAATTCGGGCATATACATCCAGCAGCGCTACGAGGTCCAGATCCTAAATTCCTACGGGGTGAAGGCGGCGGACTACAAGGCTAGCTACGCGGGCAGCCTCTATAAGCTCAAGAAGCCGGACAAGCTTGTGTCGCGCCCTGCGGGCGAGTGGCAGAGCTACGATATCGTCTTCCGCGCAGCCCGCTACAAGGATGGTAAAAAGACAAAAAACGCGCGGATCACCGTCCTTCACAACGGCGAGAGCATCCACGACGACTACGAAATCCCGCGCAAGACTGGTGCCGGCAAGCCCGAGGGCCCAAAGCCCGGTCCGATCAGGTTCCAGGGCCACCATAATCCGGTACAATTCCGCAATGTCTGGATCAAGAAGCTGAAACTGTGATGCTAAAGATAAGACCTTAACATTTTGCTTTCGCCCATTTCCCGCCCATTTTTAGTTCTATGATCGGAAAAATACGCCTCAAGATCGCCTCTATTGTTTTTGTCTTTCTCGGCTTGGGTTTAGGCTGCAGCTATCTTTTTCAAGACCGTTCATTGGACTCCAAGGGCGAGGCACCGGTGACCGATCATCGTGCTATTCCAGTTCGCGATGCGGAGACTACGAAGCTCATATCAGGGCTGGATGCGCCTTGGGGTTTCGATTGGTTGCCGAATGGCGACATCCTAGTCACTGAGCGATTCGGAGCCCTGAGGATCATCCGCAAAGGAGAACTGAACCCAGAGCCGATTTCCGGAATTCCAGACGTGTATGTCAGTGGACAGGGCGGCTTGCTGGACGTGACGGTGCATCCTCGATTTCAGGAGAATCGGTGGATTTATCTTTCCTACTCGGCGGGTTCAGCCGAGGCAAATCGCCTGCAAGTCGTGCGGGCGGATTTCAGAGATGGCCGTTTGGAAAATCCAACAGTCGTCTTTAAAACCGTGAATGCGAAGTCCGGCGGGCAGCACTTCGGCTCGCGCTTTACTTGGCTGCCCGATGAGACCCTCGTGTTCTCCGTCGGCGATGGCGGCAATCCTCCGTCCGAATATGCAGGTGCATTGATACGAGAGCAGGCCCAGAACCTCAGCGAGCACTTCGGAAAGATCATTCGGATTCATGATGACGGGACGATTCCCCGCGACAATCCGTTTATAGGTGATCCGGCAGCTCAACCCGAGATTTACAGTTATGGTCACCGCAATGTGCAAGGGCTCGCCTATGATGCGATTAACCAACAGATCCTGGCATCGGAGCACGGTAGTCAGGGCGGGGACGAACTCAATAAAATCGATCCTGGGATTAATTATGGGTGGCCCCTCACGACCTATTCGAGGGAATATGATTTAAAGGGATCATTGATCACACCGCATCAAACCCTTCCTGGCGTCCGGGAGCCTCTGGCCGTATGGACCCCGTCGATTGCGCCCTCCGGATTGGTTGCGTATTCGGGTGACCGCTACGGAAACTCGCAGGGTGACATTTTTCTCGCTGCGATGTTGTTGCGCTCTAACAAAACGATCCTTGCCTATATCCCCTCACCCACGGGTGCGGTTCTACGCTTGAAGACCAACCAAAAGGGAGGGCTTGAGGCCCAGGAAAAAATCAATTTGGGAACCCTTAGAGTGCGCGATATCGGACAAGGCCCTGATGGATTCTTGTATGTGCTCACCGACACCACCGATTTTCCGGCTGAAAAGGGAGCACAGGCAGGGGCGCTGCAACGGATTGATCGATTCTAGAATAAAGGCGTACGCGCCCTTCTGCGCTGAACTGTCGACCCACGCAGGAGAGCAAACTGGCGCTTGGCGTCGCGAAGCCAGCATTGGGGCCTTATTAAATAGCTCCAGCGCAAGCTGGGGCTTCGCTCGCTTTGACTGCGCTCAGGATAAATGACACGTCAGGCAATTAACGATTCATCCTACCCCTACCCTAATACTCAATGTCCCCTAGATAACTGAGAACCAAAAGATAGGACAAAACAAGCTACCGTAGAAATCCAGTGACACCTATCTTTCAGGCCATTACGATGAACAAGCCACGCTGGACTCAAAAGATAACTTAGTGGGGGGGGGCTGAAATTAGGCTTTCCGCCGACTCGCAATCAAGAAAAAGGCCGTAATGCCTAAAAACAAGCTGTACATTCGAACCTCGGGGACCGGGTTGGCGTCAATGTAGTTTTGAATTTCCACATCATAGTTGCCGACATAGGAGAAACCATTCACGTCAGTACCTCCATCAGTTCCTTTAAACCAATTCATTCCAACGATGGTTAGTGCACCGGAACCAGTGTCCACCATCATCGGAGCCCCCGAATCTCCGATTTGTAAAAATGCTTCGTAGGTAAGGTAATTGGTGTCACCACTGGAATCAACGTTTGCAGCTATGGCGACATCGGACGTCCCGCCGGCTGTAATACTGTTAGACCAGCGATCAAGTTTGTTGCGGCCAACCGCCATATCTTGTGAGACGGTGTAGCTTGTCGATGATAGTCCGAACATGTACGCATCAGATTCAAAGTAAGGCGAGTTGATAAAACTGAGAGTGTCGCTAATATCGTCAGTCGCGAAGTCGTAAAAGCTAAATTCGCCCCCAAGACCGGCGTTGAGCGTACCTATGCGAATATCTGAACTGGCCACTCTTTGGCTCTTCTGAATTGTCCTTAAAACACTAGTCCCGCTGGGGTCGTTACCTTGGTAGAATGTGGCACTTGTTCCATTTGATGGAAAATAGTGATTAGAGCTGAGAAACACGTTTTCACTCACCATCGTCAACCAGCGACCGCTACCTTGATTTGCGAGCGCAACTCCTGATAAATTATAGCTGTTCGCAATAAATGATGCATCGTTGTCAAACCTGTCATTAGTCGCAGCACTAAAATCAGCAATTTGGATCACCCCGTAGGTGACCGCTGAGGAAGCGAAAAACAAAATAGCTGAAGTAAAACTTTTCATTTAAAAAACATTAGGTTATCAGGTTTTACTGATAAGAATTTACTTGGGGACGACGCTAGCCACTTGGGTCGCATTGGAAGTTAGGGTTTAAGCGAGGAACTCAATACGAATCAAAGACCATAAGCAGAAATAAGAGGTAATATCCTGCTTTCGCGACCGAAAAAAGCAAATTTTTCCGAAATGGAGGTTCTGCAGGGAGCAACCGCTAAGTACCTGAATGCTACGGATTCTAATTGTTTTGAACTTTTGCTTAGTCCGTCCAAAAGTCGAGTTCGTTATCCAGTGCCCAAGCGACAGGATTTTCGATTTAGAGAAGCAAGCCGTCTTCAGGTGACTGAATTCTACCTGATTGCGGATTCGCTGTTGCCATGACTCCTACCGGCTGGGCTGGTTCAATTTTGTAGCAGGTTGTGCTGGTCATCCAAGAGGGCTCAAAGAGCTGTATTTGCTATTGTATAATAGGACCGCAATAAAAGCCTCTTGCAGCGCAGACGCTGAATGAAAGTAATCCATGACGCTTGTCCTTGTTACACATTGCGCGACACTACCTTACTTTCATCCGTCACTTTCACTCTGTATTAGCAGTCACTCCGTGCGAAGCGCGGCTCTATGTCTTGGATCGCTCTCAGTATTTTCTCCGCACTTTTGCTTGGTTTCTACGATCTCGCAAAAAAACATGCGCTCCGCGACAATGCAGTGCTGCCAGTGCTTTTCTTTGGAATCGTCACCAGCGGCTGCGTCTGGTTGCCCTTCGTCCTATGGTCACACCTCTCACCGGAGAGCTATCCGCTCACGCAGTTTCTGGTGCAGCCACTGGACACACATGAACATGTCCTCCTCTTTCTTAAATCTGCACTGGTCGCAACGTCGTGGATCTTCGGATATTTTGCGCTAAAAAACCTGCCACTTTCGATCGCCGGACCGATCCGCGCCACCAGCCCGCTATGGACGATCCTGTTAGCCGTCTTTTTAATGAGCGAGAGTCCGAGCGCCTGGCAATGGATCGGCATCGCGGTCGTGCTGGGTGCCTTCTATGCGTTTTCATTCGTGGGCAAACTGGAAGGCATTCACTTCACGCGTAATAAATGGATCGGCTTTATGATCGCGGCGACCCTGATAGGTGCCTGTAGCGCGATCTACGACAAGTTTCTATTGCAAACTGCACTTATTGATCCGCCAACAGTTCAGGCGTGGTTCTCGCTTTATCTGGTCCTGGTGATGGCACCCTTCTATCTACTCTGGTTGCGGGGGGCCTGGCCGCGCGGCCCTTTCGAGTGGCGCTGGTCGATCCCGCTGATCGGGCTACTACTACTCTCCGCTGACTTTCTTTATTTCACTGCGATCGCCCAGGAAGGTGCCCTAATCGCAGTGATCTCACCGCTTCGGCGCGCTGCGGTGATCGTAACTTTCCTGGGCGGCATACTCCTCCACAAGGAACTGAACTTTAAGCCAAAGTTGATCTGTATCGTGTTCCTACTCCTTGGCATCGTGCTGCTGAAGATGGGCAGCTGACGGGAAGTACGGGGCTGCCTGAAGTAAGCCAGATTGCAACAATTACGAAAGGGACGAAATGAAGATGGCGATCTAAAGCTCCCTCTTAGCTCCCTGAGGCCTCTTGTGTGAATTTCTCTCAGCCCGTCGATTACAAACCGCTATCAGATTGCGGTCACTAGTAACATCTTCCGCAAACCCGATAAAGCCTTTTAGACGACCCCTAGGACCTTCAACTGGAGAGATGTTAAGATAAACCCAATCAGGTGTGCCATTTTTGTGATAATTGATAACCTCAACCTGAATTTGTGCGCGAGCCTGAGGGTTCGAACCGATAGCACATCCGGACCGTTCGCACACCGCGACGATAAGCCCCGGGAAAAGAATTACGCTTCAATGTTGTCCCCGCTTCGAAAAAGGGTTCGCATTCGTAAATGGATCGAGAGATATTTTTGGACAAGCTCAGGCAGGAGATTATTTTTGCCCGCCAGCGCGTTTACGAGGTAGGGAGCCCTACTCCTCTGCAACAGATCGAGACCGAAGACGGCCTCTCGATCGCAGTTAAGCGCGAGGACCTCTCCCCGATCAACGCCTACAAATGGCGCGGCGCTTACAACTGCATGGCACAGTTGAACGATGCAGAAAAAGCACGTGGCGTGATTACCGCCTCCGCAGGCAACCACGCTCAGGGCGTTGCCCTGGCTTCAAGAAAGCTTGGGATCAAGGCCATCATCTACATGCCCAAATCTACACCGCGCATGAAACAATTGGCGGTCAAGCGCCACGGCGGCGACATGGTGGACATTCGTATGATAGGGGATTCTTACGACGTCGCCAGCACAGAGGCTCACCGAATTGCCGAAACAGAAAAGCTCACTTATATCCATGCATATGATGACCTCGCAGTGATGGCCGGACAAGGCACGCTGGCCGATGAAATCGTCATGTCCGGCGAGGGGCCCTTTGATATCGCTTTTCTTCAAGTCGGCGGAGGTGGCATGGCCGCGGCAGTCGCAACCTGGTTAAAAATGCATTTCCCCGGAATCCGGATCATCGGCGTCGAGGGTGAAGGGCAGGCCTCGATGAAGGCAGCCATTGAAGCGGGTGGCCCGGTCGCTCTGGATAAGGTCGATGTCTTCTGTGACGGCACTGCAGTGCGCAAGGTCGGCACACTCACCTATGAAGTCTGCGCAGAGCTCGTCGATGAATGGATCACCGTGAGCAACGATGAAGTATCGGCCGCCATACAATTCCTCTGGGAGCAACTCCGCTGTGTGCCGGAACCGTCCGGAGCCATGGGTATGGCTGGAGCCTTGCAAATGAAAGATCAAATCAAAGGGCAGCGGGTCCTCACCATTCTCTGCGGGGCCAACATGGACTTTGAACAACTCGCTTCCATTTCACGCCGCGCCGCTGTCGGCGCGTCCAGACGTCGTTATCTTAGAATTCACATTCCGGAGATCAAAGGCGCTATGTTTAGTCTACTGAAGACGCTGCCCGAGACGGCCAACATCGCCGACTTCCAATACGGTAAAATCCATGCAAAGAATGCAGCACCGGTCATCGGCTTCGAGCTGAACCAACCGGAGTTTGATGCGCTGCGGCAGGCGCTGACGGAGGGGAATTATAAGAATACCGAGGTGACCTCCGACACCGATGTGAACTTCCGCATGATTCACTACGAATCGAACCTGCTCGCCTACCCTTGCTTTTTGACCCTGGAGTTCCACGAGCGCCCGGGTGCGCTGGGTGAGTTCCTAAAAGAAGTGAGCCCTCATGCAAACCTTTGCTACTTCAACTACATCTACTCCGGCGAGCGCGTGGGGCGCGCCCTGCTGGGCTTCGAGTTCGATAGCCAGGCAGAGCACGACGCTTTTACCGGACACCTTGACGAAGCCACCTCATGCAGAGACTATAAGCTCGTGAGCGATGACACACTCGCCAGAATGATTTAATTATCCATGGGAACCACCTCACTTGTATTCACCGCCATGATACCAGTCTTTCTGGTCATCGGTGCTGGTTTTTTCGTGCGGCGCATCGGCTGGCTCGATGAAGACGCGGACCGCAGCTTGATGCGGGTCGTCGTGAACTTGCTCTATCCCGCGCTGATATTGTCCTACATCCTGGGCAATGACGCGCTGCGGCATCCATCCAATCTCATCCTGCCTCCATTGGTCGGGATGACAACGATCGTCGCCGGCTTCGGAGTTAGTATGCTGATTGCCCGCTGGTTTAAAATTGGCGACCAACGCGAGTGCCGCACCTTTGCCTTCAGCACCGGGATGTATAACTACGGCTACTTCCCCATTCCGATCATTGCCCTGCTCTTTAACGGCGACCGCGAGACGGCCGGCGTGCTTCTGGTGCACAACCTCGGTGTAGAATTCGCCATGTGGGCACTCGGCGTCGGCTTCATTCTTTCGGCCAACGACCCAAAATCCATTTGGCGACGCATCCTCAGCGGGCCGGTCATCGCGATTTTGATCGGCGCTCCACTCAATCTATTACGAGTCGATGAGCATATCCCGACTGCCGCGCTGGAAACCATGAATCTCTTGGGGCAGTGCGCGATTCCGCTAGGCCTCATACTAATCGGTGCAACTTTCGCCGACCTGTCAAAGGGCGCGAAGCTCTTGCAGGGGCTTCGCATTCCGGGAATCGCCTGCATACTTCGTCTCGGCATCTTCCCTATAGGCTTTTTGCTCTTTGCATTCTTGTTTCCGCTATCTACCGAGCTCAAACGAGTCCTAATCATTCAAGCGGCAATGCCCTGCGCAGTCTTCCCCATCGTGCTGGCACGGCAGTTCGACGGCTCGCCTGAAGTGGCCTTCAAAGTCGTGCTCAGCACGACTTTGGTTAGCCTGCTGACAATCCCGCTGTGGATCTCACTCGGCCTCTGGCTGATACCAGTTAACTAAGGAGATAGTTTATCACGCCCTCCGCGCTCGGGAGACCGCTCTCACCGCAATCCACTTTATCCAGGAAGCTCAGATCTTCGCCCATCGTCACCAAGGGCTGAACCAGCCGATCGCGACGCTTTTGGCCCATGCCGATAGTCGCGAGTAAGCCATTGCAGAGACAACGACGACCTTCGCAGTCTTCCGGGGCACCGCCCCTGGCCATATAGGCCTTTTTCGGTGCAGCAGGGCAACGGTAAGCCAGCGAGCCATCGTCTTTCTCGTAGATATGGCGCAAGTATCCAAGATCACAGGTGCGGCAGGCATCGACACCGCTATTAGCCTTCAAATCAACTCGCTTAAAAGGATAGTCGGTTGGTGAGGCACGAAAATCGGTAATCACCTCAAACTTACCTGAGCGATATTGCTCAGCGATCTCCTGTTTAATTTCGAATGTGATACCAGACTCCTCAGTGCATGCGAAAGCTGAACCAACTTGCACGCCTTGCGCGCCTAAGTCTTTGGCTGCCTTTAGGCGTTCCGGTGATCCAGCACTACCAGCGATCCAAAATGGCAAAGACAATGCGGCAATCTTCTCAATCGAGCAGATGTCGCGCTCCGAGTAAGCTCCGTCGCGGCGTGGAGGCGCGTTATGCCCGCCAGCAGAGTGATGCTCAACAATGAGGCCGTCGATATGACCACTCGACTTGCGGACGAGGGTCTTAGCCAGTGTCTCCGACGAGACGACCGGGAAGAAGTAAGGCCGCTTCAAGGGCTGCTGCGAAGCAGAGACATGGGTGCCTGGATGAAATTCGATTTTGTGCGCATGCGCACGATCCGCTCCCTCCACATTGAGTTTCAATTCGACAGGACGCAAATCGGCTAAGGCATCGAGCACGCCGGGAATCGCCAGAGGAATACCTCCGCCCATGATGACCACATCCACATCAGCCAGCATGGCACCAAAAAGTGAAGGCAGAGTCGGCAGCTGTATTTTCTCAAGTAAATTGATACCAACCAATCCGTCATGCCCCTCCTTCGCGAGATGAACCTCTACGAAGCACGCAAGGATTAAGAGTTCCTCATCACTCCGGCTCATGTCAATACGTGGAAGCGGCTTCAGGCCGTAAGGTTTCTCAGGCGATTTACCCCCGGGCACATACCACTCGTTTACGACACGTGCCGCCATTTCCGGATAAGGAAAAGCATCCATGGCCCGGCGTAATGATCCATCCATATCTCCATCCTGCAAGCGGCGGATTAAAACCGTGTCCAGCGCTGTGCCAGAAACCACGCCCAACTGCCCGATTGAGGAAACAGCTCTGGCCAGGCGCCAGTCAGAGACAGCCGCCCCCATACCGCCTTGAATGATAGAAGGCCAGCTGAAGCCGGCAGTTTGATCGAGTTGGCTTACCATAAGCATTATTAATGCACAGTTGTCCTGGAACTTGCTATCCTAATCAGGCAAGGGCGTTCGTTATTACCGAATCTGCTTAATGCTATTAAAATTAAAGCGTCGGGCAGCAGGGGTTCCCATGAACCAAAAGCATGCACTAAACCTTGCCGCTGGCATGAAAAAGCTCAGCCTCGGTGGCATGTCATTAGCTCAGGATTTCTACACAACCAGCCTCGCACTGCAGGCTGAGGTCTTAAAAACAAACGAAGCGACTCTAAAAGCAGCGGGCAAACGCATCGCCGAGTCCATCGCAGCCGATGGAGTGCTCCACACCTTCGGCAGCGGCCACTCGCAAATTCTGGCCTGCGAAATTGAGCGCCGCGCTGGCGGTCTCGTGCCCGTCAGCAGCATCAATGACCCCGCTGACGGCTGGCCGGAGCAGATCGCGGGCTACGGCGCACGGCTCTTTCAACGCTACGCCTACCAATACGCAGTGCAGCCGGGCGACCTCGTGCTCGTTATCTCCAACTCGGGTCGCAATGCCAGTCCCATTGAAGTCGCACAGGAGGCCAAGGCTGCCGGGCTCGACGTCGTGGTGCTCACCTCACTCGAAATGTCGAAAGCGTCCACTTCGCGCCATCCCTCGGGCAAAAAGCTCTACGAACTGGGCGACTACGTGCTGGACAATGGTGGCGTGCCCGGTGATGCCGCCATCGACGCCCCCGGCTTCGCTCACAAAGTCGGCCCCACTTCGACCATGAGCGGCGCGCTCATTCTTAATCTACTCTCTATGGAAATTATTGAAAACCTGATTGAGATGGGCGTCACTCCACCCACCTATGTCAGCCAGAACGCTGACGGCGGGGCAGAGCACAACGAAGCCCTCGCTACGAAATACCGGCACCGCATCCGCCGGCCGATCTAAATGGCCGAAGCCCGTTGGAGTTCCGCCTTTAGGCGGCCCTTAGCTTTTTTATAGTCCTCTGACGTAGCCGAAGCGCTTCCGCTTCGGTCAAACGCAGTCGCGAGGTAGCGCCCATCCAAACGCGAAGGCGTTCGGCTACTTGGTTTGCCTATCCAAACGCGTGCTCAGCTACAGCGAATCCTTCGAACCGACTGAGAGAGAGATCCGCTAACTATTTGCCTTTCAC